>WNFQ01000681.1_pt1 | contig 22894 bp, 15 predicted proteins | sample 5400171 | NCBI WGS metagenome assembly WNFQ01 (sample SAMN13153356, study PRJNA577476) | soil metagenome | isolation source: 20 cm soil under Madrone tree | place: USA:California | collected 2016-06-14 | reverse complement strand
GTCTTGCGACACCGGTATCCGTTCGCCGGCACGGGGCAACCCATGGCACCGGCTCAGATCAAGCGCCGCGTCTTCCTCGCGCTGCTCGCCGCGGCCGCCTGGCCGCTCGCGGCGCGCGCGCAGCAAACCAAAAAGATTCGCGCAGTTCACCCCCTCCCCACCCCTCCCCCGCGAGCGGGGGAGGGAGCAGACCGAGTTCGCCGCGCGTTTGGATCCTCTCTCACAGACGACACCCCTGCTGACGCTAATACCCCCGCGCGCGGTCGACGATATGTTCGAGCGGCAAGCCCGCCTCGAAGCGCTCGATCTGGCGCAACAGGTTGGCGGCGAGCGCGTGCGGATCGGAGACGGCGGCGTTGTGTGGCGTGACGGTAATTTTGGGATGCCGCCATAGCGGGCTTGTCGCCGGCAGCGGCTCGCGCGCAAAAACGTCGAGCGTTGCGCCGGCGAGCGTCTCCTCGTCGAGCGCGGTGAGGATATCGGCTTCGACCTGCAACACGCCGCGCGCGGCATTGATCAAGTAGGCGCCGCCGGCCGCCCCGTCGCGCTTGAGCTTGCGCAGAAGCTTTAGATCGAGGATGCCGTGCGTCGCCGGCGTCGCCGGAAGCAGACAGACGAGAATCTCGGTGCGGCGCAGAAATGCCTCGAGCCCGATCTCGCCGTGAAAGCATTCAATGCCGGCAAGCGTTTTCGGCGTGCGGCTCCAACCGGCGACGCGGAAGCCGAGATTTACGAGCGCCGCAGCCGCGGCGGCGCCGAGCGCGCCCAGCCCCATCACGCCGACCGCGACCGCGCTCGCCGGCGACTGCGCGTGCTCATGCCAGACGCGCTCGCGCTGCTGGATATCGTAAAGCCGCTGGCGCCGGTGATAGGCGAGCACGTGCAGCACGACGTATTCGGTCATGCGCATGGTCAGATCGGGATCGACGATGCGCACGACCGGCACGTCGGGCAGATCGGGATCGGCAAAAATATGATCGACGCCGGCGCCGAGCGAGAAGATCGCCTCGAGCCGCGGCAGGCGGGCAAAGAGCCCGCGCGGAGCGTGCCAGGCGCAGGCATAGGCGACGTCGGCGGCCTCCCCCAGGCGATCGGGCCACAGGCGGATGTCGCGCTGCGGCGCGAGCGCGCGCAAGCGCGCCTCCCACGGCTGCGGGTCGGTGCCGGTGACGGCGAGAAGGATGGCGGACATTAGGGCGTAATCTTTCGCGCTTCAGGCACAATGGCGCCGCGCGCTCGGTCTACTGCCCTCCCCAACCAAACCCCGGCCTGCCGGGGTTTGGTCGCTTTAAGCCGTGCCGGGAGCGGGCAAGCCCGCAGCCGGCTGGGGAGGGGTTGGGGGTGGGGGTCCATCAGCGGATGACCGCACGACCCCCACCCCGGCGCAGCGCAGCCAAGCTTGCGCAGGCTGCGCAAGCTTGCCTGCGTGCGCCGACCCTCCCCACAAGGGGGAGGGTAGGACCGAGTTCGCCGCTCATTTGATTCCCTCGCATCCCAACGCGCGCTACCGCGAGATCGCGCCGGAGCGGACAATGTCAGCAAGGCGCGCGCGATTGAGCGCGAGCCACTGCAGCGCGGCCCCACAAGGGGGAGGGTAAAGCCCGAGTTCGCCGCTCGCGCTGATTCCAATTCACCCGCATAGGCTCAAAGAACATGGACGATCAGCGCCAATGTCATCGTTCCTACTCCGCGACGACGCCTTCGGGTGCCGTCTCGAGCTTGAAAGCGGCGGCGAGCAAGGCGCGCGTGTAGGGGCTCTGGGGGCGGGCAAAGACGTCGGCGGCGGGGCCCTCCTCCACCACCTTGCCGTGGCGCATGACAAGCAGCCGGCAGGCGAGCGCCGCCACCACGCGCAGGTCATGGGAGATGAACATGTAGGTGAGGTTGTGGCGCTTCTGCAGCGCGCGCAGAAGATCGACGATCTGCGCCTGGATGATCATGTCGAGCGCGCTCGTCGGCTCGTCGAGCACCACGAAGGTCGGCTCGAGCACGATGGCGCGGGCGACCGCGATGCGCTGGCGCTGCCCGCCGGAGAATTCGTGCGGATAGCGAAAGCGGGTGTCGGGGTCGAGGCCGACGTCGCGCAACGCGTCGATCACGCGCTGCTCGCGCTCGCTCCTGCTGAGTTTCGGATGATGCACCCACAAACCTTCCTCGATGACGTCGGAGATCGACATGCGCGGGGACAACGAGCCGTAGGGGTCCTGGAACACGATCTGCATGTGGCGGCGGAACGGCCGCATCTTCCGGAACGTCAGCCCGGCGATGGAGCTGCCGAAAAAGACGACCGGCCCGTCGGAGGAGATGAGACGCAGAATGGCCAGCCCGAGCGTGGTCTTGCCGGAGCCGGATTCGCCCACCACGCCCAGCGTCTCGCCTTGACGCACCGCGATGCTCACGCCGTCGACCGCCTTGATGTGCCCGACCGCGCGCCGCATGACGCCGCGCTTGATCGGAAACCACACTTTGAGATCCTTGGTCTCGATCACGACCGGCGCGTCGGGGCATGCGGGCGCGGGATCGGGCTTCGGCTCGGCGGCGAGCAACGCGCGCGTATAGGGGTGGTGCGGCGCGGTGAAGACGCGCTCGACCGGTCCGTGCTCGACGATCTTTCCCTCCTTCATCACGCACACGGTGTCGGCGAGCTTGCGCACGATGCCGAGATCGTGGGTGATGAACAGCATCGCCATGCCGAGCCGCGTCTGCAGCTCCTTCAAGAGGTTGAGGATTTGCGCCTGCACCGTGACGTCGAGCGCGGTGGTCGGCTCATCCGCGATGAGGAGATCCGGCTCGTTGGCGAGCGCCACGGCGATCATCACGCGCTGGCGCTGGCCGCCGGAGAGCTGGTGGGGATAGCTCTTGAGCCGCAGCTCCGGATCCGGGATGCCGACCTGGCCGAGCAGCTCGATGGTGCGCGCGCGCACCGCGAGCCCGGTAAGCCCCCGATGCAGCAGCAGGATCTCGCCGATCTGCTTCTCGATGGTGTGCAGCGGATTGAGCGAGGTCATCGGCTCCTGGAAGATGATGGTGATGTCGTCGCCGCGCACGCGGCGGATCTCGGCCTCCGGCAGGCTCAGCAGCTCCTGGTTCTTGAAGCGGATCGAGCCTGAGGGATGGTGCGCGGCCGGGTACGGCAGAAGCTTGAGGACGGAGAGCGCGGTCACCGACTTGCCGGAACCGGACTCGCCGACCAGCGCCACCGTCTCCCCTTTCTTGATGTGGAAGGAGATGCGATCGACCGCGAGCGTTTCGCGCCGCCCTTGCCGGAAGGCGGTGGACAGTTCTTTCACCTCGAGCAACCTATCGTAGGGTGCTTCCATCGCCCTCACCCGAAGGTCTTGCGCGGATCAAACGCGTCGCGCACCGCCTCGCCGATGAAGATGAGCAGCGAGAGCATGGTGGCGACCGTCAGGAAGCCGGAGATGCCGAGCCACGGCGCCTGAATGTTCGCCTTGCCTTGCGAGAGCATCTCGCCGAGCGACGGCGAGCCGGGCGGCAGGCCGAAGCCCAAAAAATCGAGCGCGGTCAGCGTCATCACCGAGGAGGAGAGGATGAACGGCAGGAACGTCATCGTCGCGACCATGGCGTTGGGCAAGAGATGGCGGAACATGATGGTGCGGTTCGAGACGCCGAGCGCGCGCGCGGCCTGGATGTATTCGAAGTTGCGCCCGCGCAGGAACTCGGCGCGTACCAGCCCGACCAGCGAGACCCAGGAGAACAACAACAAGATGCCGAGCAGCACGAAGAATCCGGGCACCAGCACCGACGAGACGATGAGCAAGAGGTAGAGCGAGGGGATGGACGTCCAGATCTCGATGAAGCGCTGGAACAAGAGATCGGTCCAGCCGCCGAAATAGCCCTGCACCGCGCCGGCGGCAACGCCGATGATCGAGGAGACGATGGTGAGCGCGAGCCCGAACAGCACGGACAGGCGGAAGCCGTAGATGAGCCGTGCCGCCACGTCGCGGCCCTGGTCGTCGGTGCCGATCCAGTTGTATTCGAGGTCGCGGCAGCCGCTGAGGCCCTTTTGCTGGACCACGGCCTTGCATTCGGCCTCAGTCAACAGCCAGGTCGGCTTCGAGGGCGCCGGCGTCGGCAGGTCGAGGTTGTGCGTGTTGTAGGAGTAGCGGATCGGCGGCCAGAGCATGTAGCCGTCCTTCTCGGCGATGAGCTTCTGCAAATAGGGATCGCGGTAATCGGCCGCGGTCTCGAACTCGCCGCCGAAGGCGGTCTCCGGGTAAGTCACGAAGACCGGAAAAAACGACTTTCCGTCGTAGTGCACGTAGAACGGCTTGTCGTTGGCGATGAACTCGGCAAGGAGCGAGACGACGAACAGCGCCATGAAAATCCAGAACGCCCAGTAGCCGCGCCGGTTCGCCTTGAAACTCTCCCAGCGGCGGCGGTTGAGCGGCGAGATCGCCAACCGGTGGCGCTCCGGCAGCACGCCGAGCCCCATCGGCGTCTGCGCCGTCGTCTCGGGAACCGTGATGGTGGTGCGCTCGTCCACCTCACACCTCCCGCGTCTCGAAGTCGATGCGCGGATCAACCCAGGTATAGGCGAGGTCGGAGATGAGGTTCACCACCAGCCCGACCAGCGACATGATGTAGAGGGTGGCGAACACCACCGCATAATCGCGATTGAGCACGCTCTCGAAGCCGAGGAGCCCGATGCCGTCGAGCGAGAAAATGGTCTCGATCAACAGCGAGCCGGCAAAGAAGGCGTGCACGAAGGCGCCGGGGAAGCCGGCGATGACGATCAGCATGGCGTTGCGGAACACGTGCCCATAGAGCACCTGCCGCTCGGCACAGCCCTTGGCACGCGCGGTGAGCACGTACTGCTTGCGGATCTCGTCGAGGAACGAGTTTTTCGTCAAAAGCGTCATGGTGGCGAAGGCGGAGAGCCCCATGGAGACGATCGGCAGCACGAGATGCCAGAAATAGTCGATGATTTTTCCCGGGATGGACAATTGCGACCAGTAATCGGAGGTGAGCCCGCGCAGCGGGAAAATGTTGAAGAACGAGCCGCCGGCGAACAGAATAATGAGCAGGATCGCGAACAGGAATCCGGGGATGGCGTAGCCGATGATGATCACGCCCGAGGTCCACACGTCGAACTGCGAGCCGTCCTTGACCGCCTTGCGGACGCCGAGCGGGATCGAGATCAGGTAGGTCAGAAGCGTGAGCCAGATGCCGAGCGAAATCGAGACCGGCAGTTTCTCCTTGATGAGCTGGAGAACCGTGGTGTCGCGAAAATAGCTCTTGCCGAAATCGAAGCGCGAGTAATTCCACAGCATTATGAAGAAACGCTGATAGGCCGGCTTGTCGAAGCCGAACTGTTTCTCCAGGCTCTTGATGAATTCGGGGTCGAGCCCCTGCGCGCCACGATATTTGGAGCTCACCGCATCGACCGCGCCGGCGCCGCCGGGCTGGCCGCGCGCGCCGAGATCGCCGCCGGGGGAGCCCGAGATGCGCGAGGTCGCGCCGGTATCGGCGCCGGAGAGCTGGGCGATCACGCGCTCGACCGGTCCGCCGGGCGCGAATTGCACCACCACGAACGACACCAGCATGATGCCCAACAGCGTCGGGACCATGAAAAAGAGGCGGCGGATGATGTAGGCGGTCATGCCACAGCTCTAGCGCAGTCTCACAACGACCGTTTGTCATGGCGCGACGGTTTCGCCGCGCGCCTCCATAGCTCAAGGCTATCGTATATGAACCGGCACCGCTGCGCGATTCCGTAAATACTAGAGCGCATTCAGCGACTCAGCATGGCTGGCACGCTGCTAAGCGTGCGCAAATCCACGTAAACGCGTGTATTCGCTGCAGCGCAGACCTGTTTGGTGACGCAACGAAGGGCGACCTGAAGACAAACGCCTTCGGGCGCGTCCTGCGGCGCGCGCCAGCGCGGGGCGGAGCCTATCCGCGCTCGAGCTTCGCGGCCTTGTCGCTATCGTACCACCAGGTCTCGGGCGCGCCGCGCGCATAACGCGGTTTTGTCGCGGGGTGGTTGAACACGTCCCAATAGGCGAGCCAATGGGCGGGTTTGTACCAATGCGGCACCCAATAGCGGCCCGAGCGGATCACGCGGTCGAGGGCGCGGCATGCCGTCGTCAAATTGGCACGTGTGTCGGCGGCGATGATTTTCTCGATCAGCGCGTCGAGGACCGGATCGGACATGCCGGCGAGGTTCTGCGAGCCGCGCATGCCGGCGGACTGCGAAGAAAAGAAGGTGCGCAGCGAGTCGCCGGGCGTGGCGGAGAAGCCGAACCGCTGCACCGTGAGGTCGAAGTCGAAATCGTCGAGGCGCTTGCGGTACTGCACGGGGTCGACGATGCGCAGGTTCGCCTCAATCCCCAGCGTGCCGAGATTCTTGACGAACGGCATGTGATGCGGCTGGAATGACGGCTCATCGAGCAGGAACTCGACGCTGATCGGCTCGCCCTGCGGGGTCACCCGCTTGCCGTCTTTGACGACGAAGCCCGCCTCCTGCAGCAGCTGGCTGGCGTGGCGCAACATCGCGCGGTCCTGGCCCGAGCCGTCGGAGACCGGCGGCACGAACGGCTCGCGGAACACCTCGTCGGGAACCTTGCCGCGGAACGGCTCAAGCAGCGCCAGCTCCTCGCGCGAGGGCTTGCCCACCGCCACCATGTCGGAGTTCTGGAACACCGAATGGGTGCGCTTGTAGCTGTCGTACATCAGGTTCTTGTTGGTCCATTCGAAATCGAAGGCATAGATGCAGGCTTCGCGCAGCCGCCTGTCCTTGAGCTTCTCTCGGCGGGTGTTGAAGAACCAGCCCTGCGCGCCCGACGGTGTGTCGTCGGGGAGGACGTCGCGCTTGACGCGCCCTTCGCGGATTGCCGGAAAGTCGTAACGCGTCGCCCAGATGCGCGAGGTGAATTCCTCGCGGAAGAGATAGGTCTTGCTTGTGAATCCCTCGAACGCAACGTCGCGATCGCGGTAGAACTCGTAACGCATCACGTCGAAATTGTTCTGACCGCGCCCGACCGGCAGGTCGGCGCCCCACCAGTTCTTGACCCGGTCGTATTCGATGAAGCGGCCGGTCTCGAACCGGCCGACCTGGTAGGGCCCGCTGCCGAGCGGCGGCTCGAGCGTGGTCTCGTCGAACGGATGCTTGGAATAATACTCGCGCGAAAAAATCGGCAGCGAGGCCGCAAACAGCGGGACGTCGCGCGCCCGGTTCGGCGCAAAGTGGACGAGCACGGTGGCGTCGTCGGGCGCCTCGGCGTCGCGGACATCGCGCAGCAATTGCTGCGCGATCGGGTGGCCTTTCTCCTTGAGGATTTTGAGCGAGAAGGCGGCGTCGTGGGCGGTGAGCGGGCTGCCGTCGTGGAAGGTGATGGCGGGCCGCATCAGGAACCGGTAGGTCAACCCATCCGCGGAAACGCGCACCGCGCGGGCGGCAAGGCCGTACAGCGCATCCGGCTCGTCGGCGGCGCGCGCCATCAGGCCGGCGAAGGTGAGCTCCATGCCCTGCGCGCCCTCGCCCTTGAGGATGAAGATGTTGAGCGAATTGAAGGTGAGGAAGTTCTGATTGAAGACGCGATTCGAGCCGACCTGGGAGAAGATGCCGCCCTTGGGCGCGTCCGGCTTGATATAGTCAAAATGCTTGAAAGCCGCCGGATATTTGAGATCGCCGAAGGACGACATGCCGTGACGCTCGGGGCCCTCGTCGGCGAAGGCCGGAGCGGCGATGCTCACTGCCAGCGCGCCGGCACCAAGCGCCAGCGTGTCGCGCCGCGTGACATTGCGGATGTCGGTCATGAGCGTGTTCCTATCTTGGCGGCCTTTTCGGCGTCCCACCACCATACGGTCGGGAAGGCTGATGCGCCGTATTTGGGCAGAGGATCCTGCCGGTTGAAACGGTCCCAGCGCGCGCTGCGGATCTTGTCCGAGGTAAACTGCGGCACGACGTAATAATTCCACAAGAGCACGCGGTCGAGCGCCCTGCTGGCGGCGACGAGCTCGGCACGATTCTTGGCGAAGATCACTCGATCGATCAGCGCGTCGACCGCCGGATTTTTGATGCCGACGTAGTTGCGCGAGCCCGCCGTGTCGGCGGCCTGCGAGCCCCAGTAATCGCGCTGCTCGTTGCCGGGGGAGAGCGACTCGGGCCAGGACGCGACGATCATGTCGAAATCCCAGTTGCGCAGCCGGTTCTCGTATTGCGGATCATCGACCGTGCGCACATTGACAGTCATGCCGAGCCGCTCGAGCGAGGGCTTGTAGAACAGGATGATACGCTCGATGCTCGGCTCTTCGGTGAGAATCTCGAAGCTGAAGGGCTCGCCCGTCTTGGCGTTGACCAGTTTCTGGTTGCGGATTTCGTAACCCGCCTCCTTGAGGAGCCGCATCGCTTCGCGCAGATTGGCGCGCACCTTCTCCGGGCTCCCGCCCACCGGGTTGGTGTACTCGGTGGTGAACACTTCCGGCGGCACTTTGTCCTTCACCGTTTCCAGGATTTCCAGTTCCTGACCTTGCGGCAGGCCGGATGAGGCGAGCTCGGTCCCTTCGAAATAGCTCTTGATGCGCGTGTAGAGCCCGAAGAAGATCTGCTTGTTCATCTCCTCGAAGTCATAGGCGAAATTAAATGCGCGGCGCAACCGCGCATCCTTGAATTTGTCGCGCCGCGTGTTGAACGCGAAACCCTGCATGATGCCGCGGTTGCGCTGCGGAAATTCCTCGAGGAGGACGCGCTTTTCGTTGACCGCGGGGAAATCATAGGCCGTGGCCCAGTTCTTGGCGATGTTCTCGGTGCGCCAATCGAGATGGTCGGCCTTGAACGCCTCGAGCGCGACCGTCGCATCGCGAAAATATTCGAAGCGCATCTCGTCAAAATTGTCGCGGCCGACATTGACGTTGAGATCCTTGGCCCAATAGTCCTTCACACGCTCGTAGGCAACGGTGCGGCCGGCGACGAACTCCTTGATACGGTAGGCGCCGTTGCCCAGCGGCGGCTCGAGCGTGGTCACGCCGATATCGCGCTTCCTGCCCGAGGCGTCGGTCCCCTCCCACCAATGCTTGGGCAGCACGTTGAGCTGCCCCACGATCTGCGGCATTTCCCGATTGCCCGGAGCGTCGAAGACGAACGTGACCTCGCGCTCCCCGGTCTGCTCGACTTTGGCGACGTGCCGGTAATAGGCCGCGAGCGACGGATTGTGGGTCTTGAACGCCTGCATGGAGAAGATCACGTCGTCGACGGTTACCGGCTTGCCGTCGTGATGGCGCGCGGCGGCGCGCAAACGGAACGTGGCGGAGCTAAAGTCCTTCGGGTGGCTCACCGCTTCGGCGATGAGCCCATACTCGGTCGATACTTCATCGAGCGCGGGCGCGAGCAAGCTGTCCGAGATCATGCCGGCTCCCGCCGCGATCGAGCCTTTGAGTCCGGAGACGACCTCGTTGAAGTTGTCGAAGGTGCCGATCGCCATCAGCCGCACGCTGCCGCCCTTGGGCGCATTCGGGTTGACGTAATCGAAATGCTTGAAGGTGGCCGGATATCTGAGTTCGCCGAACAGCGACAAGCCGTGCCGCCATTCGAGATTGCCCTCCCCGTTTGGAGCTTGCGCGTGCGCCGCGGCACCGAGACGCGGCACACGCTCGAAGATGGGGAACAAAGCTGCAAGAAGGCCGCTGCGGAGGAGGAATCGGCGGGTCAGGCGCAAGGAAAACCTCCGGGGCGAAACCGACGCACGCATCGGCCGCCCGATGTCCGATTTCGGATGGATCGGCACCGAGAGGCGGCGCGTCGGGACGATCACTTCACCATCACTTTATGACTATCATAAGTAAGCCGCGGCCGCGCCTTCGCCACGGCTGTGGACTGCTCAAGCCCATCATTACCAAAACTTAAACTACGCGATAAAGCGGCCGCCATCATCCTTCAAATGGAGGACGCCTTCACTGCGGCTTTGCGCCACCTGCGGCCTCCGCCGCCTTGGGAAGCGGCGCCGGGTTGTCCGACAGCGAGTTGAGATAGGCGATGACGTCGGCCCGCTCGCTGCCGCGCGAGATGCCGGCGAAGGTCATATTGGTGCCGGGAATGGAGCCGCGGGGATTGGTGATGAACTGATTGAGCTCCTCGATCGTCCAATTGCCGCCCTTGGCCTTCATCGCGGCGGAATAATTGAAGCCGGCCTCCGATGCCCTCGGACGGCCGACCACGCCCCACAGATTGGGCCCGACCAGGTTGCGCCCGCCCTTGTTGAAGGTGTGGCAGGCCTGGCATTTCTTGGCCGAGTTCTCGCCGCGTTTCATGTCCGCGTTGGCGAGGAGTTGCTCGATCGGTTGCTGCTTTTCCTGCTCGGCGGGTGTGCCGGACGGCGCCTGTTCCGGCACGGCGGCCTCGTAGCCCGGCTTGGCGAGCTTCTCCGGCGCGAAGATCGCGCCGGCGGCGATGTTGATCGCGAGTATGCCCAGGCAGGTGCCCAAGATCGCACCAAGGATCTTATTCACCTCAAAGGAGTCCATCGCCTCGAAGCTCGCGCGCAGCGTGATGGAAGGGGCGGGCAGCCGCGGTTTGCGGCGGCGCACAAATAGCCGGTTTGCCTCGGCTCTGGCAACCCGTATAAGCGGGCAGCACACGCTCATCCTCATCCTGAGGAGGGGCGCGTGAGGGCCCGTCTCGAAGGATGAGGATGGCGCGTCTCACCCTTCAAGATAGGCCGCACCGCGCGCTGAAAACGCGCGGAAACGCGCTTGAGCTGCCCTCCGCAGGGTGAGGCGCACCCCTTTATCTTGTATCGTGTATGCGGACCGGGCCGGCCGAGGCGGAGCGATGGCCGACGTTCTCATTCTCATCCCCGCGCGCATGGCCTCGACGCGGCTTCCCGGCAAGCCGCTCCTCGACATCGCCGGCGAACCGATGATCGTCCACGTCATGCGGCGCGCGCAGGCGGCCCGCGTCGGCGAGGTGGTGGTGGCGACCGACTCGGAGGTGATCGCGGCCTGCGTCGAGAAGGCCGGCGGGCGCGCGGTGATGACGCGCGCCGACCACGCCTCGGGTTCGGATCGCATTTTCGAGGCGCTCGAGGTCATCGACCCGCAGCGCCGCAGCAGCATCATCGTCAACGTGCAGGCCGACCTGCCCACGCTCGCAGCTGCCGATGTCGCGGCCGCCATCGCCCCGCTCGCCGATGCGGCGGTCGATATCGCCACGCTTGCGGTCGAGATCACGCGCGCGCAGGAGCGCGGCGATCCGAACGTGGTGAAGCTCGTCGGCACGCCGGTCGGAAAGAACCGCCTGCGCGCCCTCTATTTCACCCGCGCGAGCGCACCCGCGGGCGAGGGCCCGCTCTATCACCACATCGGGCTTTATGCTTTTCGCCGCGCCGCGCTGGCGCGTTTCGTCGCGCTGCCCCCCTCGCCGCTCGAGCAACGTGAGAAGCTCGAACAGTTGCGCGCGCTCGAGGCCGGCATGCGCATCGACGCGACCATCGTCGAGAGCATGCCGCTCGGGGTCGACACGCCCGCCGATCTCGAGCGGGCGCGCAAGATTCTCGGGCGAGGAAAGGAACGCCGTAATAAGCAGCCGTAGCCCGCATGGGCGAAGCGATCTGCAGGGATGATCCCGCCGCGGTTCGAATCCCGGATTTCGCTTCGCTCATCCGGGCTACCGACGAGCGCCCTGGAGCCGTTGACTCGGAGCAGCCGCGTGCGTACCGGAACGGCCATGAGAGGCAAAAAGATCGTGTTCCAGGGCGAGCCGGGAGCGAATTCCCATCTCGCCTCGCGCGAAGTCTACCCGGACTATGAGGCGGTGCCGTGCGCGACGTTCGAGGACGCGTTCGCGGCCATCAGCGCGGGCGAGGCCGCGCTCGGCATGATCCCGATCGAAAACTCGGTCGCCGGCCGCGTCGCCGATATTCACCATCTTCTGCCGGACTCGGGGCTCCACATCGTCGCCGAGCATTTCATGCCGGTGCGCCACCAGCTGCTCGCCCCCAAGGGGGCAACGCTCGCCGACATCAAAACGGTCGAGAGCCACGTGCACGCGCTCGGGCAATGCCGCAAAGTGATCCGCAAACTCGGCGTCAAGCCGGTGGTCGCGGCCGATACTGCGGGCTCCGCGCGCGAGGTCGCCGAAATGGGCGACAAGACGCGCGCTGCCATCGCCACGCGCCTCGCCGCGGAGATCTACGGGCTCGACATCCTGGCGCACGATATCGAGGACGAAGACCACAACACCACGCGCTTCATCGTGCTTTCGCGCGATGCAAAATGGGCCACGCGCGATGGCCGCCCGGTCATCACCACGTTCCTGTTTCGGGTGCGCAACGTGCCGGCCGCGCTTTACAAGGCGCTCGGCGGCTTTGCCACCAACGGCGTCAACATGACAAAGCTCGAAAGCTACATGATCGAGGGCAACTTCTTCGCCACGCAGTTCTATGCGGATGTCGAGGGTCATCCCGAAGACCGCAGCTTGGTGTTCGCGTTCGAGGAGCTCGCGTTCTATTCCAAGGAGATGAAAATCCTCGGCGTCTATCCGGCGCATGCCTTCCGCGCGACCTTCGAGGAGACGGTGGGATAGCGAGCGCGTGCCAAGCTAAGCGGCGCTCTTCGTGATCGGGCGCTTCCTCGTTTGCTGCGGCCGCGCGGACGCGCCGGTGCGCGCGTCGTGCCGGCGCGAGCGGTTCGCTGCGATGCTGGCGTCCCGCAGCCGCGTCGCATCCCGGCCGTAGACGACCCACTCGATCTCCGAGCGGTTTACCCCGATGTCCCGCAGCGTGCGGTCGTCGAGCGCATGAAGCTCGCGCACCGCCGCCTTGCGTTCGCGCCAGAGCGCGTAGGCGCGCCACCATTTGCGGGCTGCCGCGATGGTCGCCTCGGCGACCGCGCGGATGAGCGCGCTTGCGGCAGCCGCGCGCAGCGCGCGGACCCCGCCCCCGATGACATCGCGCAGCGCCCGTCCGCGGGCGAGGTGGGCGCGATGCATCGCTTGCCGGCGCAGCCGGTCCCACTGCTCAGGCGGTAAGCCCTTGTAATCAAGCGCATCTACATCGATGGCACACATGGTCTGCCTCCTTCAATTCAATTTCTCGGTGGCACCTTTACTGCTGCCACAACATCACGTAAAATGAATAATAATGATCACAATAATCTCTAGGTGAGAACGATGGATCTCAGCGACCTGCATATCTTCCGCTCCGTCGTCGAAGCCGGCGGCGTCACGCGGGCTGCGGAAAAGCTCAACCGCGTGCAATCCAACGTCACCACGCGCGTGCGCCAGCTCGAGAGCGAGCTCGGCGTCGACCTGTTCGTGCGCGAGGGCAAGCGGCTCCATGTCTCGCCGGCGGGTAAGCTATTGCTCGATTACGCCGAGCGGCTCATCGACTTGGCGCGGGAAGCGCGCGAGGCGGTGCACGATGCCAAGCCGCGCGGGCTGTTGCGATTAGGAACGGGGGAGAGCACGGCCGCGATGCGCTTGCCCGTACCCATGAACGAATATCTCAGTCGTTATCCCGAGGTCACGTTCGAGCTGCGCACCGGCAATACCAAGCAGCTTGCCGCCGCGGTGCTCTCAGGCGAGCTCGACGCGGCGCTCGCCTCCGAGCCCATCGCCGACGGGCCGTTCGAGAAGGTCGCGATCTACGAGGAGGAGCTGGTGATCATCGCCGCCGCCGATCATCCGCCAATCAAGTCGCCGCGCGATGCCAGACCGCAAACCGTGCTCGCCTTCGAGGCCGGCTGTGCCTACCGCCAGCGGCTCGAGGATTGGTTCGCTCACCATGGGGAAATGCCGGGTCGAATTGTCGAAATAACCTCCTACCACGCCATGCTCGGATGCGCCGTTGCGGGCATGGGCATTGCGCTGATGCCGCGCAACGTGCTCACCACGTTTCCGGACGCCAAGCTTTTGAGCACGCATTCGCTGCCCGCAGCACTCGCGCGGGCGCAGACCAGCCTGATCTGGCGCAAGGGTACGCTGTCGCCCAAGGTGCGCGCCCTGATCGAGGTGTTGAACGCGCACTCCGACACGCGCAAGACGCGCCGTGGCGCGCGAAACAGTACCGCTCACGCCGTCGGCAACGGCCGCTCGCGCTCGTAGCGGGCAACAAAGCGCGGCGAGAGATGCGCCGCAGGCGCTCGATGTAGGCACGCCCCCCGCGCGTGAGATAGCTCGGGCGAACCGAGGCGCCTAGGGCGCGTTTCGCGTCAAATCGTCTGATTGTAGGCGCCGACCTCGCGATGCGTGCGCAGCACGCCGTCGATCGCCCTGAACATGTCGCGCATGCGCGTCTCCGACACCGGGCTCTCAACCACCACCACCAGCTCCGGTTTGTTGGAGGAGGCGCGCACCAGTCCCCAGGTGCCGTCCGCGACGGTGAGGCGCACGCCGTTCACCGTGACGAGATCGCGGATTTCTTCTCCCGCCACTTTCTCGCCGCGCGCTTTCGCCTGCTCAAAGTGCTTCACGACCTCGTCGACCACCCGGTATTTGACCTCATCGGCGCAGTGCGGCGACATCGTCGGCGAGGACCAGGTCTTGGGCAGCGCATTCTTGAGATCGGCCATGCTTTTTCCGGGATTGCGCTCGAGCATGTCGCATACCGCAAGCGCAAAGACGAGCCCGTCGTCGTAGCCGCGGCCGAGCGGCTCATTGAAGAAGAAGTGGCCCGACTTCTCGAAGCCGGCAACCGCGCCGATCTCGTTGACGCGGCGCTTGATGTAGGAGTGACCGGTCTTCCAGTAGTCGGTTTTGGCACCGTTCGCGCGCAACACCGGATCGGTCATGAACAAGCCGGTCGATTTCACGTCGACGACGAAGATTGCGCCTTTATGTTGCGCGGAAATGTCGCGCGCGAGCATTACCCCGACCTTGTCGGCGAAAATTTCTTCCCCCTCGTTGTCGACGACACCGCAGCGATCGCCGTCGCCATCGAAGCCGAGTGCCACGTCCGCCCTCACGCGCAACACCTCGTCACGCATCGCGTGCAGCATCTTCATGTCTTCGGTGTTGGGATTGTATTTGGGAAAGGTGTGGTCCAGCTCGCAGTCGAGCGGGACCACGTCGCAGCCGACCGCCGAGAGCACGCGGGGCGCGAACGCGCCGGCGGTGCCGTTGCCGCAGGCGCAGACGACCTTGAGCCGGCGCTTGAGCTTCGGCCGGTCGGTGAGGTCGGCGATGTAACGGGCCGGAAAATTCTCGACGAATGCGTAGGCGCCGCCGCCGCGCAGATTGTAGCGCGCCTCGAGCACGATCGTCTTGAGCCGGTTGATCTCGTCCGGGCCGAAGGTGAGCGGGCGGTTGGCCCCCATCTTCACGCCGGTCCAGCCGTTGTCGTTGTGTGAGGCCGTCACCATCGCCACGCACGGCACGTCGAGAGCGAATTGGGCGAAATAAGCCATCGGCGTGAGCGCGAGACCGATATCGGTGACGCTGCAGCCCGCGGCCATGAGCCCGTTCGTCAACGCAGTCTTGACGGACGCCGAATAGGCGCGGAAATCGTGCCCGGTCACGATGCGCGGCGCAACGCCGAGCTCGTGGATGAGCGTGCCGAGCCCCAGTCCCAGCGCCTGCACCCCCATCAGGTTGATTTCCTTTTCGAGCAGCCAGCGCACGTCGTATTCGCGAAAGCCGGTCGCCTTCACCAGCGGCTCGGATTCATACGCATAGGTGTTGGGACTGAGTGCGGGCTTCGGCTTGGGGAACATCACCGGTCCTGACGGCGCCTTATGCGCACGCGCCTCATAGCGCAAGCGCGGCGCAGGGAAAAGCGCGACAGCCCTAGCCAAACGCTTTCCCGAGAGATTGGTTTCGTTCCGCATCCCGGATGCATCGCCCGCTGGTCAAGCCCGCCAATGACAACGCAGCGCCCCCTAGCGCGAGCGCGGTTTGGCGCGGCGCGTGGGCGCTGCGGACAGCGGATCATCGGGCCATGGATGACGCGGGTAGCGGCCCTTCATCTCGGATTTGACCGCGGCGTAGCTGCCGCGCCAGAATCCGGGCAGATCGCGCGTCACTTGCACCGGGCGATGGGCCGGCGACAAGAGCTCGAGCACGAGCGGCACCCGTCCTGCGGCGATGCTGGGATGCCGGTCGAGGCCGAACAGTTCTTGCAACCTGATCGCAAGGCGCGGCCCCTCGGGCGCCGCATAATCGATCGGCAGCGCAGAACCCGTGGGCGCGCTGAAATGGCTCGGCGCCTCGGCCTCGAGCCTGCGCCGCAACGTCCACGGCAGCAGGGCCTGCAGGGCGTGCGCAAATTCGCCGCTTGCGAAGTCGTCGAGCGCGGTCTTGCCGATGAGCGGCGGGGCGAGCCACTCGGCCGCGCTTGCAGCGAGAGCGGGATCGCCGAGGTCCGGCCATTCATCGCCGAGGGCGCGGCGCAGGAACATGACGCGGTCGCGCCATTGCCGCAGCGATTCTGTCCATGGCAGGCGCGCGATGCCGAGCCGCGCGATGCCTTGCGCGAGCATGCACGCGCTCGCCGCGTCTGGCGCAACCGCCATCGGCTGCTCGGCAAACGTGATGGCGCCGAGACGGCGCAGCCGGCGTGCGCGCAAGCTCGCGCTCGCGTCGTCGAAGACCATCTCGTCGCGACTTTCGATGCGGGCGGCAAATTGCGCTTCGATCTCGGCAAGGGCGAGCGGCGCCGCCAGCACGATGCGCCCTTGCGCCGCGGTTCCGGTGATCTCGGCGACGGCGAGAAACGGCTCGCGCGCGAGCGCGGAGGCGGAATCGACATTGGCGCCGCGGCCGTTGGCCAAGAGGAACGCGCCGCCCGCGCCGCGTTCTTCGCGATGCGGCCCGGGTAGGCGAGCGCAAGCAGCGCGCCGACCGAAAACTCATCTCCACCCCGCCCCTGCTGCGCCGGTTTTCCTGCCCGCGCCATCTGCGACCACCGCTTTGCCATTGCGCGCGCCTCGCGCGTACGCTGCGAGGAATCACGGCGCAACGCGTCGAGGCGATGGCTAATGTCGACGTCGCTGCCGCCGAGGGAGCGCTCGCTGAGCACGACGGCGATGTCGGAGGCAAGCTCCGCCGCACCGGCCGCGGCCGCATCGACCACCATGCGCGCGAGCCGAGGCGGCAGCGGCAGCACCCGCAACCGGCGTCCCTCTTGCGTGATGCGCCCCGCCGCATCGATTGCGCCGAGCGCGCCGAGCAGCGCCTTGGCCTGGCTGAGGGCCGCTGCCGGCGGGCAATCGAGAAAGGGCAGCGAAGCGGGATCGGCAACGCCCCAATGCGCGAGATCGAGCACGAAACCGGAAAGATCAGCGGCGAGGATTTCCGGCCGGTTGGCGGGCTCAAGCGCGGCGGTCTGCGGCTCGTCCCATAGCCGATAGCAAACACCAGGCTCGGTGCGTCCGGCGCGGCCGCGCCGCTGCTCCGCGGAGGCGCGCGAGACCCGCACGGTCTCGAGCCTGGTGAGCCCCACGTCGGGCTCGTAGCGCGGCACGCGCGCCAGCCCGCAATCGACGACCACGCGCACGCCTTCGATGGTCAGCGAGGTCTCCGCAATCGAGGTCGCGAGCACGATCTTGCGCCGGCCCGGCGACGCCGGCGCGATCGCCCGGTCCTGGACGTCGGCGTCGAGCGCGCCATAGAGCGGCACAATGTCGAAGGCTTCATCATGGATGCGCTCGCGCAAGAGCGTCTCGGTGCGGCGGATCTCGGCGGCGCCTGGAAGAAAGACCAGCAGCGATCCCGTTTCGGCGCGCAGGGCGCGCGTCACGGCATCGGCGACTTGCCGCTCGATCGGCGCGCGCGCGTCGCGCCCGAGATAGCGCGTCTCGACCGGAAAGGCGCGGCCGGCCCTTTCGATCACCGGCGCATCGCCAAGGAGCTTGCCGACGCGTGCGCCGTCGAGCGTTGCCGACATGACCAGGAGCTTGAGCTCCGGTCGCAAGGCCTGCTGCACGTCGCGGGCAAGCGCCAAGCCGAGGTCGGCGTCGAGCGAGCGCTCATGGAACTCGTCGAACAGAACAGCCGCGACGCCCGCAAGCGAGGGATCGTCGAGAATGAGCCGCGTGAAGACGCCTTCGGTCACGACTTCGACGCGCGTCGCCGCGGAGACTTTGGAGCCGAAACGGACGCGGTAGCCGACGCTCGCGCCGACCGGCTCACCGAGTGTTGCCGCCATGCGCGCGGCCGCAGCCCGTGCGGCGAGCCGGCGCGGCTCGAGCACGATGAGTTTCTGTCCCGCGGCCCAAGGCTCCGCCGCCAGCACCAGCGGAACCCGCGTCGTCTTGCCGGCGCCTGGAGGGGCCACCAGCACCGCGGCAGATTGAGCGCGCAGCGCAGCTGTGAGTTCCGGCAGTGCCGGATCGATCGGAAGCGGCTCGTCGCGCGCGCGCATCGCCGCCACTTTGCATTCTCATTGCGGACGAGGGAAGCCGCGCCGAAGAACCGTGCATAGCGCCGCGGAAGCGGTGGCGAAATCGTCCATCAAGTGTTAAGTCGAAACCATGCCAAGCAAAGCCGCCGCCCAGGCTCAGAGCGCCGCGTCCGTCGCCCGGGCGCCGCAGAAAGGCGACCACGTCTTCCTGGTCGACGGCTCGTCCTACATTTTCCGCGCTTATCACGCACTGCCTCCGCTCAACCGCAAATCCGACGGGCTGCAGGTCAACGCCGTGCTCGGCTTCTGCAACATGCTGTGGAAGCTCCTGCGCGACATGAAGCCCGAGGAGCGGCCCACCCACCTCGCGGTCGTGTTCGACAAGTCGGAGAAAACCTTCCGCAATGAGATGTACGCCGATTACAAGGCGCACCGGCCGGAGCCGCCCGACGATCTGCGTCCGCAGTTCGCGTTCATTCGCGAGGCGGTGCGCGCCTTCGACATCCCTTGCTTGGAACAGCTGGGCTACGAGGCCGATGACCTGATCGCGACCTATGTGCGGGAGACGTGCGAGCTGGGCGCCACCGCGACCATCGTCGCCTCCGACAAGGACCTCATGCAGCTCGTGAACGACTGCGTCGTCATGTACGACACCATGAAGGATCGCAGGATCGGCATTTCCGAGGTGATCGAGAAATTCGGCGTGCCGCCGGAGAAGCTCGTCGAGGTGCAGGCACTGATGGGCGATTCGAGCGACAACGTGCCGGGCGTGCCGGGCATTGGCATCAAGACCGCCGCGCAGCTCATCGGCGAATACGGCGATCTCGAAACGCTGCTCGCGCGCGCCGGCGAGATCAAACAGGAGAAGCGACGTCAGGCGCTGATCGAGCACGCCGAAAGTGCGCGGCTCTCGAAGAAGCTCGTCACGCTCGATACGCACGCCAAGCTCGAGGTGCCGCTCGCCGAGCTTGCAGTGCACGATCCCGACTACAAGCGGCTGATCGCCTTTCTCAAGGCGATGGAATTTTCCACGCTCACTCGCCGCGTGGCCGAATTCGCCGGCATGGACCCGAGATCGATCGAGCCAGACGGGAAGCTCATGGCGCGCGGCGCGCCGAAGCAAGCGAAGGCGGCGGAACAGGCTTCGCTTCCGTTTGTCAGCGCCAAAGCGGGCGCGGTCGGCAAACCGCGAGAGGCCCCAGCTCGCAAGGCAGACGATGCGCAAGCCGAGCTCACGCCGCAGGCGCGCGCCGCCGCGCGCATTGCTGCCGCGCGCAATGCCAAGCTCGAGCGTTCCCGATATGAGATCGTGCGCGACCTCGAACCTCTTGTCGCCTGGATTTCCCGCGCGCGTGAATTTGGCACCGTCGCGATCGATATCGAGCCCACGAGCATCGACCCGATGCAGGCAAGCTTATGCGGCTTCTCGCTCGCCCTCACCGCGAACGAGGCCTGCTACGTTCCGCTTGCACACCGCAAGCGTGGCGATGGCGGCGACGGCAGCCTGTTCGCCGGCGAGATTGCGCCGGCTCAGATAGAGGAGCGGGCGGCGCTCGCGGCGCTAAAGCCGCTGCTCGAAGACCCGCAGGTGCTCAAAATCGGCCGCGACCTCAAGTTCGCCGTGCAGATGTTTGCTTTGCGCGGCATCGAGCTCGCGCCCCATGACGACATCATGTTGATGTCCTATGTGCTTGATGCCGGGCGCTCCGATCACACGCTCGCGTCACTGTCGCAGCACTATCTCGGTCACACTCCGATCGACCAGAACCAGCTTACCGGCTCGGGCAAATCCAGGCTCGCGTTCGATTGCGTGGAGATCGAGAAGGCCGGCGAATATGCCGCCGAGAGCGCCGACATCACGCTGCGGCTGTGGCAAGTGCTTAAGGCGCGCGTTGCCGCGGAGCGCGTGAGCAGTGTCTACGAGACGCTGGAACGGCCGCTCATTGCGGTGCTCGCGCGCATGGAGCGGCGCGGCATTTCCATCGATCGCCAGGTGCTGTCGCGTTTGTCGGGCGAATTCGCGCAGCGCGCCGGCGCGCTCGAGGCCGAAATCCAGGTGCTCGCCGGTGAGCCGCTCAATCCGGGAAGCCCGAAGCAGCTCGGCGACATCTTGTTCGGCAAGCTCGGGCTGCCCGGCGGCACCAAGACCAAGACCGGTCAGTGGTCGACGGGGGCGCGCGCGCTCGAGGACCTGGCCGAGCAGGGTCATGCCCTACCGCGGAAAATTCTCGACTGGCGACAGGTCTCGAAACTCAAATCGACCTATACCGACGCGTTGCCGGGCTATGTCAACCCGCAGACCCATCGCGTCCACACCAGCTATGCGCTGGCGGCCACTCCCACGGGCCGGCTGTCCTCCTCTGAGCCGAACCTGCAGAACATTCCGATCCGCACCGAGGAGGGCCGCAAGATTCGCCGCGCCTTCATCGCGGCTGACGGCTATAAGCTCGTCTCCGCCGATTATTCGCAGATCGAGCTGCGGCTCCTTGCCGAGATTGGCGGCATCGAACCGCTGAAAAAGGCGTTCCGGGAGAGACTCGACATTCACGCCATGACCGCCTCGGAAATGTTCGGCGTCCCGGTCAAAGGCATGCCGGGAGAGATTCGCCGCCGCGCCAAGGCGATCAACTTCGGCATCATTTACGGCATCTCGGCGTTCGGGCTCGCCAATCAGCTCGGCATCGAGCGCGAGGAGGCGGGCGCCTACATCAAGAAATATTTCGAACGCTTTCCCGGCATTCGCGATTACATGGAGGAGACCAAGGCCTTCGCCAAGCAGAACGGTTACGTGCTTACCCTATTCGGCCGCAAGTGCCACTATCCCGACATCGCCAATCCGAACCCGACGATCCGCGCCTTCAACGAGCGCGCCGCCATCAACGCGCGGCTGCAGGGCACCGCCGCCGACATCATCCGCCGCGCCATGGTGCGCATGGAGCCGGCGCTGGCGAAGGCGAAACTGTCTGCGCAGATGCTGCTGCAGGTTCACGACGAGCTCGTGTTCGAGGTGCCCGACGCGGAGGTGGAGAAGACGTTACCGGTCATCGAAAAGGTCATGGCGCAGGCGCCGATGCCGGCGCTCTCCCTCTCCGTGCCGCTCGCGGTCGAGGCCCGCGCCGCCCACAATTGGGACGAGGCGCATTGAGCTAGAGGCCTGCGCCTCTTCTACAGCCCGCTCGTCCCCGCGCAAGCGGGGACCCAGTTATTCCCGCTTTCGCGGAAATGAGCGGAATTTCTATCCGGATTTGTCGGTTACATTCACGCGCGTCGCTGCTGGGGCTCAACTCGCAGATGGCCGGGGCATGTTCCATCGGACCATTTCTAGGTCATTCATAGCTCTTGCGGCCCTCGCCCCCGGCCCGGCGCAGGCCGCAGCCGCGCTCGACGGCGCGACGCTGGGTTGGTTTTGGGCGCTGCCGTTCATCGGCATCCTCCTCACCATCGCGGCCGGCCCGCTGTTGTTCGCGCGAGCCTGGCACCGCCACTACGGCAAGCTCGCCTTCGCCTGGAGCGCGCTCACGCTCATCCCGCTGGCAGCCGTCTACGGCGCGCCGACCGCGGCCGCGGCGTTCACGCACGCGATGCTCGCGGAATATCTCAGCTTCATCGTGCTCCTGTTCGCGCTCTACGTCGTCGCCGGCGGCATTCTCGTGAGGACAGAGTTGCGCGGCACCCCGCTCCTCAACACGGCGATGCTCGCCTTCGGCACCCTCATCGCCAGCGTGGTCGGCACCACCGGCGCAGCCATGATCCTGATCCGCCCGCTCATCCGCGCCAATGCCGCGCGTCTCCATAATGTCCACGTCGTCGTGTTCTTCATGTTTCTGGTTGCCAATATCGGGGGCGCACTCTCGCCCCTCGGCGATCCGCCGCTTTTCCTCGGGTTCCTGCGCGGCGTCGACTTCTTCTGGACCACGCGCCAGTTGTGGTTCGAAACCGTGCTCGTCGCCGGCCTCGTGCTCACAGCCTTCGTCGCGCTCGACGTTTGGTATTACCGCAAGGACCGCGTGGTCACGACCGTCGGCGAAGGCAGGCGGCCTATGCACATCAGCGTCAGCGGCGGCATCAATCTCCTGCTGATCGCGGGCATCATCGCCGCCATTCTCGCCGCGGCGGGATGGAAGCCGGCGACGGGCGCCGACGTCTACGGAACCAGGATCGAGCTACAGAACATCGCACGCGACGCGGCACTGGTGCTGATCGCAATCCTGTCGCTCGCGCTCACGCCGAACGAACACCGCGAGGCCAACGGCTTCACCTGGGAGCCGATCGCGGAAGTCGCCATCCTGTTTGCCGGGATCTTCATCTGCATCATTCCGGTGCTGGCGATGCTCGATGCCGGGCCAGACGGCGTGTTCGCCGGGCTCTTGGCGGCGCTCACTCGGCCCGACGGCAGCCCGCGCGAGATCGCCTATTTTTGGCTCACCGGCGCGCTCTCGGCTTTTCTCGACAACGCGCCGACCTACCTCGTGCTCTTCGAGCTCGCCGGTGGCGACGCGCGGGAACTGATGGGGCCGCTTTCGGGAACGCTCGCGGCGATCTCCATGGGCGCGGTCTACATGGGTGCCATGACCTATATCGGTAACGCGCCGAATTTC
>WNFQ01001991.1_pt1 | contig 22902 bp, 37 predicted proteins | sample 5400171 | NCBI WGS metagenome assembly WNFQ01 (sample SAMN13153356, study PRJNA577476) | soil metagenome | isolation source: 20 cm soil under Madrone tree | place: USA:California | collected 2016-06-14 | reverse complement strand
TTCCTGCCCCTTTCCACCGGACCCGACCCTGCTCGCCGCAAACCACTTGCGCCACATTTTATGAATGGAGAAGGATCAAAAAAAAAGGGGGGGGGACTTTCTTCCTTTGCTTGATCCGGTCGCTCGCAGACTCCGAGCCGGACATGGGCGGACTGCAGTGTATGTGCATCGTGTATCATCATCATCATCATCTCGCTGCTCCGATTGTCACACACTCCTTCACTTCCGTCCCGCCCGAGCCTTCGTCGGATAAACCCGTTTGGTTTCAGTTCCCGGGGCCCGCGTTGCCTTGTGGCCTGTGAAGTTCACTTTCTTGGCAGAAGTTTGTCATGTATCATACGTTTGAGAAGATGCGCAATCTAACTTCTCCAGAGTTCAAGCTGTAGGTAGGCGCTGGTTAGTCTGGTCGGAGTTGGCTAAAATTAACGCTTAACAATATGCGGGTGATGACCCGACCGATTAAATCAGATAATTATCGCCAATTGAATGGAGGGAAGGTCCGTGTGCTCGGATCCGGATCCGGGACGTCTGTCTGGCACAGAAACCAAACGTACAAGTGTTCATTGAGATTGACTATCATAGGGATACATTAAGGATAAATTCCGTACAGAGATCCAATCATTCCTCAAACATCGATATTGAGGGTTTGCGTTCCCGGATTTCGTTGTTGATGTCTTCGGTGCAGCTTGAACGGTTCTCGCGGATCTAGTGCACCGATCCGTAACCGAATTACAATAACCTAATTCTGAAAATAACTTATGTAAAAACATTAAATAATTAACATGATGAAATTAAAAAAATTAAAAAAACTCCACCGGCTGGACACGATCAGATAAGCTTGCCCTCCGCTCTCGTCGGTGTAAGCCGCCCTCCGTTGGCGACCCTAGCGGCCGCATAGATCTGTGCTGGCTTCGTAATCCCACACGATTGGGAGTGACATGCCCATCGTCCGGGTGCAAAATGCCGAGAACGTTGTTGTAATCCCTTGTGTCCTCGTCATCTGAGACCTCTGGCGATGCAGCTGATGCAGCACGGCTGGTATCTCGACTTCGGGGTAGCGAACCAGCCCATGCACTCGTCTCACGCCTGGCGCTGCGACTCCATCCGAACAAACAGTCGTCGAGCCAATTCTATTGTGACGTAAGAAAATGGTGCCCACATCTGAGTTCGTTCATGAATACGTACCGATGTGCAAAGAGATTCTCTTGAGTTTCTGTGGCGGCAGCTTCACTGTCCGTTTGCCACAACCCCGGTTTTCCACTTGACACGGGAACGCTGGACGAAGGGTACAAAACTCGATTCTAAATCGAAATCATTGTCAGGAGAGATCTATAGCTCCGCGGGAACCTGCATGCCTTATCGAAGCCATCGTAGAGCTTGGGACCGAATTCATTAATGATGTCCATCAACTCATGTGAGAGCGTTCGACGCATCACTTTTAATCGCTCAAGGTACTGGTGTTGACCGGGCATGAGCGACACGATGAGCGGCCTTAGTGAACTGGAGAACCGTTCAATTGCCGAAATCCGGAAAAAGACACATGAATTCTCTTTAGATCGTCTATTCCCGCTTCACCAAATTTGAGTGCTGCGTACCCGATCGCGAGTAGCGCTGCAATGGTCAGGGGTGGCGTTATCAGCCTCCATTTCCACGGGCATTTTGCCTTGATGACAAGTATGGTAGCGATAGCGGCATAGAAGCTGTATAGCAACAAGCCAAGCGTCTTCCAGCTCGCCCTTTGGGCTCTTGGTACCTTTGGTTGGAATTAGTGCCAAACCGTGCCCGAATACGGTGGTAGGAACTCACTTGATGGTCCCTGAGACCCAAATCCTGTAAGAGTCGATTGTACATAAGGACGTTACTCAACAAGGCTTGCAGACGAGGTTCATCTTTGAAAACACTATAGCCATGCAGAAAACGCCTGTTCAGTTCGACCACCCGGTTCAGGGTCAAGTGCTGTCCGGGAGGCTGGTACAATCGTCTGGCCGCTTGCGTAACCTAAATGTAGAGTTGAGAAGATTCACGTAATATCACTCGTGCCGCTCACCATGAGAGTATTATAATCAGGTGCCCGGATGGTGACCGTCTTGAGGGCTTCATATACCAAATCCAAGAACTCGGATACAGCCTCTCGCTTCTCCGGACCTCCACGCTTAAACTTCTCGACGAATTCTTCTGGAACACCCAACGCTGGCCCGAACTCGATCACGGCACGAGAGCGGAAGCGGTCAGCGTGGAAATATGAGAGTCCGACCGGCACTAGTTTTACTTTTATGTTTGGATTGTTCGCCATAGCTCCTAATGCCATGATAGATACGCCGGCCTTGAAAGGAAGAAGATCAGTGCGGTCGTGGCTGATGCCTTCACCGAATCAGCAAGCCGAACCACGAAATAGGACCGGATACACAGACCTTCCGGAAAAATTCCGATGTATTTCCCATCAGTAAGTCGCTGGTAAACAAGACGGAATGCTTCGTGCTGATCGACGAAGGGAAGGCGTTCGAAGTCCACCTGAGCCCTCAACTCGTCTGTCTTTTCTCGAATCCGACTTGTCACTTTTCCGGTCTCACCTCCGAATTCGCACTTTACTTTCAGTTCGGTGTCCGGAACTTTGTGTCCTCCCCCAATATCGTACATGGGTCGTCTGGGGAAAGCCGAATTCTCCCAGTAACCGGGGTTGCACAGTCGGCAGCACGAACAACAGGGACTTTGGGACAGTGAGATAATGGTGCAACAGAGGAAAGTAGAAAACGAACGTACTGCACGAAATGACCTTGGCAAAAAATCCGACAGCTTTCCGCATCATGCTTTTAGCTGCCATAAGAAAACTAACGTGTTGCCGGGTTTCGCGGTATACCTCCATCGCAAGGAGGACGGGGTCGATAAACTGAGACGAAGAAAGGTGATCAGAATTTGGGATAGGGGGGACAGGAGAGCATGCCTGGTTGTGATGGGGGCAACAACGAATATGACTGGACCACTATGGGGGATGTTGAACGCACCTCTAGAGCGAATCTCTCTCAAAAAGGTGTTTATGCATTAGCCCAGATGAGTAGGAAGATGGGGTAGGAGAATCTAGAGGCATAAAACCTCTCCATCAACGAGGACTGGCTTGGCATTAAAGTATTGCTGGCGAGAGAATTGAAGAGGTAGTGACGTGAAGAAATTCACACAAAAGACTGATGACGATTACGTGCACACGCACGGCGCCACTAAAGGCGACAAGCAGCGTTGTCATTGTCATGACCCGGGTCAGACCTGGTCAGACCCTGACCCTGAGTCGAGTGGCTGCAAAAGTGAATTGGCAATTTCCCCAAATTTCCTTTTTGGGCATAGCTGTAGGAACGTGATGCACGTGATGTCTGACCCTGGACCCTCTTTGACCCTTGACTTTGCCACCCCAGGTCAGCATGACTTCGGATAGACTACTCGTACAAATTGCTTCCTATAATACGGCTCTCCAAGGTCTTCGCGGCGTACCTCAAGACCTAGTCGATTGGCTTTCTCCCACACTCAAAGTTTCAAAGTTTCTCTCTCGGCAGCCCCGCGCTCCTGACATCGTCGCGGTTGGCTTTCAGGAACTACTCCCCCTCCACCAGGGCCGTATGTATCGTACTGCCTTGCTCCTCTTTGACTCATCCCGTCTCAGTGGGTATGATTAGTTGCTGGCCGCTCAAACAAAGTCGTCCAAGACCGCAACACTCTTATCCTATCACAATTAGAGGCTCACACTCCAAATGGGGAGCGATACTCTCTTGTGGCCTATGTCGTAAACGTTGGAGTCGCTTTGCTCGTATACGCACTTGACGATGGCGTGTCTCGTCATGTCCGCGATGTCCAGACACAATGGACTGGCTGTGGTCCAGCTTATATGGGAAATAAGGGAGCAGTGGGTGTGCGTTTTAGAGTGCAGACCAAAGACGGTGAATTAGGAGAAATCTATACGTGAGTCCGCGAGGTCGTCTTCAACTCTCCCATGCTAAATTATGCTCAGGTTTGTGTGCGCCCACCTCACTGCACATGATTACAATGTAGCGAGCCGGATTGCGGATTACCATTACATCGTTGGCTCACTGCTCTTTCCTCCCCTGCCCGGCTCCAATTCTGGTACATCTACTACTCTATACTCCACATCACATTTGTTCTTCCTGGGCGACCTGAACTTTAGGCTCGATTTCCCACCAGCCTGCCCTTATGCTGGCCGTGCCAACGTTCACCGTGTCGAGGCTGCACTTGAAACACAATCCGGACGAGAAGAACTAAAGGAATTTGACCAGCTTCTGCAGGAGAGGATGAAACATGCAGTTTTCCACGGCTTTCGGGAGGGCGATTTTTGGGACTTTAAATGTACCTACAAGTTCAAGATCGGAGAGGTAGACAAGTACAGGTTCGTGTAGTCCTGTAAGTTTGCTGGGCAATTCTGACCCTTTCTTCCATTTGCTGTCTGGATACAGCGAGTACAGAACACCGTCTTGGACCGACAGGATTTTATATGCGACGTATTCCGACTCACCAGATATGACAGATGGCTCGGCCATCACTAGTCTCTTATACACGTCCATCCCATCTTATACTACCTCCGATCATGTACGTCACAATCCTCAGCTCCCAATTTTCCGGTGAAAGGCTGACCTCTTCCTAGAAACCTATCGTGGCACTCCTACTCCTTCCGTCTCCAACTCGTGCATCGCCGCCAGATAACATCATCCCCTTGCTCTCCCTTCCCCATTATTTCACCCCAAAGCCAGATCCCTTCGCCTTCCTCAAGAAGTATATTGGGCGTATGCTTGATAGGATCATTGGCTTCGTCTGGTCGGCGCTTGTTTTCATAGGGGCAGGCTACACGGTGGTTGGGATCTGCAACTTCGTTTTGGGGCTTGGTGCTTGGACATGGTGGCGGTCAAAACCGGGAAATGGCCCCACAAACGTGTAGGTGTTACTCCCCCATTCTTATCTAGGCCTTTTTTTTTCTGCTTCATAACTTCTCATGGTACATCGCGGACCGAGCGAACGATCATATATTTATTTTGCTTGCTGCTTCCATTCAGAATAGACTGATTTTAACCATTGCTGTTCGAATTGTCCCGCGGAGACCGTATGGTATGGTCGTGCGTGCGATCACCTGCTGCATGCCGAGTCCTATCCTGCCGCGGAGGGGCGTTGCAAGTAAATGAACACATGTCCATTCGGTGGCAAGCCGCGCATTAAGATGGTACTATACCATAGGCTGCATTCGTCATCCCTGGGCTGAAAAATTTCCGGGCATCATAGTAGTTGTTGTTCGGTGACAAATGGGTATCAGAATCGCGGCCGTGGACTCGGACTCGGCGTGCATTTTGGTGGCCTGCCTGTGAAAAGATCATCCCGGGTGGTGGACCCAACTACTTGAATCGGGATGATCTGTACGGTATTCCAACCCTGTAAGAACGGCGATTCTATCAGCATTGCCCAATCTGGTGACGCCCGCCTATCAAGTTACTGTAGTGCAATCAGATAGGTTCCACATCTACTAGCTTGTGCCATGGTTGGTTTGTCCTCCTCTCCTCCCCGCACTACCCGATGCCCTTTCCCTCGCACCGACTAACTAACTAACTAACTACGATCCATATAGTCTCACACCGTCGACATCCCTCAAGAACTAAAGGACTCGATCCGCAAGTTCAGGTTCACCCGACACAAAGGCAACGCCGCGCTCGTGGTCAAGATCAACAAGCAAAAGTTGATCATGGAGGAGGTGATGTCATGTTACGGCTCCTCGGATCTTCGTCTGATTTACTGTACTTCCATGATTGCCCTCCCCGCCCGGCAGAGCTCCCAGAGTCCTCACCGAGATACGTCGTACTATCCTATAATCTCGTCCACAAAGACGGCCGAACCTCCTCTCCTCTCGTCCTCATCAACTGGGTCCCAACGTGCGAGACCAGCCTCCTCACCTTGCACGCGAGCGCCTTACTGGATTTCCAGAGCACCGTACGCCCGATCGACGTTGCAGTAGCTTTAACTTACTCACTGATTCCCCTTTCTATAGGTTGACGTCACCAAGTGCCTGGAAGTGCGTGATGGTGCTGAGGGCCTGACAAAGAGCATCCTTGAGGCCAAGCTGTCATCCTGAGGAAACGCACGAGACATCACAATCGTTATCGAGACATCCTTGACGCGGACGTACATAAGAAAGGAAGGAACGGCATTTGTACATTAGGCAGAAATACAAAGTGCAATCTCAGCTCAGTGGAGCATCAAACGCGTAAGGAGGAGTTACGGCACGGTTGCGGCCAGGCATCTCAAGCCTGCGAAGATGAACACAGTACAATACAGTATTATAGACTCGACCACTAGCCTCCGCTTAGGAATCTCACTGAAATTTTTCAGAATGTTGAACACTGACGGTGCATGCAAGGCTTCTCGCTGTCGTCGGCTAGCGCCCGGGCCCGCCGGCTTCCAATGAATGACCTCAAAACATCATGACCAACACTTAAAATCAGCCGTGTCATGATGAGCTATTATGGCGGTCAGCATTACATCCTCGGTTTCTCTAGAAGCGGTAGTTCTCTACAATGCCCGCGAGTACCCAACTGTGTCCAATGACGTGGATGACACTGCAAATCCACAGGCGAAAGAAAATGGGGTCTCCCAAAAATTCCACCCTGTACGCCTGGCTGAGCCACAATACTTGCGTCCCCATCCAACACGCGAGATATTTGAAAACCGAAGACCGTGACCACGACAAACGAGGAATAATGAGCGGCAGAAATGAGATATACCAAAGAAAATACTGCGATCGAGGACACGACCATCAATCCGTGTCAATCTCTACGTAACGAAGAGATAAAAAACATGGTACATACCTGTGAAGTGCAAACCTTGTTAAAGATAACAAACGTTGCCGTCTGGATGAACCACCCCATGATCATATCCCGTCTTGTACGAATGAAGAAAAGGCCCGAACTTAACGATAGGACTAACTGAGTGAGAAAACTTGTCAAAGGGGACCGAATGAACGCCCTCCACATTGACGACCGCGCGGGAGCGGACGTTAAAATGCTTGGGTAGGTGAGATAAATTTGATAGAAGTACGGAGAAAAGTTGTGTCGGTGATCCAAACGGTGGAGATGGTAGAGATACGTTTCATGAACGAAAGGGTATCCCCAACTGGTCCAGAAAAAATAAAAGGCCATTAGTGGCACAGCTATTGGAAAATCCCAACTACGAGAAGAAGTTTACGCACATGGCGTACATGGCAGTGCCCAGTAGGAAGAAAATTGCGGCGCTGATCGTTGTGAATCTTATCGTCTTCGCGTTCACAAAGACATCGATGTATCGGACTATTCTGGGGAACACGCCTCGCGGCTGCTGTTGCGTCTTAGTCTTCCCATCACCGTCCTGCCGGTGTTGGTGTTCCAAGCCAATGACGCCGACGCACGACACTCCGTAGATAACCGGATATATCTTCCAATGTGTGCTAAGCCCGAGTAAGATGGCTGTCCAATCCCACCACCCACGTAAGGCGCAGAAGAGTGTGAGAAGCACCAAGAGTGTAAGTACGGATTCTGAGGACCCTCTAGTAGAAATGCCGATCACAATAGGGTTCAGGAGGTGGAGGGCCACCAGGAGGGTTGCACGGCGTCCGAGTCGGTCGTCCTCCGATATAGGTGTCGATGGTGCGTTTTTACTGCCAACGTCTGAATCCGGGTTCGTGGAGGGGAACGCCGCACCCGTATCGTGTTTGGAAGGGGGCGACGCGTGGCTCGAACTTGCATCTGTGCTGCTCGTCGTCCTCGCAGCGGCACGCGGAAGAATTGTAGAGACGAGTAGCCTGTGCATCAGAATTCCTGCCAGAATGTCACATCCCGAAAAGAGGTATTTCCCGAATGATTTATGCAGCCACTTGTTGGGTGCGAGGAGAACCGCCAACAAAGGCGTGTAACGGTAGGTCTCTCGACGATAAGGGCTGATCGATGGCCGTTGTAGAGCGTCAAGGGCGGTTGCTTAGGACGTAACCGATATGAGACTCACTTCCCGATGTTGACCCACTTCCCAAGTGGGCCCTGGGCATGGTTTAGTGGCCCGGGGGTCAGGGTGAAGGAAGTTGCGTCGGTGAAGACGATGTAATCGACATCTGTGTATTTTACGAGTGAATGACGGTCATGCCATTCACTATAAACGACAAGTTTCATCAGACGACCAACTGCCACCATCTCGCGAGTGGCAGTCCAACTGACGTGGCAAAACGTAATATTCACGACCACTCAAAAACACAACCGAAGCACAAGGTTCTACCGTAGAAAATACCACTCCAGAAACTGAATAGGCACCCTTAGATCTGCGGCGTGGCACCGGTGAGCGTACAGCCTCACACATACGACATATCAACTCACGTATTGAGAGACCCAGCGGAACCCTGTTTATGAGGTCAACGATAGCTCCAGACAAGCGGAGAGAAAGGACTCACCCTCGCCATAGCCTTGTCGCAGGACAACTGAGCACATGAAGATCTCAATAGGGCGCATATCGCTCAACGGTACCTTGCCCGTAGTCTGGTATAAGCCCAGATGGTGCCTAAGCTCTTCTTCGCACACGGCACCTGGTGCATCGATCTTGTTACCGAGTATGAGGAAGGGTACCTTGGCGAGCTGCTCAATTGAAAGGAGGGCATCCAGTTCGGCCTTTGACTCGGAGAAGCGCTCAAAGTCGGCGCTATCGACGAGAAAGACAATGCCATCAACTTCGGGGAAATAGTCCCGCCAGAGACGGCGTGCTGTGAGGGATTGGCTCAGATGCGGAACTATGGTAGTAAGACTGCGCACACCCCGCACGCACCCTGTTGATGGCCACCCAAATCATATGTGGTGAACTTTACGTTGCCGATTGCAAGCTCCTCCGAAGCTAAAAATGAGGCACTTGAGCAAGCCATGCCAAAGCACGCGGGAACGAATGGACAGACTTGGGTGGAGCGTAGGCTGGAGGGTAGCCAGTCTATCATTCTTGAGCATGTGCAGGAGTGTCTGCGCGGCCCGAATCATTCAACGAGCAGAATTGACGTGTAAAATAGGCGTACTGTCTTTCCGGCGTTGTCCAGGCCCAGAAAAAGGATCTTGGCATTCTTATGCAAGAGACCTGGCAGAAGGTTGAGTGTAAAAGCGGAGAAGGGAAAGAAGGCGGCAGACCCAATTGAGCAAGGATGTCCCAGAACCAGTTGACGATGAACATTATGTGGAAGACGAGGAGAGAAACGGGCTGGCTGACGCTCGCGGCGTTGCAGTCGAAAAGTGCGTTCGGGTTAGACCTTCGGGCCTTTTCCTTTCTCACTGATCCCGTGACGTGCGTGTCGTGGCGTAATCACTCGGATGACGTGGATTTTTTATTCAGTGTAGGTGAGGTCTGACACACACTCTGCAACTGCGGAACAGAGTGTGTTCTTATACCTAACCAACTTCCCTCTGCGCTGAACAGAATCACCACGTTCTTCGTGGGGTAAGAGCAGAACGGGTACTGTCTAAAAATGTCGCGCTGGAGAAGAGAAGCCCGGGTGGGCCGGGGCCGGGCCTTTTTCGCTGTCGATTATTTGCAGTTGTTGTGTCTCTCGGACTTCCCACGGGTACCCGCAGCACTTGGCCAGTGCCAACGGCCGCATCATCCCGGCATCATCTCAACCCGGTGGCCGATTATGTTTATTGCTCCTGAACGATCATGATCACTGTATCTCTGGCAACCGCTCTGGCAGTGGCAGCGGCAGCGGCCGCGAATCCGTTTTCTGTTGCCGTCGTGGTTAGCCCAGTGCAACGATTCAGTCATGGCCTAAATACCCAAGACGCCTTGTTTCATCCTATCGCATCACCACCGGACACTCCTATACCGTTATGGACGCTAAAGGCGGTTCCGACTAAGGTTTACCGCCCTAGAAATCTGCGGGATCTACACGGTACGACACCGTGGGATCCCATCGAGGTCTTCGGACCAGACGTTGAAGACAAACATACCCTGTCCCAGCTCGCGCGTATGAGTGGAAATGCCTACGCTTTTCCAGGTCGGAAGAAGTATGACACCGATCCTGCTTGGAACGTCGTAAGTCGTCGTTAGCTTGGACGCGTTACAACTTAATTCATTTTGGCCTAAGAGCTTTCCTTTTGGTTGGGAAGATCCTACAGTAGGCTTTCGCGGACATGTTTTCGTGTCTTCCGACAACAACACTGCCATTCTTTCGATAAAGGGCACCACACTTCAAGGCCCGACCTCCAAGAAGGATAAATACAACGATAACCTTCTCTTCTCGTGTTGTTGTGCCCGCGTAGACTTTTCATGGATTTTCTCAACCGTGTGCGATTGCTTTTCCGGAGGCTGGACTTGCGACGATAGATGTTTGACCACGGCGCTCATTGAAGATAGTTTGTTTTATTCTGTTGGAATGGTGTGTATTGACATTTCGTCCGACTCTTTCTGGGCTCTACTCACACATCTGCATAGAACCTGGTCAAAAACCTCACAGTCATGTACCCGGATGCGAATGTGTGGTTAGTTGGCCACTCCCTTGGCGGTGCACTTGCATCCTTGCTGGGCACAACATTTGGCTTCCCCGCTGTCGCCTTCGAATCTCCAGGGGAACGCCTCGCCGCCCAGCGCCTTCGCCTTCCCATGCCCCCACTCTCAAACATATCAGGCCTTCCCATTTCCCCAGTTACCCATGTATACCACAATGCGGACCCAATACCACAAGGTGCTTGTACCGGCTTTCGTTCTGCCTGCGCTTCGGGAGGCTATGCTCTAGAGACGCGTTGCCATTTAGGCAAAAGCATCATATTCGACACAGTGGGAAAGATAGGCTGGAGTGTTTCGTTGAAGAATCATGCAATTAACAAAGTCATTTTGGAAGTCCTGGAAAGAGAGCAAGAGTGGGAAGAAGACCGAGACGTTCCGTTGGCAGTCGAAGAAAGTGATTGCACAGTAAGACGATCTAGAAACATCTTCAAAGCCTCTGTAAACTGATTGCATAACATCAGGACTGTTATAAATGGGAGTTCGGTAGTTTCAAGAACAAGACGTCGTAATCCATGTCATTGACATTGTGACATGTTGTACATATCTAATGTTGTTGTACCACCTAGTTAACAAAGCAGTTTCTACCTGAACCATAAGGGACCCATTCTGCTCCCCCAATCCACCGCCCCTGAACGTAAACTCTCTTTATATTCCGATCATCACCTGTGAAGAGGAACCGTTCTAACCAAGCCTCTAATTCCTTGTTCTTGGGAAATTCCACATGAAGTTCCTTGTCCACATCAGCACCCCAGAGACCCGGGTTACCTGCATCACCATGCACACTGACTACCAAAGCATCGAATGCATTCCCTGGGGCGAACGACCCTATGCGATCTTCCAAACCGCAAACTTGCGCGCCGCCAAGCGTTGCAAGATGCAGCAGCGTCGCGAGAGAAAGCTGGCGACCTTCATATGTGGATGCCGCTGATGAATCAGTGGATCCCTGCATCGACAAGACTTTCGACGCAATGGAGGCGTGCTGTACTGCGGTAAGAATGGAAGGAGAGAAACCGCCCGAGACATCTGTGCCAAGGCCGACCTGTGTTGGTGTCCGAGGACATACTGAGTGATCGACAAGCGGATTGATTAGAGTAAAAATTAATAACCTTAATTCCACGGTCGAGGAATTTACCAACGGGACACACCCCGCTGCGCAAGTTGAAATTGCTCGTCGGACAATGGCTCACCCCGGCATTCCTCTCCTTCACCAAGACGATCTCGTCTTCTTCCAGGTGGATCGCATGTGCGAGTACTGTGCGAGGGCCAAGTAGTCCGTACTTGTCGTACACGTCTGCGTATGAAGTAGCAGTAGGGAAGAGTTTGAGCGTCTCCCGTACTTCGTTCCGATTCTCGGATATATGCGTCTGGATCGGAAGCGATGGGTCGGCACGGGCTATGTCACCTAGTGCGGACAGAAGGTGATCCGAGCACGAGATGGCAAAGCGGGGTATTAGTGCGGGCTCTACCAACCGCGGCTGAGGAAGGGCACGAATGTGAGAGATAAGAGCACGCGTTGTGTCAATAGAGTCGAAAACTGTAGGTTCCACGTAGTCATCGGGCGAATTACGATCCATATTACATTTCTAAAAATACCACGGAAGTTGCTCAGCGCCGCAACGAGGTGTAAGGGTTGCCATAGATATCACGCACCCCGACAAAGGCACGTTGACCTGGTTGTGATGGTCGATGGACTTGAAGAGACGATTAAGAGTAGAAACTGCTTACCGTAGCTGTGGACTATATCTGCAAGTATCTTGGTGGCTTCAAGATGTAACGTTCCATAGTAGCAACAAGTAGTCGTCTACGGCATCAGAATTAGACGGTCGGCACCTCGGAGTGAAGACAAATGTTTCAAGCACCCCGGAATTGATGATCCGTTTGACTATCAAACTATATGCGTGACGAGCGAAATCTACGTCGGCGAATCGAGCCTCCATAGGGAACGTTATTTTCTGTAGCCAATCAAGCAGTTCGTATTCCTGACCACTGTAAATGTGTGAGCTTATGACCGCATGATATGGGAGGCACAGTCACCTGCCGATATTCGGGACTTGGGGCGCGTGCTACGTATAGTCGGCCATGATTGGATTGCGCACGAGTTTAGTGGGAAGTAAGCACACCGTATGGGTATCCACAAAGCCCGGAAGGATAAACTCTCCGTGTCTAAGGCTGACAAGGGGCGTGCTGAGTGAACCATGCTGAGCAAGGACGTTCTGGAGAGCAGACTCGTGTACGTCCTCTTCGATCCAGTCAATGTGACCAGATGGACCGACGGCAAGCAGACATCTCGGCAGGGCCTGGAAAGACGAAAGCGACTTTGGGTTGACAAAGGGGCCGTAGAAAATGTTCCTCGCTTCGGACGGTGACATTTGTGCGATTGTGTCAAGAGCTGAGCGCTGAGATACATTATCGGCACGTTGTATAGATACGCGGCATCGGCTAACGGCAGTGTCTATCTCTTGCGGCGCTCAGTGCGACGACAAGGCGTGTAATTACGCACACAATACAACACAAGAACAGTTCTTTCTACTAGCAGCTATGACCGCGGATGGACAAGATCCACTGCAAGCGAGGGAGTGAGTCCATGCACCGCGGAACACAAGGGATTTGGGCAGCGCAGGACAAGCTGGTTCAGAACTAACTGGACAGACGTACGGTGGTCCCCGGCCGTGTGCCTGACACTGTCGTCTTTGACTGACAGCGCTCGCGCTCGTCCCTCTCTCCTTTCCACCACGCCATGCCTTCTCTTCGCCGTGCCTTCTCCTCCCCCTCAGTGAGGGTATCGCCCTACCCCGCTCTCCCCAGCTCGCGTTCCCATCGCGCCCATCCACACGGCCACCGCCGGTCCTCTGGCTCTGATCTGTCCGACCGCAAGGTCTTGGCAGACATCGATTGGTGGCGCGTCGCCGATGGCCAGGGTGAGCGTGGTGGCGAGGAGGACGAGGAGGAGGCGGCGGAGGAGAGGGGCGTCGGTGAGGAGAACCCTGTGCCCGCCGATGCCGCGGATTCTGAGCCCATGGCCATTGCCTCCCGCAATGACGCGATCCCAGCACTCTCCATCACAGATCGCGATGAGGGTACCGCTGGCGTCGAGCCCGAGCGTCCCTCGACCCCAGTCGCGCCACAGAGTCCGCTGAGCGAGGGCGACGACCAAAATATCTTTGGGTTCTCGTTTCAGGTAAACGAATAACTTTTTTCCCTCTCATTTTACCTTAGACTCTCTGCTCACTCAAATACACTTTTTATTGTTCTTCCTAATTTCTTGGAAATCGGGACCGTTTGGATGCCATAGTCTCACGTGTCCGGGCGTTCGCCGTCCGAGTCCTCCTTCGCGCTCAGGTCCCGCACGCCCATGCGGCGCAACCGTAACGCGTCAGAGTCATCCACGTCATCCGTCAGCTCCACCCCAGACTCGGACATTCTACGCACTCCCATCGAACGCCCCTCCTTCGCTGGCATGGGTTTCGCGGACCTCGGTCCAGAATCCCCGCTTTTCCACGAAGGCTTTGCGTGGCTTGGCGCCTTCCCGCTCGTCCCGAAATATGGCTTCCCTGGAAAACAACTTGAAGGCGTGGACCTAAATGACGACAAGATCCTTCCTGATCCCCTAATGTGTCACGACGACCTCTTTGCTTGAACATCACCTCATTTCCTGAGATACCTTTACTTGATCCCCCCAAAAAGAAATGTCCTGATTATCTCCTTCCTCCTTCTTGTGCGCCCTCCACCCTCAAACCCTCCAAAAAGAAAAAAAGAAAAAGTCACCAGACGAACCGGCGTCCTCGCGCGGCGCTTCGGTTCTCCATAAAGTCTACGACAAAGTCTGGTCTTCTGATCTGTTTATGGTCGCCTTTCTCTCCTTGCTTTCTCTCTCTCCGTTTATCTAAGCACGTCATCTATCGCCTTTTGCTTGCATCCTGATGTTTTGGTTGCTTTGATGACTGTCATGCCTACATTTTACGATTTGTACCTGTTCTCTCACAAGCGACCGTTGTGTCCGAATACCCCGCTCTCCTCCCATGCATGTTGTCTCATCCTTCTCTTGTTTTTTGCATCTCATTGAACTCGTCTCACTGACGACCGCAGTTTTCCCTCTTGTTTTTTGCACGTTTCTCTTGTTGACGTCTACGCAGCATTTATTGTACGCATTAGACGCACGTCCACTCCCTCACTACATACTTTTTTGCTTATCGCATCTTCTTAATATTCGTTCAGACTGCGCTTGATGTCTTGTTGTGATGTGCATCCCTGATAATATCATAACTATTGTACAGAGACATACAAGGCATCCTAGCATAACTCGCTTCCCAAAGTGATGTCTTTGTACCGCGCTTGCAATTCAGAACAACTTGTGTTCATTGTTCGAGCGATCGTTATCCTAACACTGGCCCGGAACTGAAATAGGTGATAAAAAAACACACTGGTACACGTCACCAGGCACCAGCAAACACGAGAAGTCGCGGGAGCAATCATGTCCGATAGAAGGCCTAGGTAAAACGCCCTTAATGCTCCTAAGGACAAATCCGACGGTGCGAGGAGATGGCGTTTGGGCTTCAAGATATTCAACGGGACATTCCAGCAATCACCGTCGGCCCCGATACCTTGCTCCAGGGCGAAGGCGCAAGAGGCCCATAGCGCAGTGGTAGAGGAGACAGGGTTCGATGTTGAGGATTAGGTGCAGGAAAGGACGGTGGTGAACGCAGCGGTGGCCCATTGCTGTTGTGCGATGGAGGAGGTGGTGGTGGTGGTGGTTGCTGTTGTATAGGTTGACCATGTCGCGCTTTCCATGCGTTTTTTATCGTTGCTCCTCGAGTGAGCAGCTGATAAAACGGATTTTACTGATCAGGTCACCGCAACAGCCTAGCTCACAAGAGCAGCACCTACCGCATCCTTCTCGACGCCATCAACGATGCTCTGGATGACATTCTCTACCACAGAACGATGATTGCCCTGCGGTTTGTCGTCACGGAAGCGCATCATGCGCCAATGTTCACCGACAGGATCCCAACAAACTTCGACAATGCGGTCGTCGACTTGTTCACCGTCGGCCTTCATACTGGGAAAGTATAGAATTACTCATCCATCTCAAAAAGCGAATAATTGTCTGCGGTTCGCGACCCACCTCTCCCACTCATCGTCATTGACATGCATTGTGTCCCAGGGTTCATAATTGGCCTTCGCACCCTCACCCCCACCCCAAACGAGAAGCACAAAGATAGGCTTTGCGTGAAAATCCGGCCGCTTTGATGAGCCAGGCAGGGGTGGGAAGCGCAAAGCGAGCTTGAAGTCGATCGAATTCTCAGACGGGGGTTTCCATTTGAGTCTTGGGAGAGAAAAGTCAAGCGTGAACGAGGCCTTATAAGAAGAAAAGAAGACAGACAAATTCTTATCTGTCCCGGGGATGTAGTGTGTCGAAACCGAAGTGTAGATCAGTCCGTCGTTGCCGTGTTGTAGGTTAGATATGTCCGAAAAGACTTTGTCGATTGAATACGAAAAGTTGACCTCCTTGATCTGAATGCTATGAGGAATCAGAAAAGAGCGGGAAAGCGACTACTATCTAGTTAGACTGACTCGAATGGTTGATTTTCCATCATATAGGGATGGTCACGGAGCATTTTCGCGTACGGCTTGAAGAATACTTCTTTCAACCTCTGGATGTGACCCATATCTAAAATATTGAACGCAGCGATCAAAGAACCACCTACCCCATATCTTTTGTCGAGTGTCTTGGACATAACATTCAGACTGTCCGCGACGAGGCAGTCAAAGCAAAGGAGGCGTAGGGTTTCCTACGGAGAATGGAAACGTTCGTTATGGTGCCCGACAAGAATCCTAATAACATGACGTACGCGCTTTGTTCGCGGGTCGACATCAATGACTAGCTCTGCATCCACCACAGTACTCCGCAGAGGGCGTTCTAGGTGTTCATGATGAGGGAAGAAGAGACCGAAGATTTCCCTATATGTATTGTGCCGGTCGACCTGGGGAGAGTAAGAAAGGGAATATTGGGTAGACGTCATGGACGTACAGTGTAAACAAACTGCCGGTTTGTTTCTAGGACAGTGAGGACGAAAAGCAGCACCCTGACTCCATCTGATTTCTCGCAAACCCAGTAGCTAAGTGCGTGAAGACCGAGTCGGCCTACGAAGGAGAGGATTCCACGACAGGAAGGACTCACTCCTCACGTTCAAGCCTCTCGAGATCCTTAGAGCTGAAGCTGACAGGTTGGCTTCCCGGAAACCTGGAGAGGGTCAGTTGGAATAGGTTGACGTGCCAACAAGAGATATTGACCGGTCATGATTAAGGTCACACAACGCAGCGAGGCGGTTTCGGAGCCGATACTCCTGTTCTGAATTTTTGGGGACTGGGTTGCCAGGGAGGACAGGGATGGGACTCATGCAGAGAGAAAGAGAGAGTTGCGGAAGAGAGCACGTGGCCCAATCTACACTAATAAATTCACCGCGGACAGGTGTAGATACGGGGCATGTAGACAACAATACACAATCTCATAAAGCTAACGATCCTCCGCCCATTCCTGCAGTGAAAAAAATGTCGTGAGCAATAAGATCCTAGGGAGGACGACCGACTCACGTTCTCCTTCTTGATCTGAGCCTGTGATAAAAGTGTGTCAACAATGTCCGCCAATTTAGAGAAGGTCCGTTACCTCTTCCTCAGGGGTGAAGTCATTGACGATGTTGAATAATTTCCTGATCTCTTCGGGTGTCTTGCCTTTGATCATATTTGCCACAGTCTTGCAGCCCACGTCGCTGTCGAGAATATCAGGAGTGTCTAGGGTTCACTAGATCATGTACTGACAGGAGTGGTTTGATGTCGAGATAATTTGCAGCCAGGATGATCTCAAAGAGCATCTCTTGATCGACTGCAATGAATTTCTGATCCCACTCGCTGATATCGGTGGTGCGCTTGCGAGTTTCATCTTGTGACTCGGCGTCTGTGGTCGGGAGTCGCTCTCCCCTGTGATGTTCGCAGTATTCAAGGACCTGTGAGAGCAAGAGAATGATATAAGAAAAACGACATCCTCACATGCAGATATGCTTGCCTTTTTCAAAACGCTCGATGAGACATTGGGCAGTGGTATCGGCTGGTCGCTTTCGCCAACATCTTTAGAGTCGTGTGTTAGGGTGCCAGACGATTAAGATAAATGGGAAATGATCACCCTCCAACATATTTTTGATAAGCACGGAACGTTCTGCGACGTCCTTTTCGACGACGAACTGTTCGTTATCAGAGGTGACGAGAAGAACCATTGTGTGTTTGGATGGTGGAAGTGAAGAAGAGACAGAGATGATTGATCCCCCTAAAGGGTAAACTAGCGCAGCCACAAGTCACGCCCCACCGATGTCGTTCTTGTCCATTTTGTGCCCATTTCATCCCATTCATTCGCCATTCTCTGTACTCGGTCAGCTCACTCGTACCCTTGTCATTTCCACTTGATCGTCACCGACCGTCCCATTACAGGTTCGATCCGTACTGCCACTAAGCGTGCCGGTGGCTCAGTGCGCAATCATGGCGGCTCACCAGGAAAGCGTCTTGGCGTGAAAATGTTCTCAGGTGTGGTTCTTTCCCTCTTTAACAACATACCCGAATCCTCAATAATCTCATAGACCAATATGTCATCCCTGGGAACATCATTGTTCGCCAACGTGGGACGCAGTTTCACCCTGGGCAGCATGTACGTCCGGCATTACTGTTTCATTTCACGTTGTCAATCCCATCGCATTCACCCTTTCCGCTCTAGGTGAAAATGGGTCGTGATCATACACTATTTGCGACTGTACCAGGTTACGTCCGTTTCTACAAGACAAAGTGGATGCGGGGCGAACGTAAATTTGTTGGAATTGTCCTCAGTCGAGGTGAAAAGCTACCTCGAGATGAACAAGCCCTCGGTCGCAGTCGTTACTTTGGGCTAGTGAATCTGAATACTTCTGCAACGGACACACCATTGTCCACATCCCATGCATGAATAGTGTAGCCACCTTAATATCTTGTGTCGAGCATCTATAGAGTCTAGAGAAACACATGGTTTTGGGAGAACACCAATGACATCGCTTCATCCCCTGTTTCCACGTTACTGCCTGTCACCGCCTGTGAAAGTTCTCACAGGGATGTGATTCGTGTTCTTACCATAACCTCCAATGTCTTCTAGCTTCAAGTTGACTATTGCGCGAGAGCTTCGACTCGACGGTTTGTGTATAGTTGGCCGATCCACGGGTTGCTTAATTGATCATCACGTAGAATTGCCCTCGGATGAGCAAGTCATTGCGGCAGCGCGCGAGGTGCTCGAGGCTACCAAAGGCTGGAAGAAAGGCAAGGCGTACGAAAAGAAGACTGTCCAAGCGTATTCTAGCCCCAAGGGTCCCGGCGACGGCGCGCCTTGGCACTGTAGGCTCAGTGAGCATGCGCCCGCCCAAATAGCGTTCGATGAATTTTGGAGCAAATTGGGGTGTAGCAACCATTCCGAGTATGAGAAAGAGTATGTCTAGGGGCTCTTGGAGAACATGTGTTCTTTCTGTTTGACGAACGAGGAACTCGTAATAGGTACATCGAGGAAGTGAAGAAAGCAACCTTGGTCAAGAAGATTTCTGCAACGCAAGAAATCTGGACGATGTACTACGAATTCTCATCTTTCGGCATTTCTCCTCGTGTGTTCACCGTATTGCAAGTTACGCACTACGACTCGAGCGATGCCAGGACAGGGTGTGTCCATCCATCCGTCTCACCGTCGCTATTATGCCCTCTAATATCATACAACTCTCCAACAGTATATTCGTCTCTATTCCTGTAGACCTGTCCAGCGATCCTGAGCTAGCAAAACTCGAAGAGAAAGGAGTCAAGGGTCGTTATGTTAGCGTTGATAGTATCAAAGAACTTCCTAGTGGGAACACCGAATGGCGCATGGCCACGTCTAGCAGCCCTGGTGGCCGTATACCCACATTTATCGTTGAGAACACGATGGCGAGCTCTATTTCCGCAGTAAGTATGTCAAGTTAACACGAGACACGCGTCTTAATTAGTTGCGATAGGACGTCCCACACTTCATGCGGTGGTTCCAATCCAACAAACAGACGACCGAGTCCAAAATACAGGCCCCTGCCGTGCCCGCAGCGACAACCACTAACCCACCTGGGTTAGTGGAGTCAACTGCTGCGTAGTCAAAGTAGAAATAATGGACATCTATCGATGCCTATTGAAGATACGTACATTACTGCGTACACTTCGTTGGATCCCAATTTAGCCTAAGCTAGCTCCAGGTAGCGCTCCACTGATTTCGAATTAGTCGCCACGTAGTAAAATTGCATCATCATGATTGTGCCAGTGACTCACCTTCCCAACTTGTAACCGCCTCGTTCCAAAGCTTGATTTCATGCTCCCTCGTACCACAGAAATGGTCCACGAACTCATCACCAAAGACCTCACGTGCAATGCTGTTTGGTCGGACCATCCTCTCCGTTGCCGCTTCCAATGATTGCGGTAGCATGGTGATCTTCCAATCACAACAGTTAATTTGAGTACACCGACTTTGTGTGATGGATACACACCTTCCCGGCCTTCTTGTCGTCAAGGCTGAAATATGAGATTGGTGCGATGGGCAGTGTCAACTTCTTCTCTATCCCTCTCAAGCCTAATCCGAAAATTGCACTCAATGCAAAAAACGGGTTTACGTCTGCGCCCGTGACGCGGATCTCGAAACGTGTTGCCGCTGCCGGCACCGCCGGGGGTGAGATGACTCTCACTGAGGCTGCGCGTGAATCATAGCCATACGTCACTGCATTTGGAGCCCAGAAAGCCTCGCCAGCGACAAGTCGTTTATAACCATTGATAGTTGGCACGAGCTGACAAGGCTCGAGATGACGAGGATGACAGTCCTAGGAGGATGTTACGTACTGTAGGCATGACTAGGAATGCCTCAGCACCGCTTTGCCCCAAGAGATACAGGTGCTTACCATCGGTCAAACCATCTAATACCCCAGCAAGGAAATGCTCGGCTGTCTGACTGATGCATTTAAGCTCATCATAAGCGGCCCCTGCTCGTCCTATCTGTACCTCTTCGGAATTGATAGCAAAGATATTGCCGCCATTACTGTCCCGGAGAGATACGTGAATGTGGCTTCGAGCGCAAACTTTCCATCAGCTAACGGTAATCAAGGTATCACGCGATTTTGCACAGACCCACTGCACCCAGGCAGCTGACCAATTGCCAAAATCGCATGAGAAATGAGAATGACCACAGGGACGAACACCCTTACGTTACCCCAGGGCTTTGCCATGAAGCTTGGGGTGATACCATATTTCATCCCTAAGCTCTTGACGAGATACTTGAATAGTAGTGCATTGTCAGCAACGCGAAGGGCTGTCGTATAAGCGAGGGCTGTCTCGAAGACTCCTGGACCGGTCTCCGTGTCTATTCGAGATATTATCGCACGCAAGAGGCAAGTTCGATGATATACGCACGGTGACTCTCGAGCTGAACGTCGAATTGCTCCGCTACATCGAATATATCATGAAAATAACCATTATTCAGCTGCGTTCGTAGTAGGGAATAGCCGTGCACTACCAAAAGATGGTCAGTCAAAACTGCATTTCTGTAAAGCTATGGTGCATGGTGACGTACTCCCAGGTGTTAGAGGCTGCAAAGCGAGAAATTTCTTCTCGGCGAGACTGTGTGGAGTTTCTACGGACGTTGATCAGCTGCATCATTATGTCGGATCGACTAAAGTAACCTTTAAATTGAAAATACTACGTTGAGGTGTTAGTCGTGTATTGTCCCAACTTCAGGTGCACGTACCTCGAACTCTATTCCTGCAATACATTGCCATCCGCTTTGTCCTGCCTTTCCGACAAGCTTCCTGAGCACGCCACGTGGGCAGACACTGACAGGTTCCTTGGTTTCTGGGTCCAAGAATGAGACCAGAAAGAATGGGACGTCGTTCTCCCAGGGAATCCTGCGGAATGTGGAGAGATCGATAGTCGCGATGAGGTCGCGATAGCCATTGCCTGCGTTCGAGATGAGTAACTCTCTTGAATACATGGCATCATGCAAGTCCCAGCCGCTGATGTTCCTTGTAAATGTGCCGTTACTGACGTGAAAGAAAACATACAAAATAACGCTGCAGAACCCAAAGCCATCGATAGAAACAGCGCTCAAGAACTTGTCCTTCGACTATGTGGACTCGAACGTTAGCCATGCAAGCGGGCCGTCAACAAACGCACCATGAACTTTCCGCGCAAAACCCCATCCACTGCTCATGATCAGACGTTGGGTCAGGAAATGTAGTCGGGACCCACCGTCGAAACCTGAGTGACCGGATCAGTGAGGATCGGGCTGTGCATACATAATTACACGACCTGCAACTTTCACCTTGTTGTCGTGTCGTAGGATGTCTTTCAGTTTCTCCAGTGAAGTTTGACCAAGTCTTGTGGGAACATTTGCCGCCATGGTGGATGAGAGAAAGCCAGGTCTGATTAGATTATCACATGGTGACAACTGAATTAGACGAATTTCAACGTTGTATCATCCATGAACGATGCCCACACGCCCGAATTTGCCTTGCGGCATACTTTGCTGATTCCCGCCCACGTATCAACATTGACGTATATGCAGAATGGAATGCTGATCCTGGGCTCTGGTGAGCTCTTATGCTTGTCAACGGGATGCTCTGCTCAACTCAGAAAGACGACGGAAGTCTTCGACTCTATTGCCTACCTGACATTAAAGTCGTCAGAGCTATTCGAGAACTTGACTCCGAAGTCTCATCCGTCACTGCCATTATGCCGAATAACGGTGGTTATGGTCACATATGGGTAGCTTGCGGGAGTTCTGTCAGTGTGGACGCATTTCCCCCTCGTCAATGTGGATGTATGTGATACTCAGTGACCTATTACAGCTAAAATTATTCAATCTGGATACACCACGACTCATCCAGTCAAAAGAACATGCATTGGCCGTAATCAATGTAGGCGAAAACGAACGAGATGTGACGAACGAGGCATGCGCTTTTGACATATCCACAGCTTTCTCTGAGAAACTTACCTTCAGATATCTGTTAGTGAGAACCAAAAGTCTCTTGCATTCACCATGGATAGCGGGGTGGTGGGTGTGGTGGATCTAGCGACAAAGAGCGTCCGGAGGATGAAAACGCGGCATAATAGCGTGAGCCTCAATAAATCAGTCTGGGTTTGCAGTCTTGATAGAGCAGGTCCTTTAGGTCTGTGCAACTGTCAGGTTCATCCCTGATCGCCCCAGCGAACTCATCAGCGGAGGCTATGACTCTACCTTACTCCATTTTGATTTTAAGCAAGGCACGATACTTTCGAGACGAGCGTTCTGTAGGTGATTCTCTAACGATC
>WNFQ01000676.1_pt1 | contig 22941 bp, 21 predicted proteins | sample 5400171 | NCBI WGS metagenome assembly WNFQ01 (sample SAMN13153356, study PRJNA577476) | soil metagenome | isolation source: 20 cm soil under Madrone tree | place: USA:California | collected 2016-06-14 | reverse complement strand
TCGCATTGTGTGCGCGGCCGGCTGGTTTACGAGCCGGATATCGGTCAAGTCCGGTTTCCGTTTCCCCAACGGCTGGTGAGAGGGGGGTTGAACGCGATGGTGGCGGCTCCGCTCCTGGTCGAAAGCAAGGTGTTCGGCGTCCTCATCGCGGCACGCCGGCAAGCGGGCAGCTTCAGCAGCGGTGAATGCGAGTTTCTGCGCCAATCGAGCGAGCACGTCGCATTGGCAGCCCATCAGGCGCAGCTTTACGGCGCTCTGCAGCAGGCGTACGACGACCTGCGTCAGACGCAGAAGGCGGTGATGCAGCAGGAGCGTCTGCTTGCCCTGGGTCAAATGGCGAGCGGTATCGCGCACGACATCAACAATGCAATTTCTCCGGTGGCGCTCTACACCGAATCGCTGTTGGAGAAGGAGCCCGGCCTCAGTCCACGCACCCGCAGCAGCCTCGAAATAATTCAGCGCTCGGTCGACGACGTAGGGCGGACCGTTGCGCGCATGCGCGAGTTCTATCGAGAACGGGAGCCGCAGCTGATGCTGGTTCCCGTGGACATGAATCTCCTGGTGCGCCAGGTCGTGGACCTGACGCGCGCCCGCTGGAGCGATATGGCACAGCAGCGCGGCATTGCGATCCAGGTGCGGACCGATCTGGCCCCGGTCATGCCGGCGATCATGGGCGCCGACAATGAAATCCGCGAAGCACTCATCAATCTGATCTTCAATGCCGTCGATGCCATGCCCGACGGCGGGCCGCTGACATTGCGGACCCGGGTCGTGCAGGAGAAAGGACTCCATTCGGAAGAATCTCCGGCCCGCAAATTCGTTCAGGTTGAGGTGATCGACGCCGGCGTCGGAATGGATGAGGACACGCGGCGCCGATGCCTGGAGCCGTTCTTCACCACCAAGGGTGAGCGCGGCACCGGGCTCGGACTTGCGATGGTCTATGGGACGATGCAACGTCACAGCGCCGACATTGAAATCGAGACTGCTGCGGGCAGGGGCACCACCATGCGCTTGAGTTTCGCGATTCCGGCCACGCCCGCGATTGCTGCGGCCGTGGCGCCGGCCACTCGCGGCGCGGCGCCTCCGCTTCGTATCCTGATCGTGGACGATGATCCGCTGGTGCTCAAATCGTTGCGCGACGCCTTGGAAGGGGATGGCCACGGCGTGACCACCGCGGACGGCGGACAGGCCGGTATCGACGTGTTCCTTGCGGCACAAGCGCAGAGCAATCCGTTCCCCGTCGTGATCACGGATCTCGGCATGCCTTACGTCGATGGACGCAAGGTCTCCACCGCGGTAAAGGCTGCAGCTCCGGCGACGATGGTCTTGATGTTGACGGGTTGGGGGCAGCGCCTGGTCGCCGACGGAGACATTCCGCCGCATGTGGATCGTGTCTTGAGCAAGCCGCCCAAGCTGCGCGAGCTGCGCGATGCGTTGGCGCGATATGCGGATAAGCCCGTCAATACCTGACGAGAACGGCGCCGTCCTGACGCACCCTGGGTTTCGCCTCGGCATCGACCATCAGCTCGAATTCCGCAGGGGGAACCGCTCCGCTGAATAGAAATCCCTGGAATTCATCGCAGCGGGAGCGCCGTAGGATCTCCAGCTGAGCCGCGGATTCGACGCCCTCCGCAACCACCTTCAACCCCATCGAGTGCCCCAGAGCGATGATGGCTTTGGTAATGGCAAGATCGTTCGAATTCGCGGCGATTTCGCGGATGAACGTGTGGTCGATCTTGACGCTGTCGACCGGGAATCGCTTGAGGTAGGCGAGCGAGGAGTGTCCGGTGCCAAAATCGTCGATCGCAATGGTGATTCCATGCTCCTTGATCCGCCTGAGCAGCAGCAGGGCTTTGTCCGGACTCATCATGACGACGCTTTCGGTGATCTCGAACTCCAGCGAGCGCGGATCGCATCCGCTCTCGACGAGAACGCACTCCAGATCCTCGAGCAGGCGGGAATCCGCGAATTGTTGGGCAGAAAGATTGATGGCGATCCGCATCGGGGCCTGTCCCTGATCGCTCCAGTGCTTGGCGTCGGCACAAACCGTCTCCAGAACCAAGCGGCCTATCGAGCCGATGAGACCCACCTCCTCGGCGACATGGATGAATTCGCCCGGCAACAACATTCCCCGCTGCGGATGCCGCCATCTGACCAGGGCTTCCGCACCCGCGATGCGGCCGGTCTGGATATCGATCTTCGGCTGGTAGTGAACCTCGAATTCGCGCCGCGCCACCGCGTGGCGCAGCTGATTTTCGAGGGAGAGTCTCTCGACACTGTGCTCATTGATGTCGCTCGAGTAGAACTGATAATTGTTCCTGCCGGAAGTCTTTGCCCGATACATCGCGACGTCGGCATTCTTGAGCAATGAGGCACCGTCGCCGCCGTCCTTCGGATAGATCGCAATGCCGATGCTGCCCGACAGGTGGTATTCCTGGCCGTTGACGGTCAGGGTCCTGGCGGCGGCGGCAAGCAGCTTTTGGGCGATGTCGCCCAGCTGCTGGGGATCGTGGAACTGCTCGACCAGCAACGTAAATTCATCTCCCCCAACACGGGCCAAGGTGTCCGTCGCACGCACGCATTCGAGCAGATGTTTCGAAACCTGGCGAAGGACATCGTCACCCGCACCGTGCCCCAGCGCGTCATTGATCACCTTGAAACGGTCGAGGTCGAGAAACAACACGCCCACCGCGCCTCCGGCTCGCTGTGCACGAGCAAGTGCCCGGGGCAGGTGATAATTGAAGAGCAAACGATTCGGCAGCCCCGTCAGGTCATCATGGTGCGCCAGGTGCCGGATTCTGTCGGCGGCCCAGCGGCTCTCGATGGCGATGCCGGCGAGGTCGGTGCAAATGCCGACCAAATGGGCGTTGAGCCACTGGGTGTTGTTGCGCCGCCGGCTGTAAATCGACAATGCACCCAGGACCTGCCCCGTGCTTCCGGTGATGGGCCATGCGCTGACCGAATGCAGACCGGCCTGGCGCACGAAGCCGCGCAGCGCCGCATCGAGAGGGTAGCCGCCGAGGTCTTCAACCACCACGGGAGAGCGGCTGCAAATGGCTTCGGCGCAGGGTGCGGAGCGATGATTCTTGTGAGAGGTATCAACGACCGCCTGGTCGAACCCGGCGGGCAAGGACGGAGCAACGCTGAGGGCATAGCACGATTCGGTTTGATCCAGCGCCACCAAGGAACATAAGCCGCCGTCCGACTGAGTCTCCACGAACTGCGCCAGGGTCGTGAAGATCACCTTGAGATCCGCGCCTGAGGCGACCAGATTTAGAATGCGGTTCTGGTCGGCGAGAATTGCGGCTTGGTAGCGGCGATCTGCCTCGCGCTGGAGGCTTTCCAGTGCGAACGATGCTTCCATCGCCAGTTGCTTCATGAGATCGATGATGTCTTTCTCGAAAAACTGTTCCTCCTTCGAGAAAACGCACAACACTCCGACCACCTCGTCCCGGCATCGCAGCGGAAACGATGCCGACGCGCGAAACATGCCGCCGGGCAGCTGCACGTCGTTGAATACATGCGCTCTAGGATCGTGCAGCGCGAGGCGCACCGGTTCGGATCGACCGGATATGCCCGTTGAAACCGCGGCGGCGAGCGTCTGCAAGTGCTGCTGGTGTTCGCCGTGCGATGCGATGAACGCTATCCTCGAGCTGTCGCGCTCCAGCAGACCGACCGTGGCAAGGCTCAGTCCGCTGGTGCCGACGCAAATGCGGCACAGCTCATCGAAAAGATGACCCCGATCGCTCACCCGCGAGATCAGCTGGCTGGTCCGGCTCAACGCCGCATACAATTCAGTCAATCGCGCCAGCCCGCGCTCCTTTGCATCGCGCTCGCTCACGCGAGCGTGCGTCACGCGGACGCACAAAATCCCGGTCACGATGGTGCCGATCGTCAGAGCCAGGATCAATAAGCTGCGGGTCATCCGCGCAACGTCGGCCAAAGTCGACGAGAAGCGGGCCTCCAAGGGAGTGAGCTCGTGGTTGATGATGTTCAATTCCGACCGAATTGCGGCTTGCTCTTCCGGTGGTGCCCGGCTCTGGGATGCTTGGTGCATGCGGGCGGCTACTGCGCAGATGCGCTGCGTGTAGGTATCACCCTCGGTCCAGATTTCGATAGCCCGGTGCACCGGGCCGACATTTCCAAACAATCGAAACAGCACGATGGCGCTGTCAATGTCGGCCGGATCATTGCCGCCCGCGAGGAAGCCCTCGCGAGCGGCCTGTAGGTCAACCGGATTTCGTTGCAGGGCGAGACGCGCCTTCTGATCGCCGAGAGGGAAAGCGATGGCGGTCAAATATTGCTGAAAGTCTTGTTCCGAATGCGAGACGGAGTACTGCGCCAAGTAGTACGTGGCGTTCTTTTGCCCTTTCGAATACAGACCTTCGCCACCGACATAGGCACGAATGGTAGAGAGCAACTCAATGCTGATCACAGCCGCAACCAACATCACGCTCAGGGACACGAGCACGGGCGCCACGAAACGAATCGCAGATCGTGACATCCCAGTCGACCCGACGCGGTTGCTGCGCCCGCATTTCATCATACGCATGGTCTTGAAGGCATGAGCTTGATGTTCTTTAGCGGGTGTGCATTGGGCTAGCCTCGAGGGACCGACAGTGCCGCGGACAACTTGGAACTCTGGTGTGCACCTTGAGGGACCCGCCGTGAACGTTCCGCACAGCTTATCGCCCGACGACGCGTCAAAATGAGAGCGATTTCGCGGCTCCCGCAGACGCGGCTTCCGGAATGCCGAAGAAGTTCAACCCAGGAACCAACGGATCCCAGTCAAATCCTGACTGAGACCCGTTGTTGCAAGAAAGCAACGGTTGGGGGAGCCAGTCTTCGTTAAAAGCCCTTGATTCGAAAATAATTACTTTGCCAGATCATCCCCGAGTTGCTCAAATTCGAATGGCCTCGTAGACTGGACATAACGCGCCAACAATATGTTTGATTTCATCGAGGCCGGCCGCGATGCTCAAGCGATTCATGACGTTAGTGTCGAGCACGTGCGCCGGAACGCCGGTCCGGGAATGGAGTTTTGATGGCGTTCTCCTGGATTATGGAAGATTGCTAGACCCGCAGATCCCGTCTGGTCCAATGAAGAACGATTCCATTTGGAAGCGGCACCTAGACAGTTTTGTCAGCAACCAAACTTGCCTTCGTATCCTTCACAAATGGAGTTCAAATGGGAATTCAGCACGAGACGACCGCCGACATTAAATGGATTGAAACGCTCAAGAGCTTTGTTCAGCCCGATTGGCACGATCTTGTGGCCGGCGAGTGGGCGACCAACCTCAATAATGGAACCTGGTCCACCAACGCCATGCGCGGCTGGTTCCTGCAGCTCTATCCTTTCATTCACGCGTTTCCCAAGTTCCTGGCCGAAGCGCTCATCAAGGTGGAAGACGAGTATTCGCGGTCTTTTCTGATCGACAATATCAGGGTCGAGAAGGCTCATGCCGAACACTGGCTTTGGATGGGCGAGGGCTTCGGTATTCCGCGCAGCGAAATGATGGCGCTCGCCGAGGGCGAACGTCCCTTGTTGCGCGACGTGCAATCGCTGACTGACTGGATTTGGTGCATCAGCGCCAAGGGTTCGCTTGCCGAGGCGGTTGCTGCGACCAGCTTTGCGATCGAGGGCGCTACCGGCGACCTTACCCGGACGCTGCTGAAGGGCTTCGAGGCGTACGGTTCGCGCGAAGGCGTGACCATGAACCCGCGTACCACCAAGTGGCTCCGCAACCATGCCAAGTATGACGATGATCATCCGCGCATCGCACTAGAGATCGTGGCGCGTTATGCCCGGACCGAGCGCGAGAGGATGAAGGTGATGAATGCCGCGCGGCGCAGCCTGCAATTGCTCAATCTGGCCCTGCTGACCTCGAGCCGCGCTTACTCGACGGGTGCCGCCCATGAGATTTCGATGAGCCATGACAGGCGCGCGACCGACCGGCGGCAGGCGCAGCAGCCCATCGCGTTCCCCGATCGCCGCGTCATCGATCGCCGCGGGACCGCCGTTTCGCGGGCGGCGTGAGCGGAACGCCGCCGATGGGGTCGACACCTTTCTAGGAGGACCGGGCAGCGTATCCGGTGGCACCTCCGCGGGAGAACTCGGATCGAAGCAGCCATTTCCGGTGCTCATCATGGTCCGACGAGGCGAACTTCCACTTTCTGGCGGCCGGGCATCCCGGGTTGTATTCCATGCAATCAATGCATAATATGCAATCATTGATTAATGGAGGAAGTATGGCGAGTATAACAATCCGAGACATAGATGAGCGCTTCAAGGCGCGACTTCGCGTGCAGGCTGCCCACCATGGCCGCTCAATGGAGGAGGAAGCACGCGACATTCTGCGGACGGCGCTGTCCACCGGACGTTCACGGAAGGGATCTCTCGTGGCCTGCATTCGCGCTCGTATTGAGCCTTTGGGAGGCGTGGAGTTGGACATTGCGCCTCGCGAGGCCATACGCGAGCCGGTGAAGTTGGATACATGATCGTTCTTGACACCAACGTGCTTTCTGAGACGCTGCGGCCGGTGCCTGAACCCTCCGTCCTGGATTGGCTGGCGAAACAGCCGCGCGCGTCTTTATTTACTACTACCGTAACCCGGGGTGAGATTCTCTACGGCATTCGATTGCTCTCCGATGGAAAGCGTCGGCGAGGACTGTGGGATGCCGCAAAGAAGATTTTTGATGAAGATTTCGCCGGTCAAGTGCTGAGTTTCGACAGCGATGCTGCAGACATGTATGCGGAAATCGCCGCCTCGCGACGAACGGCAGGTAAACCTATCAGCCAGTTCGATGCAATGATTGTCGCGATGGCTCGTTCGCGAGGAGCAAGCCTCGCCACGCGCAACGTGAAGGACTTCGAGGGCTGCGGCGTTGATGTCATCAATCCATGGACGGGGTAGACAGAATACTGGCGGAATAGCACCGGTGATGAGAAGCGTCGGTAGCGCGCGATCGCTGGTCCCCGTCGCTGTACACGAGCCTGCCGGCGGCCGTGGAGTACGAGCCGGTGAGCGGTCCGTCGCTGTGACCCGGCTTTACTTGGTGACATGGACCAAATTCGCATTCAATTCTATTTTTTGTACGGTACCGTAACGTTCGTCAACATTGGGAAATGCTTGGCATTCAACGTGACCAGTTCTGCGCCGGACTTTTGCGCCGAAGCGGCGATCAATGCGTCTGCGATTCCAGTGCCATGTTTAGGGCCGAAATCCCTGCGTAACAAGCCGCCGCGCTCCGCCAGCTCAGCATCAATGGGAATGACCGCAAAAAGAGAGAGCAGCGTGCTTAGAGCGGCTCTTTCCTTGCCCTCGCGTACGTCTGCAAATAATTCGGCGACCACGACCGCGGACGTCGAGAGATCTTCGCGCCGTGACTCCAGATACTCAACCGCGGGCGGATACTCCCGCAGATAGTCCACCAGGACGTCCGTATCCACCAGAATTGTTTTCGGCATGAACCGACGAGCTAACGACCGATACGATCAAATTCTCCGCGCACGCGGCGGAAATCGGGAAGATCGTTGCGCTCCTTCCAGATGCCACGAGCCTGTCGCATGATCTCGAGGCGATCCACGCTTTTGGAGCGCAACAACATGTGATCGATAGCTCCACGAATCAGCTCGCTTAGAGAGGCACCTTTGCGTCGTGAAAGAACCTGAAGCTGGCGATGCTCCTGCTCGGTGAGATAAATCTGTGTACGAATCATTGGGGAATCCGAATCGGATGATGTATGTCAGTAATGTATGCGAAACTGTCCTCCCGGCCAATTAACGTCCCAACGGTGCAGGCAGTTCGACACCGAGTAGCGACGCCGCTGCCCCGACGGACGCAACATCTTCCTGCGGAATGTCCAAGTCGTCCACGTCCGGGTGCCACCCCTTCGGGTCGCCGTACAAATCCGCGAGCGCGAGCGGTGTCGGCAAGGTCCGCAGACCATAGATTCGTTTATCGGGGGAGGGATCCACGGCGGGGTGGACCTTTTTGAACCACGAAAGCGGGCGGCCGTGAATGTCGAACCCATGCAGCGAGACGTAGCTCGGGCGTGAGATGACGGCGACTGAAAGACGGGCCGGGATCTGCGTAATCCATCCCGCAGCATGCAACACCGATTCACCGCAGAGCATGGCGCTCGGATATTCGAACAGCAACGCCGCGATCCGCAGCGATCCGTCGACCTCGTTGCATTTGAGTTTGTTGAAATAGAGGCGCGCGCGTTCCCCGGCAGCTTCGACCAGTCCTTTCCCCTTCCAGCGAGTCAGACAGACCGCCGCCGCCTCGTTGGAAAGACCGGCGAGCTTGCAAAACCCCGCGAAAGTGAAAGCCTCCGGAAGATCGCGCAATCGCGCCAGCGCACTCGTCATCGCTGCACCCGTTTCAGAGTGCCATCCGTGAGGTTCTTCTCGATGGCATCCGCCACCCTTTCCAGCGAGCCTCTGACGTACTCGACCATCTCTGCCGTTACCCGAGGATGCATCTTGTCCCAAAGCGCTTTCGGCAGCCATCGCCGTAAATCTGGATCGGCCTTCTCAAGAACTTCAGTCGGATCGTTTTCCAGAAATTTCCGCAGTGCCTGCGCCGGCGAAAGGCCGTCGACCGTTCGATAAGCGGAGACGTTATGAAGGAACTGCCGTGTGACCGGCGACAGGTCGAGCCTGGCCTCCGTCTGTGTACCGATCCACCATAAGTCGTAGACATCTCGCCATTTGAGGTAGGGGCGAGTGGCGAATGCGGTAAGTTTGTCGCAGTATGCGGTCTCGAGAGTGGCCGCCGGTACCGGGTTGGAAATCCGTGAAACCATCTCTCCGGGCTGGATGGGGGAGCGTAGCTCGACCGGATATTGCGCCAGGTACTCCGGGCTCACGCGCCAGAACTCCGCCTTGATGAGCGCCTTCCCTAGATACACCTCGTGAGCCACGCGGAGGTCGTAGGAAATCATCCTCTCTTCGTGCCGGGTCCGGTCCTGGATCTCAATCGTGAACTGCGGATCTTCCGAGCGAAATGCCTCCGCGACCTTTTGTCCGGCCCGCTCAACGATGGTCCCGAGGTCAGCGGCACTTCGCGCGATCAAGAAATCCAAGTCCTCCGACAGTCGGGGTGACCGCCAGGAAAAATGCAATGAGGTTCCGCCATGGAAGGCGATCTGTTCGTATTGAATCTGGGGGTCAGCCATCAGTGCATCCAGAAACTGGTACTGCGCAGAGGCAGCCCACTCAGAAGCGAGTTCCGGGGTCAAAGGACGACGAGAAAGAGCCATGGTCTATATAGACTATCATATCTGATAATCTACATGTGAATTAGCACTGAATAAATATAGATTATCGAAAATGATAATCTAAATGACGCTTGGGCGCTGAGGCTGCGGAATCGCGCCGTGTACCTGGTGAGCGCATGGAGAAGAGCCGGCAAACCGCCGATTGCACCGAGCGCACTGATCGCCGCGATGACATCGATGGTGTATACGACGCCGCCCCAATATGTGCCCAAGGCGATGCCGATTCGCGCCCTCATGGAATTCGCGCCACCTTTATCGGAGCTGCATCGCTTAAGGGCTGCCCAACGCCACCGAGGGCCTTGTAGATCGCGACGACGGAGACATTGACGGACGTCTCCGCTTGTGCCACGGAGTCCTCGGCGTCGAGTTGCGTGCGCTGCGCATCCAACAAGACCAGAAAGTCCGCGACGCCCTCCCGGTATTGCGTATCGGCGAGATCCGCGGCGCGCCGCGAGGCTTGCGCCTGTTCGGTCAGACTTTTCAGCTGTGTTTGCCGCGCGCCGTAGGCGACGAAACTATTTTCGGTGTCTTCGAGCGCGGTCAGCACGACCTTCTCATAGTTTGCCGCGGCGGCGTCGGACTGCGCTTCGCTCGCGCGCAGCCGCGCACGAACCGAGCCAATATCGAATGCCGCCCAACTTACAGTAGGCGTGACGGACCACGCCCGCGCGTTGCTGCCAGAGGTTGTGCCGAACAGTCGGCCCACGTCCCCCGAAAGAAATCCGACGAAGCCGGTGACATTAACACGCGGGAACAAATCCGCGGTTGCCTCGCCCACGCGCGCCGTCGCGGCGGCGAGCTGGCGTTCGGCCGCACGGACATCGGGCCGGCGCCGCAGAAGCTCGGTGGGGTCGCCGATCGGCAGTGCCTTGGCGTAGGTAGCGACGCTGGCTGGTTGAAGCTCCTGATCCAGCGCGCCCGGTCGTTCGCCTGAGAGAACCGCCAATCGGTAGGCCGCCTGCTTCTCTGCCGCCTCGAGCGGTGGAATCGTGGCCTCAGTGGCCTTCAATCGCGCACGACTGCGCTGCACGTCGAGTTCCGAGCCACGGCCTGTTTCGTCAAGCAGTTGTGTGAGCTCGAGCGTTTGATGCTCGGTGCTCAAGTTTTCTCGCGCCACCGAGAGACGTTTCTGAGCGCCTCTCAGCTCAAAGTAATTGCGCGCCACCTCGGCGGCGACGGTAACCTGTGCATCCTGATAATTGGCGCGCTCAGCGCCTAAGTCGGCGCGCGCGGCCTCGACCGACCGGCGCACATGACCAAAGAGATCGACCTCCCACGCGGCATCAAACCCCAAACTATCGCTTTGAGCGTTGATGCGGCTGGGACCAAATCCAGGCTGCTGCTCATCAACGTGCGTATACGCGCCATCCAACTGCACGTGCGGTGCGTAGTTGAGTTCTCTCTCCACAAAAACGGCGCGAGCCGCCCGGACTCGGTCATATGCGGAGCGCAGATCCAAATTGGCGGTAAGCGCACGGTGCACGAGGCCATCGAGTTCGGGGTCCCCAAACTCCTGCCACCAAAGCGCCTCTGGGGATTGCGTGAGGAATACGGTCGACTGTGCGTTTTGCACGGCGGCGGGGGCAACCTGCGGTGCACGATAATTGGGGCCGACTGCGCAAGCCGCCAATAAAAGTGTCGCCAACGCAATCGCAGTTGCTGTTTTCATAGGAAGACCTTCATTGCTTCGGTTGATCAACCGGTCTCATCGCTGAGGGACGGATGATCGAGAAGTCCGGGGGTGGCGGCGACCATCGCGTTATGGGTGCGTGCGCGCTGGAAGATCTTACGAACCAGGACGTAGAACAGCGGGGTCAACATGAGCCCGAATACGGTCACGCCCAACATCCCGGAGAACACGGCGATTCCCATGGCATGGCGCATCTCTGCGCCGGCACCCGTTGAAGTGACGAGAGGCACCACGCCCATGATGAAGGCGAGAGAGGTCATCAAGATCGGGCGCAGCCGCAGCCTTGCGGCATTGAGTGCCGCTTGCAGCGGTGGTACGCCCTCGAGTTCTTGGTCCCTCGCAAACTCCACGATGAGGATCGCGTTCTTGCTGGCGAGCCCTACGAGCACGATCAAGCCGATCTGCGTGAAGATGTTGCTGTCGCCGTGCGTAAGCTCAACGCCAGTGATGGCCGACAGCAGTACCATCGGCATGATCAGGATGACCGCGAGCGGCAAGCTCAAGCTCTCGTACTGAGCGGCGAGCACCAGGAACGCGAGCAGCACCACGAGCGGGAATATGAGCACTGCGGTGTTGCCGGCGATGATCTGCTGGTAAGTAAGCTCCGTCCATTCGAAGTTCATGCCATTGGGCAGCTCTTGCCGCGCAAGTTGCTCGATCGCCGTCTGCGCCTGGCCGGAGCTGAAGCCCACCGCCGGGCCGCCATTGATCTCGGCGGTGGGATAGGAGTTGTAGTGCATGACGCGGTCGGGACCCGAGGAGTGCTTGACGGTTACGAAGGATCCCAACGGGATCATGTCGCCTGCGGCATTGCGCGTCTTGAGCCTGACGACATCTTCGGCCTGTAGCCGAAAACTCGGCTCAGCCTGGGCCGTTACGGGATAGGTGCGGCCGAACGCGTTGAAGTCATTGACGTAGAGTGAGCCTAGGTACACCTGCATGGTGTCAAAGAGGTCCTGCACCGACACGCCTTGTGACTTCGCTTTTTCACGATCCACTTCGGCGTCGATCTGCGGAACGTTCACCTGGTAGCCGGAGAAAAGACCCTGCAGCGCGGGGGTCTGATTGCCTTTCGCCAGCAAGTTCTGCGTCTGTTTGTAGAGTTCCTCGAACCCTAAGCCCCCCCGATCCTCAATCTGCATGCGAAACCCGCCGATGGTGCCCAAACCCATGACCGGCGGTGGCGGGAACACCGCGATAAAAGCCTCCTGTATCGTGCCGTACTGCTGATTTAGCGCAGCAGCGATAGCGCCGGCAGACAGCTCTTTGGATTTACGCTCATCGAAGGGCTTTAAGGTGACGAACACGATGCCGGAGTTGGGACTATTGGTGAACCCGTTGATGCTCAAGCCGGGGAAGGACACCGCGTGATCGACGCCCGGTTGCTTAAGGGCAATCTCGTCCATGCGGCGTATCACCGCCTCGGTGCGATCGAGGGTCGCCGCATCGGGCAGCTGCGCGAAACTCACCAAGTACTGCTTGTCCTGGGGAGGAATAAAACCGGTCGGAGTACGTGCGAAGCCAACGTAAGTCATCGCGATCAATCCGCCGTATATAAAGAGCGCGACGCCCCCGGCGCGTACGACGTGGCCCACGCCGCTGACGTAGCGCGTGGCAAAGCGCGTGAAGAACTGGTTGAACGGGCCGAAGAAGCCGCCGAGCAAACGATTGAGGATGCGGGTCAGTCGATCGGGCGGTGCCCCATGTCCCTTGAGCAGCAGGGCGGAAAGTGCCGGTGAGAGCGTGAGGGAGTTGAACGCCGAGATTACCGTGCTGATGGCAATGGTCAAGGCGAACTGTTTGTAGAATTGACCGGTGAGCCCGCTGATGAACGCAGTGGGCACGAACACCGCACACAGCACCAGAGCGGTCGCGATAATGGGGCCCGTCACCTCGCGCATCGCCTGGCGAGTCGCCTCGATGGGCTTCAACCCGTTACTGATGTTGCGCTCGACGTTCTCAACGACGACGATCGCATCATCGACGACGATGCCGATGGCCAGCACCAGGCCAAAGAGCGACAGCGCGTTCAAGCTAAATCCAAAGAGGTGCATGACCGCAAAGGTTCCGACCAGTGACACCGGAACCGCGATCAATGGGATGACAGAAGCACGCCAGGTCTGAAGAAAGACGATGACGACCAACACCACCAGCAGAACGGCCTCGAGCAGCGTGTGCACCACCGCGTGAATGGAACCGCGCACGAAAACGGTGGGGTCATAGACAATCTGGTAGTCGACGCCTTGCGGGAAGTCGCGCTTCAGCTCCTGCATTTTCGCGCGCACGAGTTCAGAGATTGCGATCGAATTGCTGCCGGGTCGCTGAAAAATCGGGATCGCCGCCGCCGCCTTATTATCCAGAAGCGCGCGCAGCGCATAGGTGTCGGCGCCGAGTTCGACGCGAGCGACGTCCTTCAAGCGCGTGACTTGACCAGCGGCGCCGGTCTTGATGATGATGCTGCGAAAATCCTCCTCGGTAGTGAGGCGCCCTTTGGCATTGATCGCCACCTGGAATTCTGTTGCGCTTGGCAGCGGCGGCGCTCCCAGCTGACCCGCCGCGACCTGTATGTTCTGTTCACGGATCGCCTTCACGACGTCATCCGCGGTGAGGCCGCGACTCGCGACCTTCTCAGGATCCAGCCAGATGCGCATCGAGAACTGGCCCGCGCCGAACACCTGCACATCCCCTACGCCATCTAAGCGAGCGAGTTCGTCCTTGACACGCAGCAGTGCATAGTTCGACAGGTACAGCGTGTCGTAACGATTGTCCGGAGAGACCAAGTGCACGACCATGGTCAGGTCGGGTGAGGCTTTGTTAGTGACTACACCGAGACGCTGCACGACATCGGGGAGTTTCGGCAGGGCCTGCGATACGCGGTTCTGTACTTGCACCTGCGCCTTGTCGACATCGGTACTCAAGGCAAACGTGATGGTGAGAGTCATAACGCCATCCGCGGTGGCCTGTGAAGACTGGTAAAGCATTCCCTCGACGCCATTGATCGCCTGCTCGAGTGGACTGGCGACGGTCTCCGCGATAACTTTGGGGTTTGCGCCGGGGTAGTTCGCCTTCACGATCACCGTCGGCGGGACGACCTCCGGGTACTCGCTGATCGGAAGCTTGGGTAGCGCGATCAGGCCCGCGAGGAAGATGAGGGCCGAGAGCACGCCCGCGAAGATCGGGCGGGTGATGAAGAATTGCGAGAGTTTCATGACTTTAACGCACCACGTGAAGAGCAACGGTGGCCTGGGCAAGACGAGAAACCGCATCGACCGGGCTCGGCGCAATTGCCGGGCCAGCCGGGTTCGGCCGCGGTTGAGCCGCCACCTGGGCGAGGCCCTCGGCATCGCTCATGGCGACACGCGTAGCGGCGACACTCTGCCCGGGCCGGATATGCTGCAAACCGTTGACGACGATGAACTCGTTCGGAGCAAGTCCCTGCGTCACGACGCGCAGGCCGTTGATTTCGGGCCCGAGTTCCACTAGGCGATACTCGATGCGGTTGTCCTTGGTCAGCGTCAGCACGAATTTCTTGGAAAGGTCCGTACCCACGGCACGATCCTCGATGAGGACGCTGTCACGATCTTCCCCACCGATGAGCCGCACACGCGCAAACAGGCCCGGCGTGTAGCGGCCGTCGGGATTTGCCAGCGCGGCTCGCGCGCGAATCGTGCCGGTGGTGGCATCGACCTGGTTATCGATGAAGTCGAGCTGTCCTGGGTGCGGATAGCCGTCCTCGTCGACGAGTCCAATATAGACGTCGGACGCGCCGGCACTTGCGAGCGCATGGTCATGTTTCGCCTTCGCATAGCGCAAATAGGTCTGCTCATCGGCGTCGAAGTAAACGTAGACCGGATCATCGGAAACGAGTGTGGTCAAAAGGCTGGCGCTCGTCACGAGGTTTCCCGCGGTAATGATGGCGCGCGATACGTGACCGTCGATGGGGGCGCGCACTTCTGTGAACTCCCGATTCAAGCGTGCTTCCTGCAACGATGCATCGATCGAACCCAAGGCTCCCTGAGCTGAGGCTTCGGCCGCGACCTGTCGCTCGTATTCCTCGCGCGAGATGGCGTGCGCGCTGATCAGCCGTTCTGATCGTGCGCGGTTGGCCTTGGCGAGTTCGAGGTCGGACACGCTGCGGGTGCGCTCCGCGACGAGTCGCTCGACTTCCGCTTGGAAAGGACGCGGGTCGATCTGGAACAGAAGCTGGCCTTTCTTCACGCGCGCACCATCCGTGAAGGCGACGCGGTCGACGTAGCCGCTCACTCGCGGACGCACATCCACCGTGTTCACGGCTTGCAGACGACCGCTGAATTCCTGCCATTCACGCAGCGGCCGGTGGATCACTTCAGCCACCGTCACTTGCGGCAGGGCGGCGTGTGCCGCAGCCTGCGGCTTGGCGCGAGAATGACCAAGGCCGGAGAAGAGCAGGAAGGCGGCGAGGCTGGCAAGACCAAGCAGAACAGGCAATGAGTTCTTGCGAAATACGAGTTGTTTGAGGGGCACAGACATGAGTTGTTTAAGGCGCACGCACGACTCCGATCAAAATTTCGAGTTGCAAACCCCGACCAATTCCGGGCGATACCGCGAGACCCGGGCCGCCAAGCCCTCCAGAAGGAGAACTTGACTTACGGCTGCAACACACCGATGCTATGTCACGTGTGTTACCGGTCAGTAACGGTTGGTGATACGTTAATTACCGGTCAGTCACATGTCAAGTGGAGATCTTTATGAATCGAGCCAAGAAGGCGCAAGTGGTTGTAGAGGAAGAGATTATTTCTTCCCCTCCAAAGTCTCGCGTGCGCGATCGCATCATGAAAACGGCGAGCGATCTCTTCTACCGCTATGGCATTCACGCCGTGGGGGTCGATACCATCGCCAGCGAGGCCGGTACGAACAAGATGAGCTTCTACCGCAACTTTCCCTCCAAGGACGAACTCGTGGCGGAGTATTTGCGCGGCGAGGAGCGCGAGGGCTTGCTCTGGTGGGATGAGATCGTCGCGGCGCACGCGGGCAATCCGCGTTTGCAAGTCGAGTCCCTGTTCGATGCGTTGGTGGAATATAATTGCGAAGAGGATTCCCGGGGTTGCGCGCTTGCCAATGCCGCGGTGGAAATCACCGAGCCGGACCATCCGGCGCGTCCCGTGATCGAGAAGTTCAAGGGCGATATGCGCAGGCGCTTTCGGCAGTTCGCGCGCGAGATGGGAGCCCGTGAACCGGATGCCCTGGGCGACTCGCTGATGCTTTTATGGGAAGGCGCGTATCTAAGCCGCGTGACCATGGGCGCGCATGGTCCGGTGCAAGGTGCGGCGAAAGCGGCGCGGGCGTTGATCGGGGCGTACACCGACTAATTGTTACCGCTACCCTGTTTTTGTATGACGCGCACTTCGTGCTTCATGCTCAGGAGCATGCCAAGAACATTCGTGTCGAACGTCGCGGCATAGCTTTCTGCGGCCTGGGTCGTGATCGATCCGACCTGGCCTTCGGTGCCAGCCTTGGGGAACTCATCATTGATTGCTCGCTGTGTCGACGACGCAACGGAACCCGAGGGTGCCCGCCCTATCTTTACTGGGGGCCATCAGCAGGAGCTTTCCATGCTGATCGTTGCGGTAGGCTTGCGGGAAGTACCAGATCGATCCTTGTGGTTGATAGTAGCTGCCGCCGCGCAGAATCGCGGCGCGAGTGTGTTCGTCCTGGTATTCGTCGGTCCACTGCCAGATATTTCCCACCAAATCCATGACATTGAAAGGGCTCGCGCCCAGCGGGTGGGCAGCGCTGTCGTCTGGACCGCGTAGCGCGCGGCCTTTCTCTGGAACCGGAACGGCATCTCCCTTCCATTCGTTACCCCAGGGATATACGCGACCATCGGTTCCTTGGGCGGCGTATTGCCACTCCCATTCATGAGGTAGGCGCTTACCAGCCCACGCCGCATATGCTCGTGCGTCCTCTAGTGAAACCCAAGTCACCGGTTTATTTGCCCAACCGTCTGGGTAAGTTCCATTCCTCCAGTCTTTGAGAAAATCAAAATCATCCTTTGGGTGGTACTTCGTGGCGTCCAGGAACGCTTTGAACTGGGCGTTGCTGACAGAATATTGATCGATATAGAAACGACTCATCTTGATCTCGTGATGATGAAAGCGTCTGGCGGAATCCTCCCATGGATAGGCGACATCAACTCCCGTTGCGTCACCTCCCTCGATTTCAACGCCCCGCACCTGGAAACCAAAGTCAGCGGCTGGAATTTCAACCATACCAGGAGGTGTCGCTTTAGACGGCTTGGTCCACGCAATTGTGACCAAGTGTTGAGGTAGCTCCCGCCATTCCCTGGACCAACTCGTCAGGGGATGGGCAGTCATGGCCTTCATCTTGCTCATTAACGCGACGATCTCCGTCGGCGGCTGACCATGGACCATTAGCACAGCGCCGAATCCGTGGGCTTCCAACGGGAAGTCCAAAGCAATGGTGTCACCCTCCCGTTGTCCTTGAAGCTCAACGCCGCGATAGAGATCATAGTACTGCACGCCCTCCTGTATCGGCACGGATAGCTGGCGGCCGTTCACGTCGTATTCATTCCGATTAACAAGAGTCCACACAGTTTGATCTTTGAGCGGCCAACGGCTGGCGAACACACCAAAGTTCTTGGTCGGATAAAAGGGTTCCCATTCCGGGCTGATGAGAAACGGTGCCACTGCCCGCTCGATTGTGGCTACACGTCGAGTGGCTTCGGCATCGCGGGGTGTAATGCCGTTCCACATGCCCCAGACGTTTTCCCAACTTTCCCATCCGATGCCATTGAAGAAAGCCACCTGAAGATCGTCCGTCTTACTCCGATTATTGCGATCAGAAATATTTGCCATATGCCTCGTTTCGAGCCACTTGAAGCGATAAACATTCGGCATCAACTGCGTGGGCGGGGGTTGGTACGACCACCATGACATGACGTCCCAAGATAAGGCTTCGTCGCTCGACGATAACTCCGGTTGGAAGGCAAGCGGATGGCCTGTGAGCTCGGCTGCCTTTGTGAAGGCGAGCGGAACTCCATCTTGAGTGTCACCGTTGACGCCGTCGGCACCAATCTCCGCCATCTCCTCTGCTATCGCCTGAGGCCACGGTTTGCCAGGATCGCGGGTACCCTGATCCCACATCAACATGGGAAACAAGACCCGAACACCGTACCGATGAAAGTCCGCAATCATTTCCCGAACACCGTCAAGACCGCCAGGCATTGCAGCGATCATATCGAGCTGGTTGCGATCATCAATTCCAATATTTGGGTAAACTGGCCACAACAGGATGGAGTCGATGCCGCCATAACGTCGATTGACGTCGGCCAGATATTGATCAACGGTATATTTCCTTAAAGTGGGATCGTACAGATAGCGATCCTCCACCATCGCTTGTGGCTGGATGAAGCTCGATTGCGCCCACTTCAACGCCGGAAGGTCGTAGCGCGAGCCGTCATAACCGACGTAGATTCGGCGCACCTTGCGCCAATAATGCAAAGCATCGAGAAATCTCTGGTGGTCGTCGGGTTTACACCCCTGGTCTTCCAGGCATTTCGGCCCATGGATCATGGGCACTTCAGAGCTGGGAAACCAAGGAACGTAGTTGGTCACTTGTGCCTCATCGGCGGCTGTCACAGGCATCCCATGGGAAAATGCGAGCGGCATAGCCAACATCCAACCCGCCAATCGGTTTCGCGTAGTCACCATTCGCTCCCTTAGCTTTGCTCGCAGTACCTTTCCACCTCAGAACGAAATGGCATGCTCTCCTGCGCCCCAATACGCGTTACAGACAGAGCGGCGGTGGCCACGGCAAACCGGCACGCATCGAGAAGCGAAGCACCTTCTGTAGACGCTACTGCCAAGGCTGCGTTGAATACATCGCCGGCGGCGGTCGTATCGACGACCTCCACCCGCGGCGCAGGTATCAGCGTGGTTGCTTTACCCTCTTGCAACAGGCAGCCCTGATCGCCCAATTTGATGATGACGCTGCTCACTCCAAGCACATGTAACTGCCGCGCAATATCCCGCGCTTCGTCTGCGGATAGGTGCGTCGCATGTCTTCCGACGAGTCGCGCAGCCTCAGTTTCGTTTGGAGTAAGAATATCTACGTGCTTAAGGAGGTCTGCGGGCAAGAAGGCCGGAGCCGGTGCCGGGTCTAGGATTACCTTAACTCCGCGACGGTGGGCTACCTCCGCGGCGGCAGTCACCGTGACCATGGGAATCTCAAGTTGCAGCAAGACATACTCGGCGCCAGTCAGATGTACCGCGTCTGCGCACAAGCTAGTGCGTCGATAACGTTCGTTCGCTCCAGGCACCACCACAATAGAGTTCTGTCCCGACTCCGCAACAAGAATCATCGCCACCCCGCTGCGGCCCTCTGTGACGTGCACTGCGCTTACATCACATCCCACGGACTCCAGATTGGCCCGCATCTGCCGCCCGAATTCGTCATCCCCCACACATCCCAACATCGCAACGTTGCCGCCCAGCTTCGCAGCCGCGCACGCTTGATTTGCCCCCTTTCCACCAAAATGATTCAAATACTGCGAGCCGATCAGAGTCTCGCCCTGGCTCGGCAGGCGAGGGACAACAGCGACGATGTCCATATTTAAGCTGCCTATGACGACAATTTTGGCCATGTAATCAGCCGTTATGAGCCCGCGCAATCAGGCTGATCGCTGCGATGTAACAAAGGAACATCCAGCCCAAAGACAGCCAGGCACTCCGCGGTGCTCCCCTAAATTCTTTCCAGACGAACACACCCCACGATGCCGCGATGAGCGGTGCTGATTGGCCGATGGCATATGAAATCGGTACACCGACGAAGCCCGCGGCAATGAAGTTGAAACAGCCGCCGATGCCCCAAGCGATACCGCCGCCGAGGCCCAGGAGATGATTACGCCCTCCGGCACGCCAGTATCCAGAGAGCGCAACAGGTTCTCCCCGTATCGGGTGCCTCATGAAGTAGACGTTGGCGATGAAGCAACACAGCAATGCTCCGACGCTGAAGAGAGCTGCGACGCTGTAGGGTGTCAACGTATGGCCGTGCGTCATGGCTCGCGTAATGAAAGGAGCAAATCCTCCCATCAGAACGCCAGATATCACACTCACAATGACACCAGTCCGCGACGCCGCCGTTCTGGCCTGAAGGGCCTTGTAGGCCTTAGCATCGAAAAGTACGGCAGCGAGCGCCAGCGCAATTCCGCAGGTCAAGAAGACAAGGTTTCCCTTGGGCTGAATAAAGTAACTCAGCACCACCCCCTCCACCACGGCAATTCCGATGGCGACTGGAAAAGCCACGGCCAATCCCGCGATATCTACTGCAGCCACCAACAACAGGTTGGCCACGTTAAAGATGGCACCCGCTACAACGGCGTGGATTACATTCGATACGTCGGCGCTTCGAACATTTCCCAAGAAGGGCTCGCCACCGGCTCCATGACTCCCAAGGGTCAAGGCGAATGCCAATGAGCAGAGCACGACACCGAGGATGTAGTCCCAATAGAAAAGCTCAAAAGGGTAGTTCTTGGTTCCTTTGTAGGCATTCGCCCAGGATCCCCAAAACACTGCGCTCAATATGGTGAGCACCAACGCCGTTGAAAAGCTCTCTGGTATATACACGCACCCCCCAATCGTCGCTGGCAGCAGCAACTATTGGCGCATTTGTCCCCTCCAGTCGACCGGTGGCAAGTATAATGGGTAGCGCTACCCGTCGCAAATCAAAGGACCATGCAGAATCAGGCCCTGTTCAACTACCGGGTGCCTCGGTTCGCTGACGCCGACTGTCTTTTCACCAATGTCAGTTTCACGACTTCTTGACGCTGCAGTGATGGCTTTCCGCTGCGTCGCCGGCGAATGTCCTCGACCAATAATTGTAGTGCAAGCCGCGTCAATTGGTTCACCGGCTGTCGAATGGTCGTCAATCTCGGCCAAATTGTCGATGCCAGTGGCGTATCGTCAAAACCAACAATGCTCAGATCCCGAGGTACTTCTAGCTTGATTCGATGAGCGGCCGCGAGCACACCGGCGGCCATGTCGTCATTGCTCGCAAAGATCGCTGTCGGTCTGTCCTTCCTCTTCAGGAGCTGCGAGGCGGCATTGAAACCTGACCGAAACGTGTATTGTCCCTGCTTGACGCGCTTCGACGAAACCCTCAGGCCGGCCGCAGTGATGGCGGCCACGAACCCCTCATACCGCTGAGCACTGTCGATTTGTCGGGGGTGCCCAAGAATAAAGCCAATATCGCGATGCCCGAGTGACAGCAGATAGCGCGTCATCTCCTGGGCCGCGCGGAAGTTGTCAATGCGCAGCGATATGCCCTTGGCATTTTCCCGACCCGTGCCGACCGCGACGGTTGGCATGCTGGCCTGCTCAAATTGTCTTAGTAGCGCCTGGGAATCACATGCCGGCGTCGGCAGAATGACCCCGTCCACATCTTCGTGCAGGAGCTTATTCGCTGCCCCTTGCTCGCTTCGTGAGGAAGCGCACTTCTCGATCACCAACTGACAACCGATTCGACGGCTGTTCTCCAACAGATCAACAAGAAACTCGCTGGTGAAGGTTGCACTTGGATTGCCATACAGCAGACCAATTTTAATGGTTCCCGCGCTCGCGAGGCTTCGCGCCGCTGCATTCGGGGAATACCCTAACTCCTCGATGGCCGCCTTCACCCGTGCTGAGTCTCGAACGCTCCGGCTTCCGTCAATGAATCGCGACACCGTCATCGGCGACACGCCCGCGAGCTTTGCAACGTCGTGCAAGGTGACGCGACTTTTGCTGCGCCGCCTTTTCTTCATGAAGTGTGTTCCCGTGTTGCGTTCTACTGACGCCGGCAATGGTACTCGATTGTCTTCCAGGTCACGCCTCGACCACACAAAATTCCTGGACAGGAGCCGAGGGGATCTGAGTAGTTTCTTTCATGAAAGGCGAACCGACCTGACTGCCTTCGGTAGCACTGTCAACCAGACTTTCGAAGCCTTTGTGTGACCGGCCTGGTAATTTCGGACCATTAGGATTGCGAGTTTGCGACTCCTTGCGACCTAGAATGGGCACGTTGGAGCGGGATGGCTCGCCGACTATCGCCCCCTCACCACCTACGCGCGCTTGCGAACCGAACAGAGAAAACATTTCCTCCGCCCTGAAGTACGCGATTCATGACATTACCTCCGCCTTCCTACGATTCGCCTTTAATGATATCGACATTGCAGAACCAGAGTTCCTGCCAACGTTGCGTTTTTCCCCGTCCCGACAATTTCTTTGGGGAGACTGTCTGCGGCCCTCCGAAGCTTTCCCTGGCATCAATGGTATTCGCGTTCATGGCGGCATAAAGTCTCGCGTCGCGGCTGTAGAGTACGCCAACTAATACGCCGCAAGCCGTGCAAAACAGGAACTCAGCCAGTTCGGCTCCCTGGCGATACTTCCCGTGCTTGCGCTGGTCCGCGATTCGAATGAGGAGGGATCCGTGAGCATCGGAAATATAGGAGGCGCCGTGCTTGCGACAATAATCGCAGTCACAGGTCCTCGGAGTATATGTGCCAGGTTCGCGAGTCAGATACATATCCACGTGAATGTTGCCGCAATGACACCCGCCGGTTAGTTTATGCATGATGGAATTATAGCTGCAGAGCACTGATAACGCCGTTTTCGACGACGGCAGCTCGCGGCGTCGGTACCGATTCCGGCGGACTCATGACTTCACTGCGAGAAACTTGGTCGGTGCCGCCACGCTGTTCGAGGAGCTATGGTCGCGCTCAAGTCGCTGAACGCATCGCCGGAGTCTTTCTTGCAACAACTCGCGCCACGACTGCAAGCAGGAGAACTTAAGGTGACGGATTTCCTGCCCGAAGAGGCAAGTTATTAGGAAAATATTACGGCACCGTGCGAGCAGTCTAAAACACTACCGGAGTTCATAGGCCACGAACTCGCAGAGGAGCGACTTGCGCGCATGAGAGAGGATGCGAAGCG
>WNFQ01009388.1_pt1 | contig 22959 bp, 19 predicted proteins | sample 5400171 | NCBI WGS metagenome assembly WNFQ01 (sample SAMN13153356, study PRJNA577476) | soil metagenome | isolation source: 20 cm soil under Madrone tree | place: USA:California | collected 2016-06-14 | reverse complement strand
CGTTCGATGTCGCTTTCCGGCGCGCAGATATAGGCGGGCGCTGCAAGGATCGCGCCGTCGGCGCCGTTTGCGGCGGCGAAGCGGACGTTGGCGATGGTCGACTCGGTATTGTTTCCGGTACAGCCGAAGAAGATCGGCATGCGCGGCGTCTTCATCTTCGCCGTCTCGACGATGATCTCTCTTTTTTCCTCCGGCGCGAGCATCGACGTCTCGCCGGTCGATCCCATGATTAGCGCCGCGGACGTGCCGTGCTGTTCCTGGAATTTCAGCAAGGTGCGGAACGCACCGAAGTCGACCGAGCCGTCCTTGTTGAAAGGCGTGATCAGCGCGACGAACGAGCCCGTCAGCATTTTTGTCGACATTCCACTCTCCTCGCCCAAATCCTCACGATCATATCACGCCGCTGCCGTTCTACCCACGCGCCGTTCGCAGGCCTACTCCGCGGCGGTTAATTCCGGCGGCGTGAAGGCGCGAACCGCCGGCGCCGGCTGATCCCAGCGCTCGATCTCGACCAGCGCCGTGAGCGCGCTCGTGCCTTGCGCGAGCGGGGAGGTCCCGATGTCGAGGGTGAGCACGTTGGGATTGCCGTGCCGCTCCGGCTCCCCGGCCGCATCCGCCGGGTCGAACCAGGCGCCGGTGGCCATCACCACCACGCCTGGCATGACCTCGGCGTCGATGACGGCGCCGGCGAGACACGCGCCACGGGCGTTGAACAGGCGCACGACATCGCCGGCGCGAATGCCGCGCGCCGCCGCGTCCTGCGGATTGATGCGCACCGGCTCGCGCCCGCCAACCTTGCGCCTGCGCGACACGGGGCCGGGGTCCATCTGCGCGTGCAGGCGGCTCGCCGGCTGGTGCGTCACCAGGTGCAGCGGGAAGCGTTGCGCGGTGGCGCTGCCGAGCCATTCCGCCGGCGCCATCCAGGTCGGGTGGGGCGGGCAGTCCGCATCCGCGAACGCGGCAACGGCCTCGGAGGTGATCTCGATTCGTCCGGAAGGAGTTTTCAGCGGGTGGCGTTCCGGGTCGCGGCGGAAATCCTCGAACAGCACGTAGTCGCGCTCGGGCTGGGGCAGCTCGACGAAGCCCTCGGCCCAGAACTGCTGGAAGCCCGGCAGCGTTACGCCCTTGGCGGTGGCGCTCGCGCGGACGCGATCGTAGACCCACTGGCACCAGCCCATCTCGTCGCGGTCTTCGGTGAACGCGCGCTCATAGCCGAGGCGCTGCGCGAGCGCGCGGAAAATATCGAAGTCGTTCTTCGCATCTCCGACGGGATCGATGGCGCGGTGCATCGCGAGAATGAACGTGTCGCGGGAGGAGCCGCCGATGTCGTTGCGCTCGAGAAAGGTGGTGGCGGGAAGCACGATGTCGGCGTGACGCGCGGTCGCCGTCCACCAGCTCTCGTGCACGACGACCGTTTGCGGCTTCTGCCAGGCGCGCCGCAGCCGATTGAGATCTTGGTGGTGGTGGAAGGGATTGCCGCCGGCCCAGTAGACCAGGCGAATATCGGGGAATGTGTAGCGGCGGCCGTTGAAGGCGTAGCTCGCGCCGGGATTGAGCAGCATGTCGGCAATCCGCGCGACCGGTATCATGGCGCGCGCCGGGTTGAGCGGCAGCGGCATCTCGGGTCCCGCCACCTCCACACGCGGCACACCGATTCCATTGGTCGAGCCGTAGCCGAAGGCGAAGCCGCCGCCGGGCAATCCGATGCCGCCGAGCATCGCCGAGAGGACGACCGCCGCCCAATAGGGCTGCTCGCCGTGATGCGCGCGCTGCAGCGACCAGGCGCAGCTGATCAGGCTGCGCGCCGCAGCCGCGCGTCGCGCAAGCTCGCGGATGGTATCCGCTGCAACGCCGGTGATCGCCGCCGCCCATTGCGCGTCTTTGACCACGCCGTCGTCGAGCCCGAGCAGGTAGCGGCGAAAAGGCTCGAAGCCGGTGCAGTAGCGGGAAATGAAAGCCGCATCGTAACGCTGCTCGGTGAGAAGCGTGTGCGCCATGGCCAGCATCAGCGCGGTGTCCGTATTGGGGCGGATCGGCACCCATTGCGCGCCGAGAAAGTCGGGCGCATCCGACTTGAGCGGGCTGATGGACACGAAGTCGATGCCGGCCTCTTTCGCGCGCCGCAGCCACATCTCCATGCTGTGCGTGCCACCGCCGCCGAAGGTCACCTGGCCGTTCTTGAGAGGAAGCCCCCCGAAGGCAAGGATCAACCGCGCGTGCTTGACGATCGACGGCCAATCCGTGCCGTGGGCGATCGGCCCGAAGGTGCCGATCACGCGCGGCAATACATATTGCGCCGCGCCGAAGCTGTAATTGGCGACCTGATCGACGCAGCCGCCGCCGAGGAACAGGAACCGCCGCAGCAGGCTGCGGGCACCGTGCACGTGGCCCGCCGACGCCCAGCCGTAGGAGCCGCCGCAGATTGCGCTGTGGCCGAAGGTCTCGCGCACGCGCGCAAGCTCGGCTGCGACCGCGTCGAGCGCTTCATCCCAAGAGACTTCGTGGAAGCGGTCGTGGCCGGTGCGCTCCTTTCCCTCGCGCCAGCCGTCGCGGATCGCGGGGCGCGCGATACGCAGCGGCGAGTGCACCATCGCCGCGATTGCCTCGAGCATGTCGGAGGGCGCGGGATCGCGCGCGAACGGCTCGCAGCCGACCACGCGATTATCCTCAACCAGCGCCGTGAAGGCGCCCCAATGGGCAAGCTGCGGGAAGCGTGCGAGGGTCATCGCGGCGCGGTCTCTGGTGATGAAGGCGCAGGATGAGCCTTTTGCAGGCGGGACTCAACCGCGTCGCGATTGCTCATCGCGGTACCGGCGGCGGTATCCAGCGGCCTCAACGGTGCCGATCCGATCCGCGCACGACGGCGCTGTGAGATATTTGTCACGCTGGGAGTTTTTTTGAATCGCGTCACAGTGGAGCACGCATTTTCTGCTGTCATGTCGCTCAATCACAACGAATGGGGGTCGCATGCAAATGGGGCGGCTTCAATGCATCAATCCGCATGGGTGGTGTTCTTCCTTCTGATGTTCGGGGAGATTGCGGTTCTGGCGTTGGCAGGTTTCATCCTTTGGATCATGGGGGAGTTTGGCGAGGATACGCCGAGGTGGACGCGCTTGCGCGCTCTGCGCAAGCGGCGCAAAGCGCAATAGGATCGTTCGCTTGAGCGTCGTTCGCCGGCCCTTGCGGCCGCCGCGAGCGCCGACACACGCGAGCTGACGGCGCATGCGTTCACGCGCGCGCTTGCAAGAGTTCCTCCACCTTGGGCCACGGATCGGGTTCGAGGTTCTTGAACGGCGCCCAGTCTTTCTCCGTCATGCGATCGAAGATCGCGGCCTTGACCGAGGGACGCGAGCGCATGCGCGCCCACCAGTCCTCGATCGCGGGCTGGTCCGCCCACAGCGCCTCGAGCCTGAGGAGCTCGAGCCGCAGGATATAGGGAATGACCGCGCACTCGGCATTGGAGAAGTTTTCGCCCGCGAGATAAGGCGCCCGCGCGAGCGCATGTGCCATCGAGGTGAGCAACTTCTGGTGCTGCGCCAGCGCGTCGGCGATGAATTCGGAATCGAGCCCGTGCTCGATCACGCTGCGCTTGTACTCGGCGCGCCGCTTGAGCGGCGCCTTGTTGATTTCCGCGAGCCAGACCTCGCGTGGCACTTTGAGGAAATTGGGCCGGAAGGCGGTGGCGAAGGTGAGAATGGTGCAGGAGTTGTGCACATATTCGTCGATGAGCTTGTTGTACATGCGCACCTGGAACCGCGCACGCGGATCCGTCGGCATCAGCGGCGGATCGGGAAAAATCTCGTCGAGATAGTAGAGGATGAGCGAGGATTCCACGATCGGCGTGCCGTCGTGAACCAGCGTAGGCACAACTCCGCTCGGATTGAGCTTGAGGTAGGCGGGCTCGTTCTGGTCGCCGCGCAAGGTGAGCACGTGCTCTTGCGCTTTCTGGCCCTTCTCCGCGAGCGCGATGCGCACCTTCTGCGCGCAGACCGAGTTGATGTTGTGGTAGAGCTCGAGCACTGCATCCTCCTCCCGTTGCCGCCGCAACGCGCCGAGCGGCGCAATGTCTTCTTTCCGGCCGCGATGCTTTCACGGCGCCGCCGGCAGTCAAGGGGGATGAGCCAAGCCTCAAGGCGTGTATAGCCGCCTTTGCGGGGTCATACCGACGCCCCTTTGCGTGACGGCGACTGGCTGAGTCATGGCGGTTCGGGCGAACTCAACCCGTGCTGCCGGGAGATGATGGGCTTCGCTAACGCTCAGCCCATCCTACGGCACTCAGCTGGATGAGATCGCTGCCGGCTGGCGCGCCCGGCCGCGGGCTGCGCGCGCAGACGCTTGCGATGCTGCCGCGGCGGGCTCGATGCCGGCATCTGCCATGAGCCGCTTGAGCTCGGGCAGGCAAGACCCGCAATTGGTGCCGGCGCGCAGCGCCTCGCCGATACCCTCGATGGTCGCCGCCGCGCCCGCTTCGATCGCCGCGCGGATGGTGGCAAGCCCTATGCTAAAGCAGGCGCAGACGATCGGGCCCGCGCTCACAAGGCCATCGGCCGAACGTCCGGAGAGCAGCACGCCGCGCGCCTCCTCGGACAGCGTCTCGGCCGCGAACAGCGCCTTGACGGCGTCCCACTGCGGCGCCGTCGCGGCGGCGCCGATGAACAGGCAGCCCGTCAGCTCGCCTGCCGCGAACGAGGCGGCGCGGTACACGCCCCGCTGCCGGTCGATATATTCCGCAAGCTCGCCGCCTAGCATTTGTCGCGCGCGGGTCTGCCAGATCTCCGGTCCGTCGTTGGTCGCCAACAACAAGCCCGATGCGCCGGCGACCGCCACGCGCGTCCACCACGCGCCGTGCGGCGCGCTGATCGGGCGGCGCGCCAGGGCAAAGCCGCGGAAGGCGAACTCGACGGGCGCGATCGAGGCCGGCGTCGCCTTGGCGTCGGGCTGGCCGGAATAGCGGTCGGTCTCGGGCATCACCAAATCGTTGATGCGCGCGGCCGATGCGGTCGCGTCGCTCCAATGGATCGGCGTAAACAGCGAGCCGCGGCGTTGCTCCTCGGTGATTGCGACCTTGAGCACGCACGATCCGAAGCGCGTCGTGACGTTGGCAAAACAGCCGTCGCTAAGCTTCATCGCTTTGGCGTCGGCGGGATGGATGTCGACGAACGGCTCCGGACGGTGCGTGGCGAGCCGCGCACTTTGTCCCGATCGCGTCATCGTGTGCCATTGGTCGCGCACGCGGCCGGTGTTGAGGCGAAACGGGAATTGCCTGCTGGTCGCGACCTTGGGCGCGGGCGGTTCGACCGCGATGAAGCGCGCCTTGCGGTCCGGCGTATAGAAGTCGCCCTGCATGAAGAAACGAGAATCCATCTGCGGCGTCTCACCGGCGCGCAGCGGCCATTGCACGGGATCGAGCTGATCGAAGGCGCGCTCGCTGATCGCGGCCAGCGCGCTGAGATCGAAATCGCGGCGGCCGCCATTCTCGAAGGCGGAGAGCGCGGCGTGCTCGCGAAAAATATCGGCCGCGGATTGATAGGCGAAGGCGGAGGAAAATCCCATCCGGCGCGCGACCTGGGTGACGATCCACCAGTCGGGCTTGGCTTCCCCCGGAAGGGGCAGGAATTGCCGCTGGCGCGAGATGCGCCGCTCGGAATTGGTGACGGTGCCGTCCTTCTCGCCCCAGGCGGCGGCGGGCAGCAGAACGTGCGCGCCCGCGTTCACCGTGTCGTTTGCCAGCACGTTCTCGGAGACGACGAACAGGTCGAGCTGCGTGAGCGCCTCGCGCACGTAATTCGCGCGCGGCAGCGACACCGCGGGATTGGTGGCCATCACCCACAGCGCCTTGATCCTGCCGCGAGCGATGGCGTCGAACATCGCCACCGCCTTGGCGCCTTCGCGCGCGGCCATGCGCGGCGCGTTCCAGAAGCGTCGGACGCGGTCGACGTCCTCCGGCGTAAAGGTCATGTGCGCCGCGAGCTGATTGGCGAGTCCGCCGACCTCGCGCCCGCCCATGGCATTGGGCTGGCCGGTCAACGAGAACGGCCCTTGACCGCGCCGCCCCAGGCGGCCGGTCGCCAGATGACAGTTGATGATAGCGTTCACCTTGTCGGTGCCTTGCGCGGACTGGTTCACGCCTTGCGAGAAGCACGTGACGGTGTGGGGCGTGTCGCGAAAAAGGTCGAAGAAGCGCGCGACGTCAGCACGCGACAAGCGCGTGAGCTTCGCCGTCGCCGCGACGTCGGGGGCGATCATGCGCGCCTGCGCCAGCGCATTCTCGAACCCGATGGTGTGCGCGTCGATATAGCGATAATCGAGCGCGCAGCGATCGGCGAGGTGGGCCAGCACGCCGCAGAACAGCGCCGTGTCCATCCCCGGCGCGATGGCAAGATGGAGATCGGCGTCCTCGGCGGTGGCGGTGCGGCGGGGATCGATGACGACGATCTTTGCGCCACGCACGCGCTTGTTCTCGACCATGCGTTGAAACAGCACCGGGTGGCACCAGGCGGCGTTCGAGCCGACCAGGACGAGAAGATCCGCTTGGTCGAGGTCCTCGTAGCTGCCGGGCACCGTATCGGCGCCGAAGGCGCGTCTGTGGCCGGCAACCGTGGAGGCCATGCACAGGCGTGAATTGGTGTCGACGTTCGGCGAGCCGAGAAAACCTTTCATCAGCTTGTTGGCGACGTAATAGTCTTCGGTGAGCAGCTGGCCGGAGAGGTAGAAAGCGATCGCATCCGGTCCGTGCCGCGCGAGGATGCGCTCAAGGCCGGCGGCGACCCGATCGAGCGCCACATGCCAATCCACACGCCCAAGCCTTCCGTCCCCCTGCCGCAGCATGGGATAGAGCAGACGTTCGGTAAGGGAGAGTGTCTCGCCGAGCGCCGCGCCCTTCGAGCAGATGCGCCCGTCGCTTCACCTGAATACGCTCTATGCCGCGGCGCGCATCGCGAGTGTCCGCCCGAATATGAGGTCGTCGCGCAGGCGCTCGATCGATGATGCTGAACGAATGAGCTCGAGGTACCAGGGGCCGTCAGCGATGTCGCCGAACAGCACCGCGCCGATGAGGCGGCCATCGGCGATGACGAGCTTTTTGTAAATGCCGAAGCCGGGATCGCTCAGTACGATCTCCTCGGCTCCGGCGGTGGCGGCAAGAAAATCGCCGGCGGAAAACACGTGAACGCCGGCCACCTTCAGATTGGCGGCGATGATGCTGCCGCCATAGCTCGCGTTCTCGCCGGCAAGCCGCCGCGCCAGCAGCTGCGCCTGTTCGTAGGCGGGCTCCACCAGCCCATAGCAGTGCCCGCGATGTTGCGCGCACTCGCCGATGGCGTAAATGCCGGCGACGCTGGTCCCGAGATGATCGTCGACGGCGATGCCGCGATCGACATCAAGCCCCGCCGCGCGCGCCAGCTCGGCATTCGCGCGGATGCCGACGGCGACAACCACCGCGTCGGTTGCGATCGTCGATCCGTCCTGCAATTCGACAGCTTCCACGCGGCCGTTGCCGATGATGCGCACGGTCTCGGCGTTGAGGCGCACGGCGATGCCCTTGGCCTCGACCGCGCGGCAGAGCATCTGCGCCGCCGGCGCATCGTGCTGGCGCTCCATCAGCCTTTCCATGAGATGGACCACCGTGACGTGCGCGCGCGCTTTGGCGAGTCCATGGGCGGCCTCGAGCCCGAGCAGCCCGCCGCCGATCATGACGACGCGTGCACCCGCGGCCTTGACGATCGTCTCGACGTCATCGATATCACGGAAGGTGAAGACGCCCGGCAGATCGATGCCGGGAATGGCGGGTTTGATCGGGCGGGAGCCCGTCGCAAAGACGAGCTTGGAGAAGGAAAGCTGCGCACCATTCGACAGCGCAACTTGGCGCGCCAGCGCATCGACCGCGGTCGCGCGCACGCCATAGCGCAACGTCACGCCGCGGTCGCGCCACCATCGCGGCGGCTTGAGTTCGATTTCGGAGAAGCCGATCTCCTGCGCCAGCAGAGCCGACAGCAGCACGCGATTATAGGCAAGCCGCGGTTCCTCCCCGATCACCGCAACGGCGTAGCGGCCGAGCGCGCGCGTGGCCAATTCCTCGACGAAACGTGCCGCGGCCATGCCGTTGCCGATGACGACCAGAGGCTCGCCCATCGCTTTGCCCTAAAACTTGCGGAATGCGCCGCGCTGCGCTCGACCGCGCCTGACTCTCATGTCGAGCAGGCCGGCTCGCCATCGCCATCGATGGGGACCTGGCGCACGCCATTTCAAGTATGGCGGAAAACGGAGCGCTCCGATTTGCAGCCCGGCCGGACTTTGGGCGGCGCCTCTATCGGGCTTTGACTGGAGGCAGCAAATGTGATTATATCCAACCGCTTGCGAGGCTACCCCCGCCAGCCCGGCTTCCGGGTTGCGCGGTTGGGAATGAAGCCGCCGGTCAACACCCGGCGGCTTCGCCCGTTTTAGGCCCCCTTTACGGATGGTGCAGCGTGGTGGCAGCGCGGGTGAAGCTGCGGCGGCCACGCTTGAGCGCGAACAAAGGCTGCGCCAGCTCCGCAACCGCGATGGCCGGATCGCGGCTGTCCAGAACGACGAGATCGGCAGGATTCCCGACCGCGATGCCGTAATCGGCCGCATTCATCAGCCGCGCCGGCAGCGTGGTGATCATGTCGAAACACGCTTGTAGATCGCGGGCGCTGCCGAGTTGCGCGGTGTTGGCATAGAGGTTGGCCATGCGGATGAGCGAGCAATCACCGAACGGCGTGAACGGATTGAGCACGTTGTTGGTTGCGAGCGAGCAGATCACGCCTTGACCAAGCAGCCGATGCACCGGCGCCACCCCGCGCGGCACATGGGACGCATGATCGCGCCCCATCAGGAACAAGTCGGTTGCCGGCAGAACCGTCACGGCGACACCGCAATTGGCGAGGCGCCGCCCGATCTCGGCGAGACGGGAAGGATCCACCGCTGAGAGCTTGGTGACATGGCCGACCGCCACGCGGCCGCCCCAGCCATGGGCGTCGGTTTGCCGGCACACGTCATCGAGGTGCATCCACGACGGGTCGAGGTCGAAATCCAAATGAAAGTCGACGTCGAGATCGAACCGGCGCGCGATGTCGAAGATGCCCGCGATCTGCTTTGCCGGATCGGTGTCGGTATAGGGGCAGCCGCCGATGACGTCGGCGCCTTGCTCGCACGCTTCCACCAGCAGTTCCTCGGCGCCGGGATCGTTCGTGAGACCCTCCTGAGGAAACGCGCAGATTTGCAGGTCGATTGCCCAAGCGTAATCGCGCTTGAGCTGGCGCACCGCGTGGAAGCCCTTGAGCGTGACGCGCGGGTCGATTTCGACATGCGTGCGCATGCGGTTCGTGCCGTGCATGACGGCTTGCTCCAGCGTGTGCCGGGCGCGGACGTAGATGTCCGCCTCGGTAAAGCCGCGCTTGGCGGCCGCGACCGATCCGATCGCTTCCGCAAGCGTGCCGCGCTCGCCGCCGCAGCGGTCGTGGATGCGCGACTTGTCGAGGTGGATGTGACTCTCGACGAAGCCCGCGATCACCAGCCGGCCGTCGAGTTCTTCGGCGGGCGCATCAGCGGCAATGTGCTCGGCGATTTCGACGATGCGGCCATCGGCAATGGCGATGTCGACAAGCGGCTCCTTGGCTTCAGCCCGCCGCGCTTGCCGCAATACGAGATCGACCGCCATGGCGGGCACCTTGGACTCCGATCTCTGCGTCTGCTCAGAACTCGACGTCGAGTTCTTCCAATTCGTCGGGCTCGGCTTTGGCGCCGGCAACCCATTCCTGCATGAGCGGCAATGCCATGATGGTTTGGCAATAGGCGGTGCATTGAGGATCGAGCTTTACGTCGTAGGTGAGAAAGCGGGTGACCACGGGCGCGTACATCGCGTCGGCCATGCAAGGCTCCTCCCCGAACAGATAAGGCCCATGGGAGTGGGAGAAACATTCACGCCAGATGCTGACGACACGATCGATATCGGCCTGGGCGCCCGCCCAAACCTTGAAGCCGGGATAATGGGCTTTGAGATTCATCGGCAGCGCCGAGCGCAGATTGCTAAACCCAGAATGCATTTCACCTGAAATCGCGCGACAATGGGCGCGCGCGGCGCGGTCGAGCGGCATCAGCTTGGCGCCGGGATTGAGCTCGTGGAGATATTCCGCGATGGCAAGCGTGTCCCAGACCTTGACGCCATCATGGGTGAGGCAGGGGACAAGAAAGGACGGCGAAAGGAGCAGGAGTTCGGCGCGGGTCGAGGGATCGTCACTCGGTACTTGTTGCTCCTCGAACTCGAGGCCAGCCATTTTGCAGAGGAGCCAGCCGCGCAACGACCACGAGCCATAATTCTTGCTGGCAATGGTGAGCGTGGCCATGCGCTGAACCCCAAAGACGGCTGCCTAAGAAATTATCTCGCAGTGCAATACGAAATGCACTAGCCTTTTGCGCTGCGAGCGCGACCGACCTGCGCGGAAGCCAGGGAACGGCGACCGCCGGGGGGACGATTGCTCTATCAGGCCTACCAAGCCCATTCCGATATCATGGTCCCGGTTCGCAATTGGGCGGGTACGGCCCTGCGCGCGCTTGGGCAGCCATTGTCCGGCATTGCCGACAACGTCGTCTTGCGCAATCTCACTGCGGCCTACGAGCTGATCGCGCGCGTGGGGTTGACCCACGCCCGTCCCGCCTTCGGCATCGATCGGGTGATGGTCGGCAACCGCGACGTCGCGGTCCACGAGCACGCGGCGCTGACCACGCCGTTCGGCACGCTGTTGCATTTCAGGAAAGACATTGACGCGCCGCAGCCGCGCGTGCTCTTGGTCGCGCCGCTCTCGGGGCATTTTGCGACGCTCCTGCGCGGAACCGTGTGCACCATGCTGCCCGAGCACGACGTCTACATTACCGATTGGCACAATGTGCGCGACGTTCCACTCACGCACGGCCGATTCGGTTTCGACGATTACATCGCGCACTTGATTCGTTTCCTCGAAACGATCGGGCCGGGCGCACATGTGGTGGCGGTGTGCCAGCCGTGTGTTGCGGCGCTCGTCGCCACCGCGGTGATGGCGCAAGGCGGCAATCCGGCGCAGCCCCGCAGCATGACGTTGATGGCAGGCCCGGTCGACACTCGGATCAACCCGACCAAAGTCAACGCGCTCGCCAATGCGCAGCCAATCGAATGGTTCGAGAAGAACCTGATCGCCACCGTGCCGCTACGCTATCCGGGCGCCTTTCGCCGCGTCTATCCGGGCTTCGTCCAGCTTGCGGCGTTCATGAGCATGAACGTCGAACGCCACATGAAGGCGCATCGCGAATTGTACGATCTACTGGCGAAGGGCGAGCACGAGAAGGCGCAGGTCACCAAGGCGTTCTACGACGAGTACTTCGCGGTGCTCGATCTGACGGCGGAATTCTATCTGGAGACCGTTCGTCTCGTTTTCCAGGAATGTGCGCTGCCGGCCGGCAAGCTCGAGTGGCAAGGCCAGCGCGTCGAGCCGCGCGCCATCAAGCGTACGATGCTGCTCACGGTCGAAGGCGAGCGTGATGACATCTGCGCCGTCGGCCAAACCGCGGCGGCGCACGAGCTGTGCTCCGGACTGCGGCCCTATCTCAAGCGGCACCACATGCAGGCCGGAGTCGGGCACTACGGCGTGTTCAGCGGCAAGCGTTGGACCAACCAGATCTACCCGCTGCTCAAGAACGTCATTCTAGCAAGCGAGTGAGGCGGCTGCTCATTCCTGGAGCGAAAAGCTCATCAGTGAATCGAAGCCCCTGTTGAGGTAGCGCGTCCGCCAGCTTGGATTGTGCTGACAAGATCTCATCTGGACGCGCGAGCGTTCCGATTCCATCATATCGCATTAAAGGCCACGCAACGGACCCAACATGAGCGGGGACGCAGCAAGTTTTGTCGGCAATATCCCGGAGCACTACGACGGCGGTCTGGGGCCTGTAATTTTCGTTGACTATGCCGCCGACATCGCGCGTCGAGCGGCCGCATGCAGTCCAGCGCGCGTGCTGGAGACTGCCGCAGGCACCGGGATCGTGACGCGGCAATTACGCGACATTCTGCCTCCGGGCGTACATGTGACAGCGACTGATCTCAACGCGCCAATGCTTGAGGTGGCGCGCACGAAGTTCAGGCCAGGCGAAGAGGTAGACTTCCGACCTGCGGACGCGACTGTCCTTCCGTTCGCAGACAGTGCCTTCGATGCTGTCGTATGCCAATTTGGCGTAATGTTTTTCCCGAACAAAGACGCGTCCTATCGTGAGGTTCATCGCGTGCTTGCCCCCGGCGGACGTTATCTCTTCAGTGTTTGGGATTCACACCGGCACAACCCGTTTGGGCGAATTGCGCATGAGACCGCTGCCAGTTTCTTCCCTGCCGACCCGCCTCAGTTCTACACCGTACCGTTCTCCTATTATCAGATCGATCCGATCAAGGCGTCCTTGGTCGATGCGGGATTTAACGACATCAGCGTCGCAGTCGTTAGGCAGGAGAAAGACATACCAGACACTGCGCGTTTTGCGCGCGGCTTGGTATACGGCAACCCGCTAATTGACCAGATAAAGCAGCGCGGCGGCGTTGATCCCGACCGGGTCGTTGACGCCCTGGCGCAGGCTCTGCGCCGAGAATTTGGCGCCGATCCAGGTCGGATGTCTCTTCAAGCAATCGTATTTTCGGCCGGCAGGTCCTAGTTCAGGAAAGCCACGATCGATGAGTGACGGGCTGCAATTCGACGAAGAGACCGTCCGGGAGGTCGAAGCTCTCTACCTGACGGTCAGAAAACGCAATATTCGGGCTGGTTTAGATGACCTCGGGAAATCCAGAATAGAATGACGGTCCGCAGCATCGGACCAAAACGGAGGAGACGGCCAAAATGATGGGAGCACTGCTCGCGGCATTGCTGGGCGCCAGCTGGATGCTGGGCGGCACCGAGCTCGCCCACGCTCAGCCCTATCCCAACCGGCCGATCAGGATGGTCGTGCCGTTCCCGGCCGGCGGACCGACCGATGGCATGGCGCGTATCATCTCCGACCGGCTAAGCCTCGTGCTCGGCCAGACCGTCGTGGTGGAGAATCGCGGCGGCGGCGCCGGCGGCAGCATCGGCGCCAAGGCAGTCGCGACTGCCGATCCCGACGGCTACACGATCCTGATCACCCCTGGCGGGTCGCTGACGAGCGGCCCGGCCGTGCACGCCAACATCGGCTACGATCCGGTCAAGGCGTTCGTACCGGTCTGCGAGGTGATCGAAACACCACAAATTTTGGCCGTTCACCACGACCTGCCGGTGAAGACGGTTGCCGACTTACTGAGATATGCAAAAGCCAATCCCGGCAAAGTCAGCTGGGGCTCGCAGGGATTCGGTACGGCGCCGCACCTGCTCGCCGAATTGTTCAAGCTCGAAACCGGCGTCAATGTCGTGCACGTGCCCTATCGCGGGACTGCGCCCATGCTCGCCGCCGTGGTGGCGGGCGAAGTTCAGGTCGTCATCGACCCGATGACAACTGTCCTGCCGCACATCCAGTCCGGGGCGTTGCGCGCGCTGGCAATCGCGGGTGCGGAGCGCAGCCCGAAATTGCCCGACGTGCCGACCGCGCAGGAGGCGGGCTTCCCCAACCTGCTGTCCCCATTTTGGCTCGGTGTGGTAGCGCCGGCCGGCACCGCGCCAATCATCATCGACAAGCTCAACGCCGCGTTCCGCGAAAGCCTGGCGCATGCAGAAACGCGCGCGCTGCTCGACAAGCTTGGCGCCGAGATCAAGATCGGTACGCCGGCCGAATTCGAAAAGATGCTCGCCGACGAGCGAGCAAAGTGGACCGCCGTCGTCAAGGCCGCCAATATCAAGGTGGACTGACGTGCGGAGCTGATGCCCTGGTATCAGGCGCTCTCGCGCCAAGGTTGGATCGCGCCGCATTGGCCCAAGCACCACGGCGGAATGGGCGCTACGCTCAACGAGCAGATCATCATTACGGAGGAGCTGGCGCGCATTGGCGCACTGCAGCTGCCGGCGCAAGGTCTCAATCACATTGGGCCCATCCTCATGGAGTTCGGCACCGAGGCACAAAAGGCGCAGCATCTGCCCCCCATCATCGCGGGCACCGTGATCTGGGCACAGGGCTACTCCGAGCCTGGCGCCGGCTCCGACCTGGCCAGTCTTTCCACCCGCGCAACGCTCGAAGGCGATCATTTCATCGTGCGGGGGCAGAAGATCTGGACCACCTGGGGACATCATTCGGACTGGATGTTTGCGCTGGTGCGCACCGACCCGCAGGCGCAGCCGCGGCAAGCCGGCATCAGCTTCCTGCTGATCGATCTGCGCAGCCCGGGCATCAGGATCAGGCCGATCAAGACCATTGCGGGCGACGACGAGTTCAGCGAGGTGTTCTTCGATGATGTCATCGTGCCGGCTGAAAATCTGGTCGGTAAGCTCAATGATGGCTGGCGCATCGCAAATGCATTGCTGGGGCACGAGCGGCTGGCGAGTTCGAACCCGCAATTCCCTCTGATGGCGCTCGAGCGCATCAAGACCATGGCGCGCGCGTCTGGAGTCATCGCCGATCCGGCGTTCCAGGATCGTCTCGCGGCGGCCAGCATCAACGTCACGGCCCTGTCGGCGCTGTTCAGCCATGCCGTGGAGCTCACCAACAACGAGCGCAGTCCAGGGCCGGAATCATCAGTGATCAAGATTTTTGCATCAGAGCTCCTGCAAACGCTGAACGAGCTCCTGGTTCAGGCGGCGGGCGGCCATGCGTCCACGCAAAATCCAATCACGACAAATTTCGGTGTGGTGGATATCGCTGCCCCGTTCCTGCAATCGCGGCGCGTGACCATTTATGGCGGCTCATCGGAAATTCAGCGCAACGTTCTCGCCCGCCGTGTACTGAACCTTCCGAGTTGACGCGCACCCGCGCCTTATGGACCTGCATCTGACATCGGAGCAGACCCTCCTGCGCGACAGCGCCGTGAAATTCATCGAGGCGGCGGGTCCGAAGGTGGCACGAGCATTTCGCGAGCAGGATCGGAGCTTCGCGCCGGAGCGACTGCGCTGGGCCGGCGAGATCGGCTGGCTCGGCATGCTGGTGCCGACCTCGGCCGACGGACTTGGCCTTGGCTTGACGGAGCTAGCGTTGGTGCTCGAGCAGACCGGACGGGGGCTCGTCTGCGAGCCGATCGGCTTTGCAGCGATATCCGCCGCCGCCTTGGCCCAGGGCGCCACGCCGCATCCGATGCTGGAACGGGCGATGACGGGGCGAGCTTTGGTCGTTCCTGCGCTGGAGGAGAGCGGATATGGCGATGATCCGCTTTCCCCGCGCACGCAAATGGTCGGCGAACCCGGAGCGTTGCGCTTGACCGGGCAGAAGACGTTTGTGTGCGCCGACGGCGCCGACGGCTTCCTCGTGAGCGCCAGCGGACCTGCTGGACCCGCGCTCTGTTATGTGGGGCGCAATGCGCGCGGCTGTACTTTGACGACGACTCAGACTGTGGAGGGCCGCAAGCTTGCGACGCTCGGCCTCGCCGAGGCGCCGGCCAACCTCATCCCGCCGCATCCGTCGTCGCGCAACGCAGTGGAGGCGCTCTACAATCTTGCGCTGATGGCGCTGTCCTGTGAATTGCTCGGCCTCATGGAGCGGGCGCAGGAGATCACGCTCGATTACCTGCGCATCCGCAAGCAGTTCGGAAAACTGATCGGCAGCTTCCAGGCGCTGCAGCACCAGGCGGTCAATATCTACGTCCGCATCGAAGCGATCCGGTCGCTCGTGTTTCAGATCGCCGCCCACAACGAGGTCTTTGGCATCGATCCCGCAATGGCCGCCGCGGCGAAAGCCAAGGCTTCCGAAGACGCTCTTTTCGTCACCGAAGCCTGCATCCAGCTTCATGGCGCGATCGGATTCACCGACGAGCACGATGTCGGCCTTTATCTCAAGCGGGCGATGCTGCTGTCGTCGCTGTTCGGGAACGCGGCGGCGCAGCGCCGGCGCTATGTGGCAGTCGCCAACCTAACCGCGTGAACCAGGAGTCATTCATGAGCGAAGAGCAGACCGTCACCTACAAGCTGGAGAGCGAGATCGCGCTTGTGGGGCTCAACCGCCCGGACAAGCGCAATTGCTTCAACCCGACCGTGATGAAGCAGTTGCGCGCAGCCATCGATCGCGCCGGCGAGGAGGCAAAATGCGGCATCATCTTCGGTCATGGCGACAACTTCTGCGCTGGGCTTGACCTGCGCTGGGCGGCGGAGAGCTGGAAGGCAGGACGTTCGCAACGGCTGCCATTCCAGTTCAATCGCAATAGCTATTTCGAGGTGATGGCGCGCGGGGACATCCCGTTCATCGCGGCGCTGCATGGTGCGACTCTGGGCGGCGGACTCGAGACCGCGGCGGCCGCGCATATCCGCGTTGCCGACGAGACCGCATATTTCGCCTTGCCCGAGGGAACGCGCGGCATTTTCATCGGCGGCGGCGGCTCGGTTCGCGTGGCGCGGCTGATTGGCTTTGCTCGCATGCAGGACATGATGCTCACCGGCCGCGTGCTCAGGGCAGACGAAGCCGAGCGCTACGGCATCGTGCAATATATCGTGCCGAAGGGGCAGGCGATGGCCAAAGCGAAGGAGCTGGCGCTCAAGATCTGTAAAAACGCGCCGCTGTCGAATTTCGCGATCACCAATAGTCTGCCGCGGCTGCAGGACATGTCCTACGAGGACGGCCTGTTCTTCGAACGCATGGTGGCGGAATACACCCGCAGCCCCGAGTCGATCACGCGGCTTCACCAGTTCCTTGACAAAACCGCGCCGCGCGTGCGCCCGGAATAGACATGCTGAGAGGAAAGTAACCGAGCGGCATAGGGGACGAGCAATGGCTTTGCGTGATAACGCGATCGTGGCGTACGCCGAAACGAAGGTGATGGAGAAGAGTGACCGGGACGTCTTCGTTCTGGCCGGGGAGATGCTCGAAGCGCTGCTCGACAAGACCGGCATCGACAAGAACGAGATCGATGGCCTCGTTATGGCGGGTCTGACAGGCACCGGCGCCGCCAACCCGTTCTGGGCGCAGACCACCGCCGACGTGCTGGGGCTCGAGGTCGGCTTCTGCGAGCAGGTGCACACCGGCGGCTGCTCGGCGGCGGGCTGCGTTGCGCGCGCGGCGGCGGCGATCGATTACGGCATGTGCGAGGTCGCGTTCCTCCTGTTCGCCGATACACACGTGTTGGAGGACCGCACCGATCACAGCCACTCCTATCGGCGCGAATGGACCGATCCTTACGGCTTGATGGGGCCGCCCGGCGCCTTCGGTCTGCTCAGCCGCGCCTACGAGGCGAAATACGGGCTCGACTACGGTATGCTCGGCAAGCTCGCGGTGACGCAGCGCAACCATGCACTCATGAACGAGAACGCCTGCGAGAAGCTGCGCGTCCCGATCACCATCGACGACTACATGAACTCGCGGATGATCGCCGATCCGATCCGGCTGCTCGACTGCGTGATGCGCGCCGACGGCGCCGCTGGCCTGATGATGATGAGCCGCAAGCGCGCCAGGGAAGAAGGCTTGACCAAGTGCATCATCCCGATCGGCTATGCCGAGCGCACCAACTTCAAGGGCGGGGAGAACCTAGTCGATGTAACCAAAAGCGGCCATGAAATCTGCGGCAGGAAGGCGCTAGGCGCGGCCGGCCTCGGCATCAAGGACATCGCCTCATTCCACCCTTACGACGATTTCATCATCGCCATTATGTTGCAGCTCGAAGCCTTCGGCTTCTGCAAGCCGGGTGAAGGCGTGCAGTTCATCCGTGACCACGATTTCTCCTACGACGGCGATCTGCCGCTCAACACCGGCGGCGGCCAGATCTCCGCCGGCCAGGCCGCCTGCTCGTCGCACAACCTGGTCGAGGCGGTGCGGCAACTGAGGGGCGAAGGCGGCAAGCGCCAGGTCAAGGACACCAGGAACGCGCTGGTGACCGGCATCGGTTGGATCAATTACGGACGCAACTGGGGCTCGAGCGCGGCCCTGGTTCTGGTGCCAGAATAAGCGAGGCGGCCATGGCGAAAGCACTCGACGACACGTTGCGCGTCAAGCGCACGGTTAAACACTTCGATTTCTCCGAGCCTTATTGGGAGGGCACCCGGCAGAAGAAGCTCGTCATCCAGTACTGCAAGGCCACCGGCAAGTATCAGCACTTCCCGCGCCCGGTGAGCATCTTCACCGGCAAGAGGCGAGACATCGAATGGCGCGAAGTCTCTGGCAAGGGCGTGGTGTTCTCCTACACCATCGCGCATCGCGGCACGCCGGCATTTCGCGGCACCGAGCCTTATGCTGTCGCGAGCGTGACGCTCGACGTCGGCGTCAACTTCATCGCCAACCTCATCAACTGCACCGCCGAGGAGATCAGGGTCGGCATGAAGGTAAAGCCGCATTGGCATCCGCTCGAGGACGGCACGCACCTGTTGATGTTTCAGCCGGACAGGGACGCAAAATGAATGGTGCGGAGGCGGCGCGCGGGCCGCAAGCCGTCGCCAGATTTCTGCGCCCGCGATCGATCGCCATCGTCGGAATGTCGGCGCGCGCCGGCAGCGCCGGACAGGTCATTCTGCAGTCGCTCAAGCTCAACGATTTTCAGGGCGACATTCATCTGGTCGGCCGCAGTACCGAGCCGATCGACGGCAGGCCTGTATTCAAGAGCGCGGACGAATTGCCCACGGGTGTGGACCTTGCCGTCTTCACGCTGCCGGCTGCGGCTGTGCGCGAAGCGATCGAGGCTTGTGCGCGCCGCAAAGTCGGCTCGGCCATGATATTCGCCGCCGGCTTTGCCGAAGTCGGTGATCGCGCGACACAGGACGCCGTCACCGCCACTGCGCGGGCGGCAGGCCTTGCCGTCGTCGGACCCAATTGTCTAGGCGTCACCAATAACGTCGATGGCATCTGGCTACACATGCTGCACGTGCGCGAGGCGCGGCGCGGCGTCGAGGGAGGTGTCGCCTTCGTCGGTCAGAGCGGCGGCTTGCTTGGTCACTTCCAGCGCGCCGCCGACGGGCTTGGCCTTCCAATCTCCTACGTGATCTCGACCGGCAATGAGGCTGGCCTTGAGGGCACCGATTTCCTTCAATTTCTGGCTGAGGACTGCGCTACCCGGGTGATCGCGATTTACTGCGAGGAAATCCGCCGTCCGGCGGAATTCCTCGCAGCGTGCCGCCGTGCGCGCGCTGCCGGTAAACCGATCGTGCTGATGTTGGCCGGGCGCGGCGTCAAAGCTCGCAAAGCGGCGCAGTCGCACACCGGCGCGCTGGTTGGCGATTGGGTCACCATACGAACCCAGGCCGAGAACGCCGGCGCCATCGTGGTGTCCACCATGGACGAGATGATGGACCTCACCCAAATACTGGCGCGCTATCCGAATCCGCCCGCCAATGGGCCGGGCATTCTCACCGCGTCCGGTGCCTATGTGGGGCTGACAAACGATTTCGCCGAGGAGATCGGCCTTGAGCTTCCAGAGCTAGAGCCGGACACGCTGAAGAAGCTCAGAGCGGTGCTACCTACGTTCGGAAATTATGGCAATCCGCTCGACGTCACCGCTGGCTTCTCCCCGGAGGCGCTCGGCGTGGCGACCAAGGCGCTGATCGACGACCGCAATGTCGGAATGCTGTTCATCTCGTTTGGTGAGCGAAAGTCCGGCAGTGTTCTCGCGCTCGTCGGACCGCATGCTGCGCGCCATCGCACTCTATACTCGTTACGGCCGGTTGCTCGCCCGTCCGCGCGCCAACGTGCCTCCCGAGCCGATCAACGGACTGCCCAAACTTGGCAAGGGCGCCCAGCCCGAGTGGCTGGGCAAGAAAGTGCTCGCAGCCGCCGGAGTTCGGGTGGTCGACGGCGATCTCGCCCGCACGGCCGACGAAGCGGTCGCAGTGGCCAGGCGCATCGGCTATCCGGTCGTGCTGAAGGCGCAGGCCGCCGCGCTCTCGCACAAAACCGAGGCCGGCGGCGTCATCTTGAATCTTGCCAACGAAAGCGCGGTGCGGGCTGGCTGGGACACGCTGGTCGGGAACGTCAAACGTGCCGCGCCCGACATCACCCTCGACGGCGTCCTGGTCGAAAAGATGTCGGCGAAAGGCATCGAGCTCATGGTGGGCGCCAAACGTGACCCCGGCTGGGGCACCGTGCTGCTTGTTGGCCTGGGCGGCATCTGGGTCGAAGCGCTCGGCGACGTGCAACCGCTCCCCGCCGATGCCGACGCGGCGCAGATCATCGAAGCATTGCGCAAGATGCGCTCGGCCAAGCTGCTCGCCGGCTTCCGTGACGCGCTGCCGGCGGACATCGAGGCGGTCGCGCAGGCTGTCATGGCCATCGGCCGGCTGATGCAGACTGTTCCTGAGCTGACAGAGATCGACGTCAATCCACTGATGGTGCACGCCAAGGGGCAAGGAGTGACCGCCTTGGATGCGCTGATCGTTATCTGAACGATTAAACAGCTTCGCCGAGGCCACGCGGAGAGAAGCGGACGCACCGCGCGCGTCGCAAGTGTGTCGGCGAATGACCAACTCGGACATCTCCAGCATCCATGTGCGAAGCCATTGGCACTTCGAAACGCGCCACGTGGATCCAGAAAACAACTCGGCATCCAACGGATTACCGCTCGGGGCAGTGACCGCCGGCTGTTTGCCAAAATTCAATGTTGCCACCGCATCTGAAATTACCCCGTTGAAAAATGGGCAGTCGGCCAGTGGAACACGGCGCGCCCATTCACCGATTGGCTTTTGTCGTTTTCCCAATCAGTTCGACCAACGCCGCCGCACGGTCCGCCCAGTCGCCTGATCCGCGCGCGTCGAAGTGCTGCGGGCAGGCGAGAGTCCGACCGGGTTAGTTGAAACCCCTCCTGCCAGCGTTGGCCTGTTCGCTTCTGTCCCGCGGCACAAACAGAAAGCCGGGCCGAAATGGCCCCGATCTTGCTACCTGACGGGGGCACGCGATCGGGCGATCGGAGGCTGCCGTGGCAATACGGACCATAGAAGCGGAGCCGGCGGCGGTTGCCGTCGACACCGGCCGAACGGCGCTGGTTATCATCGATATGCAACGGGATTTTCTGGAGCCCGGCGGCTTCGGCGCCGCGCTGGGCAACGATGTTTCACGCCTCAAGGCGGCCGTGCGGCCGTGCGCGGACGTGCTGGCGGCCGCGCGCCGCGCCGGCATCCTCGTCATCCACACCCGGGAAGGCCACCGGCCTGATCTCACCGACGCCCCGCCGATGAAAGTCGAGCGCGGCGATCCGGCGCTGCGCATCGGCGCTGCCGGTCCGATGGGGCGCATTCTCGTGCGCGGCGAGGCTGGGCACGACATCATCCCGGAACTTTATCCCAAAGCAGGCGAGCCGGTGATCGACAAGCCGGGGAAGGGCGCCTTCTACCAGACCGATCTGGAGCTGATGCTCAAGAACCGCGGCATCGAAACGTTGCTCGTCTGCGGCGTCACCACCGAGGTCTGCGTCAACACGACGGTGCGCGAGGCCAATGACCGCGGCTTTCGCTGTATCGTGCTCTCCGATTGCTGCGCGTCGTACTTTCCGGAATTCCACGACATGGGTCTCAAGATGATCAAAGCGCAAGGCGGCATCTTCGGCTCCGTATCCGCCGCGGCGCCGGTGATCGCGGCGCTGTCGATGACCGAGCAATGATCAAAGCTTTTGCAAAATGCTGGTAAGGAATTAGGCGGGCAACTTAAATCCACGACATACCTGCGGTTGTGTCGGTCGCGCGACTCGCGTTGCTCAAATTTGCGGCGCTCTTTAAGCCGATGGAATCGCCCGCCGTTTCCAGTTGATGTGACACTTTTGCGACAGCCGCGGTGTGCTTGCGGCGGTTGGCACATCGCTTGCGACAGATGAGGACGCAATCGGGGGACGATTGCGTCGATCCACGCCGACAGCGTCGGTTGATCGGCTCAGGTGTGGTTTCGCGAGTAAGTCGCGCGAACATCGACTTTGCGTGTCGGTGCACCAGGTCGCGCAAGGGGATCGGGCAACAGGGGGATTAAGAGGGGACAGTGTCATGAGCTTCAAGACAGTTGCGGCCGCTTGTGTTGGCGCCGCGTTGAGCCTGGCGGTCGCGTCGTTCGGGGCGTCCGCCGCCGATTACACTCCAATGAAACCGCTGCAGCCGCCGCCAGCGCCGCCGCCGCCGTTGGACATCCACGGCTTCTTCGACGTCACGTTCGCGAACGACTACATGACGCCGCGGGGATTGCTGGTGACCAATACCGGCCTCACCACGCAGATCGTCAACGGACTGACGTTCGGCCTGTACAAGGATCCGAATACCTGGATCAACAGCTTCAGCATCACTGCCGGCACCTTCAACGACATGTGGAGCCAGCAGAACAACGTGACGGTGGGGTCGTGGAACGAGTTCGACTGGTGGGTCAGCGCCGATTGGACTATCGCCAAATACTGGAAGACCGGCGTCACCTACATCACCTTCCTCAGTCCGCCCGGGAACTTCCGGCAGGAGCGCAACGTCGAACCATATATCCGCTTCGACGACGGCGCGCTGACCGGCTCGGCGTTCACGATCAACGCCTACGTCAAGCTGTTCTACGCGATCTCCGGCAGCTCGACCGTCGTCGTCGGCAACCAGGGCAACACGTATGACGTCGAAATCGGCATGGTGCCGACGTTGGATCTCAAGAAAATCACCGGCACCCCGCTGACGATCGCGGCGCCGACCTGGGTCACGGTCGGCCCGAGCAGCTATTGGAATGGAGGCGCGTCCGCGGCTGTCCGCTCGACGGGTTGCGGACCGACCACCACCATCGAGCCGTGCTCGCTCAGCAATGCCGGCGTGTTCACGACCGGTCTCGCGCTGAAGGAGACGCTGGATTGGCTGATCCCGACGAGGTGGGGCACCTGGTACGGCAAGGGCGGCTTCCAGTACTACCACATCATCAACGACAGCCTGCTGCTCGCTCAGACCTTTACCGGCACCGCAAGCTCCT
>WNFQ01000675.1_pt1 | contig 22966 bp, 33 predicted proteins | sample 5400171 | NCBI WGS metagenome assembly WNFQ01 (sample SAMN13153356, study PRJNA577476) | soil metagenome | isolation source: 20 cm soil under Madrone tree | place: USA:California | collected 2016-06-14 | reverse complement strand
GGGCGAACTTCGCCTATGGCCCAACCGTTGAATATCATTCTAATGGTTTAATATTACATTGAACCAATACAAGCGCACAAAAATGAAGGATTAGTACGACTTCTGCCCGTGACACAACGTTCGGAGACAGGAAGGCCAGACTGCCCAACCCAACGGGGTGACTTGAGCAAGTTGACTGACTTTGAGCTCTTCTTGGAAGTCGAAGGGATGAATGCGGCTACGCACCTATGTCGGCAACAATCACTCCTCCGTCCTCACGGTAACCTTCCTCTTTCCCCGCGCAGACGCAGATGGCCTCTTTTGTAACCGCACGCGCGACGGGGACCTACTCCGTCCGGTGCTCTGGGAGTCGCCCAAGATTCCCCAACCGACCAAACCGACGAGCTGACGCGCCCCAAAGCCGACGATAGCTCCCGAGAGACACGCAACGACGAGAAATGCATATATCGGATAGAGCGCCTGCGAGGCGTACACGATGGCGCGATACGGCAGGACGATCAACAGATCGACGAGGATTTTCGATGTGATTACGACCGGGGAGAGGAGGTAGATGGGGATGGGGACCACGGCTAGGATTGGATAGAGAAGGGTGAAGAGGATGGCGTTGAGGAGCCAGACGACATGTGATAGAGCTGATAGTCCGGCGGAAAAGGCGGACGAGGCCAATGGCAATACGGAGGATATCGGTGGAGACGTTTGCGCTCGGGGAGGTGTGACCCTCACAGTTTCCGTGGGAGGTAAGGCCTGCGCCATGGCGGGCGAGACCAAAGTAACCATGGCTGCAACTGAAGTCTCGGAAGATACTATCACATGACATCCCAGTTGATTCTCCCTCTTATAAAATCTTGTTCACACATACTTCAGTTGCCGAGGAATGTGTGTGTGTAGCGCGAAGAACGCCATAATGTCCAGGGTACACGCTAGGACGAGTGACTTGACGTCAATCGAAATGACACGGCCTGCAGTGCCTGTAAACTGAAGTCGACCTTAACCGCGACAGAACCCGCTTCTCCTCAACTACGATGACAAAACTAAGTGGTTTCCAGAGCGTACAATGACCGAAATGACTACAAATGGAATAAGAAATGTATATGAAATTTGTAACGAATTAAGAAGTACTGTAGTAAACTCAGGCTATCATCTATCTCCTTCCGTGTAGCTCGGTGGGGCCTCGATCACCAATCTCCCCTCACGAAGTCGTTCCATCTCGCGTAGCCGTTCCATTTCGCGACGTAGAGACTCAACTTCCGAGTGTAGTCTCCGAGTGTCGTATGACGATGACGCTTCACCGGACTCGGCAACAGCATTCGCAGAGGATGTAGTCGGAGATTCATTCGATGTCACGGTCGAGCTTGTTTGGGTCTGTTGGGAACCGAGAGTCTGTGCTCGTAACCGCGCAATCTCCTTGTCGGTCAAGCCAACTGGGACGGGTTCCACTGGTTGCGGGAGTGGAAGTACGGTTGCGGCGGATGGCGATGAAGGAGGAAGTTGGAGCGCGACCATCTCCAGGTCTCTTTCTGGGTTCTGATCTGCTGAAGACTGCTGCTTCTGCGGAGTTCCTGTGTCCCGGGTTCCCTCGGAAGAGTTCAAGTTCGGAACGAAAGGTGTCACTATCCCGTGTGAGCCAGCTTCCCAGGAATCAGTCGAGGAAGACGAGAGAGATTTAGGGCTAGCCCATCTCCGTCGACGCTGCACGAAAATAGCGATTCCGATCGCAGCGAAGATGGCACCACCTATGGTGCCACCGACAATCGCGCCGATGTCCCGCTTTCTGCGTGATGGCGGTATCCTTGTCCCCCCATTGGCATTTATTGTGAGTACAGGAGCTCTACGAGACGGTCTTAGTCAAGAATGAAAAAAAAAAACGGAGGGTCTGCTTTGTACGAACTTCAGAGCTAATGGTGCAAATACAGCACCTTGTGCGGGACTAATAAGCAGTGTAACTTCAGTCAGGGCCCTATATACGATTTTATAATCAACTCACCTAGCCACCCCTTGGATGGTTTTTCCATCGGCGCTACCATAATACACAGGAAACACTCCAGTGGTATTGGTAGAGGATGCCCGGTTGCTAACCCTCGAGATAAGCTCCGACCGCAGGCCTTGATTGGTGGTCATAGCAGCTGCAAACAAACTCCAACCTAGAACAAGGTCAGCCAACAAACTTAAAATATTGTAGAAATACCAACTAGATACAGCGAAGCTTGTGTCTGTTGGAGCGGCGTTATCAATAGGCATGCCAAAGTAGCTGAAGTCTGAAGTCGACACGAGGTTGTCAATAAAACTGCTATGCCCGTCGATTACCTGGAACTGATCAGGGACACCAATAAAACGAGCATTCAAGGACACCGACCGACGATTCCACCAAGTTGGTGCCTAGCCACACATCCGCGAACACATTGTAACCCAGAGTCCACGAGTTGCTTTGCCCATACACTGCAAAAAGATGATTGTCGCCGCTGAATGCAAGGCTCTTCCATTGGGCATAGAGGCGTGCAGCTGCACTCTACAAGAAATCAGTGTCACCACATAGCGTGTTAGAGGCCAGTACGAACGGAGTATTTATTTGCGTCGGCTGCCTGCTTGACTACTGAGCTCATTTTCGACATGGCTTCAATGGCAATTATGCCCTTGATCGCAAGATTGGTTTGGTTATTGACAGTCAGGCCATCCGCGGAATACCTGCGTCATCGACCAATGTAAGTGATGTGTATTCTGTCAACTCACAGATCAACTTACTGATTGCTATTGAACAGCGCCGAAGTGTTCAAATAGTCGGCCCAGGAAGTCAGCAGCGAATACTGTCAGGGTCCATCAGGCCCTATCGCAGACAGGAAGAAGGTAGAATTTGGCGTACATATCTACTTATGAGGCTTCCGTCCCCACTTGCGCGTGCATAAGCGTAAGTCATAATCAACATATTTCCAGTCTCTATGAGAACGGACTGGTCAGCAGCAATTGTTGAAGCAGCAACAGAGGTACGAACGTTCAACGCCCTGATTATGTTTTGAATTGCTGATTGACACGTTGGGATAGTTTGATCCTACCGTAGACTTTCTGAATATCATATCTCAACGTTCATGTTTATGCGGGACGCACCAAGATCAGCGGCAGCATATCCGATGGTATAATTACGTGAAGCTTGAGACCGGAATAGGGGTTCAAGTAGAGGACCACCAAGCGACGGATCGATGTACATCAATGCAGGAAAGGCAGCATATAGGGTCTCAACAGCATTTACTCGGCTTTAAGGTCAGACTCAGTTCCAGTATGATGGACAAAACAGCTTGTGTTGACTCACTTTGCCTCAAGTCCACCGATATTCTTCATGAATATCATTATATCTGAATTATTCAGGTTTCCGTGCTTGTCAGTCCCGATTGTTAGCTGCATACTGGCGTATACTTGGGCGATTGCGACAGAAACCAAGCCTCCAAGATCGTTCGAGACAGCGGTGGCATCTTGGAGTATTTTGTTGTCCAGCCCCTGAGCTCTTGAGGACGCATTGGTGAAATTTTTGAGAAAATCAACGATCTGGACTCTATTGTTAGACATATCTCTGCAAGAGGTGATGTCAATACTAGCCAAGGCTTCGTCATTTGAGTATTGTGTCTTGTAGTACGGCCTACGTGATATCGGAGGCGCACCAGATAGATCGGTGTAGTTGAGGGCGGGGTCCGTGGTGTAGCCAACCGTCCAGACAACTGGAGCCTGGGTGGTTTCGATAGTGCCAAGGTCGCGCGCTATGGCAAAGACGGCGAACTGATCCTGAATGGCACGTATATTTGGATCATGTTGATTATCCAACGTTCCATTGCGGGCAAAGTAATTGCGAGAGGTATCACCCACTGCGATTTTGTTGGTGACATTCTCTCCCTGAATTATCGACTGTGAGTAAGAAAGAAGATAGATTGCTGTCGACTCACCGCTAGCATGGCATAATATAGTGTACCCCATTCCGCTTGGTCGATGATCTCGGTGAACACTGCCGATATCTGGAGTGCGACACTGTGGAAGACGACATCGGCAGTGGACGACGGGGTCCACAGAATCGTCAGCGATCGATCCCCCGAGTTCCACTCTGTAACGAAGCTGAAAAGAAACCATGGGCTCCGGGGAAGGATTTCTCGTACCTCCACTGACATCTGAATACACCTGCACAGCATGACTTGCGCCATCCAATGAGTTTGCGGTGAAAGCCATGTACGAGAATGGGATAGATTGCTTAACCCAATCTTGGGGCTTAAGATGATGCGTATGTAACATTGAAAGGAACAAAGAAGTGAAAACGAACCTCAATGGGATTTAAGAAGGTGAGATTGACTTGCATGGGCCCAGCTTTTCCAGTGACAACGGTCTGTGTAGGGGTGACCGTAAAGCTTGTGAGGTTCACCGTACCGTTAAGGATGCCCGGAATTACAGCCCCCAGGAACGAATAGGTCAAGCCGTCGACACGTACGAGGACAGACCACCCTAGGATCTAACACAAAGAAGTTGAGAATTCCATGGCCAGCTGACTATTCGTGGATGGCAAACCTGAGTATCATTGATGGTCGTCGGCCATGAGCGGCCAAACACGGCGTTGTTCGAATGGTTGTTCCAACAGCTGAGATACGGAGAACGAACAGCAAGGGGAATTGCTGGTGGGATGATAGCTTTCTGAGCCGTTACATTGGAGGAGAGGAGAAGGGTGAGCAGTATGAGAACCAGAATCATGGTTAATCGTGATTCAGATACGATGAAAGACATTGAGTTGTTTAGACCGTCAGTGACATCAACTCAGGCAAAACGATAGGTGACAGAATGGCTACTCCCAGAGTGGAGCGGGGCGGTGATAGTAGTCGCAGGATCAGGGATACGGAATGAAAATTCCTGTGGGGCTACCAAGGTAACACGCCCATAATACTAAACAGACTCGGAATGATTCAGAATGAACCCCGACCAGTGCAACGCTGACAGATGATAAGCGCCTATTGATACGTACAAAATGCTAAGGAAAGCCTGAGTACGTACATAGCAGGTACGGTGATATTGTATGTCCAGGTACAATGGGGACATAAACTTAATCGAGAGGCGCCGTCGATTTGTTCTAACTGCATATCCCTCCGTGTTGCTTCATTGCGTCCGGAAGAAAGCTTATCTTGCTGAATTAGGTGGATGGGGTTGTGCTGTGACTGAGAACCTCAAGTTGTTGTATGTCCAGCCGCGGAAATCGGTCAGTGGCTGGCTCGGGCTGAGGCACTTTCCAAGCCAGCGCTCGCAGAATTCAAGAATTAAATTAATGCGGGCCTGAGTACTATCTCCGTTCCCGGGCCGTACAGCCACTGGCAGTCCAATGACGTTGACGCAGCGTCCTCGCGTCCTCCTCACTGCTTTGTCTAACTTGACCTTTGCTTTTCCTGCTTCTGTCTGCGCATGTAAGACATGCGGACACCATTCTCGTGAATACGAGGGTGAGAAAGCCTGGGAGAGTCTGGGAAGCGTACGGTAGGAAGGTATATTTAGACCGTCTGTTTAAATGCCGTCCGTATTGATTGTTGACGGCCGAAGATCAGACCAACCGGAATTTTGAAAAGCCCATTCGTGTCCTCGTGTCACGTTGAAAACCGACATTTTGACAACTAAGCGCCACCACCCGCTTAAAATCTGCCATCCAGCGGTATCCACGTCACCACAGGTTTTTCTGATTGCTGTACCGGTTTGAGGGCAAATTTTACCCATACAGGATTTCGTAGTCAGTGTGTAACACTGCATGTGAAACGTAGATGATATGAGAAAGGGAAACTTGGGGTGACCGATCGCACAGCTACTACGGTTTAAAGCGCTCACGGCCAGCGAAAGCTCCACTGAAAGCGGTTCCATAATACAGGTCGCCGTGGCCCTCGCGAAACGAAAACCATCCCCTGCGGGGAAACAAGGGTGGCAGGTACTGAGACGTACTACCAATGTTTTGACTCTCGCGTAGTGTACTACTCTGGTTGTGCTATACGGAGCCCTTAGTACAGTAGTAGTAGTACTGTACACCAGGCCATTCCTTGCGTGATCATTGCGTCGTGCTCGGCAATGGTGCCGAAAGATGCCGTTCTCTCATGCACGCCTTCTCGGAGGTTTTTATGCCTCAGTGCCTGAGAACAGTCTGAGAACCGACATGGAGATCAGAATTCTGGAGTTTGTTTCCAAAAGAACCCCCGAGGTGCGGTTCGGATCTCAGACTAGTTTGTGTCGGACCGGCCACAAGAAATGAAGGAGGTAGTGGCTGTTGAAATTTTGAAAAGCCGCAGAGGCTTGAGCCAACTCGCTCGGCCAGGGATAAGGTTGGCAGTTTCTATGCGTCAGGTGTTTCAACCAGCCTTAGTTCTGATGGACTGCCGAGCCTCATCAATGCGCAGTGCTTCCATGCAGATTGACAACTGTGGTAAAGATTAGTCTTACGCGAGGTCGATAATGCTTAAGTCAGACGAGTGAGAGGGCAACCCGGAGGGGGGAGAGATCATCATTTTGTGTTCCCTCCGGATGTATATATTGCCCCCCCCGATAGGGCGGAACTATACGTGACTAATCCGGCCCGGATCGTCGCTACCTATCAATTAGTGTGTCCATGGCTCCGCCCTCCAATATTGCGGAAGGACTCAAGGGCTCCAGGGTGGGTCATAGACCTATTGCCACAACAACAAGTCTGTGCGATATAACTTACAGTCGACTCGGATCAGCTTAAATGAGTCATCATTATGTAGACGCGCGTTGACACGCTTTGATGGTTTCTCTCTCCGGTTGACTCGGATCTTTTTGATGATCAACGCAGTCATGATGATCAATTGCACACTCTCATATTCTTGCAGTTAAATGAGCAAATTGTACAGTAGACGCCTTGGGTGACTCGATATTGAGCTTATACACCTGATCGAGTCGGTCCTAGCACACAGGGATGGATGATCTGAAAGTGAGGATGTTCAACAATTTTCTCAGACACTGTTTCTTGAACATCATTTTGATACCGATTTTTGATGCCAACGTTGTTATATTCCTGAACCTGATATAATGTTTCATATCGGGGACTCCATGTGTCGGTGGATGTGTTCGGTAGCAGTCGTAAAGATCTGAGCCCGAGGCCGTAAAGCGAGTGGATGCCATATGGTCATCATGGCCGCCGTGGGGGGTGCGGTGCAAACGCGGTACATCGACAGCGACGTGACAAGAATGGCATGAGTTGCACCATGAACGCGACGAATCCCCCTTGTCGCGTCAACATTGCAATGATAATGCTAAGTGACTACAGCATAGAGTGTGCAATTGAAATGCCCTTACAACGGAATAAAACGCAAGAACCGGCAGAAATGTGTTCAAAGAATTAAGAATTAGTAGTATACTATCTACCCCCCTCGGTATAGCTTGGTGGCGCCTCAAGCATCAACCCCTCTGTACGAAGTCGCTCCATCTCCTGGCGTACTAGAGACTCAACTTCCGTATGTAGTCTCTGAGGATTGTATGACGAGATCGCTCCACTGGAGGACCCGGTGACCATATTCGGAGAGGACGTAGAGCGAGAAGAATCTGATGTCGAGCGGTCATGGGACTCCTGTGAATTGAGAGCCTCTGCGCGTAATCGCGCAATCTCCTTGCTGGACAAGCCAGCTGGGATGGGCACCACTGGTCGCGAGCGCGGAAGTACGGCGGGTGGCGAGGAAGATAGATAGTGAAGGGGGATCATCTCTGCCTCTGGATCCTCAACTACGAATGGCTGCTGATCCGTCGAAATTCCTGAAGCCTGGGCTGTCTCGAACGGGTACGGATCAAAGGGTGTCACTTTTGGCAGTGGGCCAGCTCCCGCGAAATGAGTTGAAAAAGACAAGATAGACCTTGGTCTTCGTCGCTGTACAAAGGCAACGACTCCGATCACGGCAAGGATGGCACCAGCACCACATATGATGCCCCCGACGATCGCACCAGTATTCCGTTTTCTGTGTGATGATGACAATCTCCTCGTCATCGCCGTCCCGTTAGCAGTTATTGCGAGTACAGGAGCTCTACGAGAGGGTCTTAGTTAGGGACGAAAAAAAGAACCCGCTCGCACGAACTTCAGAGCTAGTGGTGCAAACACAGCGCCTTGTGCGGGGCTAAAAAATATCGTTAGCAACTTCAATCGAGACCCCAGACCAATATCCTGATTTACTTACCTAGCCACTCCCTGGAGAGTTGATCCGTCGACGCTACCATAATTCAAAGGAAACACTCCAATAATAGTGGAAGTAGACGCCCGCTTGTGAACCCTCGAGATAAGCTCTGTGCGCAGGCCTTGATTGGTAGTCATAGCAGCTGCAAACAAACTCCAGCCTAGTACAACGGTCAGCCAACAGAACTTGAGAATTATAAAATTACCAACTAGACACAGCGACAGTCGTGTCTGTAGACAGGTCGTCAACAGGCATGCCAAAGTTGCTGAAGCTTGATGTTGAAACGATGTTGTCAATGAAATTGCTATGTCCGTTATATACCTGCCAGAGAGACTGATCAGGGCCGTCAGAAGACGAGCATTCACGGACACCAACCGACGATTCCACCAAGTTAGTGCCTAGCCACACATCCGCGAATAGATTGTAACCCAAAGTCCACGAGTTGTTTTGCCCATATGCTGCAAGGAGATGCTGGTCATTGCCCAAAGCAAGGCGCTTCCATTGAGCGTAGAGGTTCGCAGCTGCATTCTAGAAACGAATTAATATCACTGGATATATAAAGGACAAGTACAGACCGAATATTTATTTACGTCGCCTGTCTGATTGACTACTGAGCTCATTTTCGACATGGCTTCGATGGCGATGATGCCCTTGATCGCAAGATTGGTTTGATTATTGACAATCAAGTTATCCGCGGAAGACCTAAGTCATTGATAATAGTCAGTGGTGTGTATTCTGTCAACTCACAGAAACATCTTACTGATCATGAATGAACAGCGTTGAGGTAATCAAATAGTCGGCCCAAGAAGTCAGCACGTAATACTGTCAGAGTCCATAAGGCCTTGTAAGCCAAAAAATTAGCGTATTAACGTACATATCTGCTTATGAGGCTTCCGTCCCCACTTGCGCGTGCATAAGCGTAAGTCATAATTAGCATATTCCCCGTCTCTATGGGAAGGGACTGATCAGCAAAGCAGGCCCAAATCCATCGTCAGGGGTACAGACGTTCAACACCCTGTTTGGAATTTGAATTATTGCCCGACACACTGGGATAGTTTGACCCTACAGCAGACAGTCTCAATATCATATCTCAACTCTATGCTTATGCGACACGCACCGAGATCAGCCGCAGCAGGTGTAGGGAAAGAGTTGCCGGATGTTTGAAGCCGAAATAGAGGTTCAAGGAGAGGTCCACCGAGGGACGGATCGATGTACATCAATGCTGGAAAAGCAGCATATAAGGTCTCAACAGCATTAACTCGGCTATGAAGGTCAATCTCAGTTCAGGTATCACAGACAGAACAGCGTGGGTTAATTCACTTTGCCTTTGCGCCACCGATATTTTTCATGAACATCATTACATCGGAATTGTTGAGGTTCCCGTTTGCGTCAGTACCAATTGTTAGTTGCATACTGCCGTATACTTGGGCGATTGCGAGAGAGACCAAGTCTCCGAGATCATTCGAGACAGAGGTAGCATTCTGGAGTATCTTGTTGTCCAGCTCTTGAGCTCTTGAGGACGCGTTGCTGAAATCACTGAGAAAGTCAACGATCTTAACCTTAATGTTAGAAGCCATCTTGGCAGGCGATGCTATCAATACTAACCAAGGCCTCATCATCTGGGTATTGTGTCTTGTAGTACAGCTTACGAGGTATCGAAGGAGCACCAGATAAATCGGTGTAATTAATGGCGGGGTCTGTGGTGTAGCCGACTGACCAGACAACAGGAGCCTGGGTGACTTTGATAGTGCCAAGGTCGCGCGATATGGCAAAGACGGCGAAGTTATCGCGAATGGCACGTGATTTTTGATCTTTTTGACCGTTTAACTTTCCATTTTGCGTAAAATTACCCCGAGAGTTGACATCCGACGCAATCTGGTAGGTGACGTCGTTCCCCTGTATCGTATCATAGACCGTGAGTAAGTGTCAGTAAGAAAGTAATTTAATGGCTACCACTCACCGCCTTCATGGCATAAAATAGCGTACCCCATTCCGCTTGGTTACTGCTCTCGGTGAACAGTGACGTAGTCTGGAGTGTAACAAAGTGAAAGATGACATCGGCATTGGATGTCGAGTTCCACAGAATAGTCTGCGATCGATCCCCCGAGTTCCACTCTGTAACGAAGCTGAGGGGGTATGAAGCGCTACGGAGAACGATTGGACGTACCCCCGCTGACATCTGAATACACCTGAACAGCATGACTTGCGCCGTCCAATGAGTTTGCGGTGAAAGCTATGTACGAGAATGGGATAGATTGTCTAACCCAATCTTTGGGCTTACATGATGCGTTTGAAGACATTGAAAAGTAACAAAGGTGTGAAAACGAACCTCAATAGGATTTAAGAAGGTGAGATTGACTTGCATGGGCCCAGCTTGCGCAGTGAACACGGTCTGCGTAGGAGTGATCGCAATACTTGTGAAGTTCACGGTACCGTTGTGGAGGTTCGGAAGTACACTCCCCAGGAACGAATAAGTCAGGCTATCGACACGTACGAGAACAGACCACCCTAGGATCTGACACAAAATTGAGATTTTCATGACCAGCTAGACATACGGGGATGGCAAACCTGATTATGGTTGAAGGTCGTCGGCCATGTCTGACCAAATAATGCCCCATTCCCATTTTGGAGCCAACAGTTGAGATATGGAGAACGAACAGCAAGGGGTAGTGCTGGAGGGACAAAGGTTACCTGGGCCCTTACGTTACAGAACAGGTGAAAGGTGAGGAGTAGTAAGAAAATCATAGTTGTTCGTGATACGATGAAAGACATTGCGTTGTTTAGACCGTCAGTGACATCAGCTCCAGACTGAAAAAGTAGAGAAAGGAATGGCCACTCGCAGAGTGGAATAGGACAGTTGCAAGGATCGGGGCAAGGGATGAAAATTCCTGGGAGGGTGCCAAGGTAACTCGCCCACGATGCAAAACTCCCATGATGGCAGTATGGCGGCCAACTTGAACCTCGGAGCAAGTTAACTCCACGTAGTACTGCTCTGTGATAAGCGCCACTTGCATCTAGTACTCATACGTTCAAAATGCCAGGGAGACTTGCGTAGACTACGTACATCCAGGGTCGTCACGGATGGAGGTAATAAATTAGGTTCGTGATCAAAATTGAGAGATCGGCCGGGGCCGGTTGTCATCACGGTTGTTCTTGCTTCCGTTGCCCCATCGGACCGTGCCTACTGAGTGCCTGACACTTGTGGGCATAACACCAGCCGAACACATAGGTATTATAGATGCTCTGCCCATTAAGCTGAGAACAACAAGTGTGACCATGACGAGGTCTGGTCGTTTGGTGTCATGGTCTCCTGCTGAACGTGTCTCTACACCAACATACTATTTTCATGCAAAGTAAGAGAAGAACTTTGTTGAAGTTGTTTTTTCACAAATTTCATGTGTGCCTGGTAGCAGTCGTGGTTGGCCATCAAAGGCTCCAAATGTGTATGAGTCAAACCATTGTTCGCCAACCTTGTTCCATCAGCTACGATTGATACCACGGCGACCGTGTTGGTATGACCCATAAGAATCGGAACGATCTGAACTTCGCTACGCATGCGTTGTAGAAGCAAACGGATATTAAAGGTACCTCCCTCTGAGCCCGCCACTCGCGCTCTAGACTGGCTGTCACTGGCAATTGTCAAAAGGACGTAAGCCTGAGCTTGTGCACTCTGATGAGAGTTACACGTGATTACTGTCTGGCGTGTTTGTCCACACCCCACTGAGCACCTTTGAGAAAGATTGCTCATACTCCTAGTACTGACATCTGAATACACCTGCACATGATGACTTGTGCCGTCCACTGAGTTTGGGGTGAAAGACATCAGGGTAAAATATGAAAATGCGTGGTGAGCTGCTACAGCAAGGGATACTCTCCCATGATTAAACAGAATGAGCCTCCGATCAAGCAAGCTGCACTTCATGGCACTGACAGGCGACAAGCACCTGTGACTGGACCCACCGTCTAATGTGATTTGGATGAAGACAGGTACAGTAGATCAACTTGCAGTGAGTCACAGCATTACAGACAGTCGCACTCTTCCTTTCAGGAATTGAGCGAGTACAACACAAAATGACGGGTCGTGCTAGGGCAGGGTCAGACCGGTCAGGGTTAGTGTTTCCCGTGCTGTGTAATCATCAGCGATCGATCAACATGCGTGGGTATGGCGAGTGTACGGTGACTTAGAGCGGCAGCGTTTCTCCGAGATGTCCTCTGCGCTGCGATGATGCGAGATCATCGCAACAATTGAGTCTTATTGAAAATTTGACACGTCTGCGGCGACCAGTGATGCATTACTCCTCATTCAATCGGCGCTTCACTTGCCCCGACAAAGACACAATGGCAGCCGTTGTCTAACTCGATAGCTCTTTCCCATTGTTCGACTTGCATGAGGATTTACTGGCATCACAGTGACAAAACACATGTGATGTTACAGAAGGTCAATATGAGTAGAGGTGCGGAAGGCAGGACGTGTGACGATTTCGTAAAGGTCTCAGATGGGCGCTGGGGCGTGTGTGTACGAAGTGGGCGAAGCGCCGTGCCTCCGAGTCAACGCGCGTCTTACTGGCGCTGCCTGTTGGAATAGCAGAGGCTCGGAGGCAGTCACGGTGTGATGCTGTACCGTACATGCGTGAGACGAGACGAACTAGTAGGACGAGTCGAGCGAGAGCGTAAGAGTCACGGTGTAGCCGGGCCGCGCAGTGTCAACGTTTGTTTCCGTCTCATATCTCATATTCTAGCAAGTAGCAACCGGTCTTGCTGCCGTCAGATCAAATTCGGCTCATTCAAAAAGAGTTCAATCGATCCGGGCTCGTCATCCGTTAGGAATGATACGGATATTGAATTACAAAAAGACATAGTGAATAAGGAGAAATATGACTCCGAAGCTTGAAGCAAACACTGGGTGTGTATTCAATAATGTATTCATTATCTTCGCTGTCAAGAGATTCTACAGTTGCTGACCAGACAAGCCTGAGGTGTACGTAGCTTCATCTCTTGTTATCAATTGTAGAGGTCGTCATTAACACCTTCGAGCATTCGGATCACCTTCTGTGTGATTATACTGTGGGCACCGCGGCTGGCATAACTAGTTACCTTTTGGTTTATGTTTTATGTGGTCGATCTTGGTACAAAAAAGTTGTTACAGTACAGTATCCGAGTCGGCTCGAGTGTTGACACTGGTCAATTCACCCACAGTGCCTGATCCGCATTACTGGACCACTACAATAATTTGGCGTCTTGCTGATGTTTTGTTTCAAACTGACAGATCTGTCATACCTATTCCACATGCCACTCCATCACGGAATACAGTACTGCGCACTTTGCCTTCAGACCAAGCAACCGGAAACACCGGGCCGAACAGGTTTCAAGTTCATACGTAGACGAACTTCAAGTTGATCGCTAAAACACTACAGTAATTGTATAAATGAAGTGTCCTTGCAAGGAAATAAAAAGTGCCTGCGAACTGAATAACAATCGCAAAGTCCCCGCAAAACCGTGTTGTAAATAAAGAATTGAGAACCAGTAAACTATACATCACCCTCTGTATAACTCGGCGGCGCCGCAACTGCCAATCCCTCCGACCGAAGTTGCTCCATCTCCCGCCGGAGAGACTCGACTTCCGAGTGTAGTCTCTGAGTATCGAATGGTGATGTCGCTCCACCGGACCCGGTGACGGAGTTCGAGGAGGATGTAGGCCGAGGCTCATTCGATGTTGAGCGGTTGATGGACTGCTGAGAAGTAAGAGCCTCTGCGCGTAAGCGCGCAAGCTCCTTGTCGGATAACCCAACTAATTCGGGTGTCATTGGTTGGTGAAGTGGAAGAAGTGTGGGTGGCGAGAAAGATAGATGGCGAAGGGCGATCATCTCCGCTTCCGTGGTTTCAGATACCAATGGCTGCTGCTCCGGCGGAATTCCCGAACCTTGGATTGCTTCAGGAAAGTCCGGATCAAAGGGTGTCACTATTATCTGTGGGCCAGCTTCCATGAAATCATTCGAGGAAGATAAAATAGATCTGGGTTTAGACCGCCTCCATTTCCTTCGACGCTGCATGAAGGTAACGATTCCAATCACAGAAAAGACGGCGGCGATACCACCTATGGTGCCCCCGACGATTGTGCCGATATTCTGGTTCCGTTTTGGGGGTAATGGCAAGTTCGTCTTCGACGCCGTCCCGTTCGCATTTATTGTATGCGTAGGAGCTCTATGAGAGTCTTAGTCAGGGATAAAATAAATCGAGGGACCACTTTGCACGAACTTCAGAGCTAATGGCGCAAACACAGCACCTAGTGCAGGACTAATAAGCATTATAGCAACTTCAGTCGGGACCCCAGATACAATTTCTCAATTAACTCACCTAGCCGCTCCTTGGAGAGCTGTTCCATTAACGCTATCATAATACACAGGGAACACTCCAGGGAGGGCGGTCGCACCCATCCGGTTGTAAACCCTCCCAATGAGCTCGGAGCGTAGGCCTTGATTTGTAGTCAGACCAGCTACAAACATACTCCAGACTAGAACAGGGTCAGATATCGGAATTAAGGAATTAAAGAAATACCAACTAGAAACAGCGATATTTGTATCTGTAGGAACGGCATTATCAATAGGCATGCCAAATGTGCTGAAGTTTGATGTCAACACGAGGTTGTCAATGAAACTGCTATGCCCAGCGTATACCTGAAACTGGTCAGAGATGACAAGAAACAAGTATTCAAGAATACCGACCAACGATTCCACCAAGTTAGTGCCTAGCCACACATCCGCGAATAGATTGTAGCCCAGAGTCCACGAATTCGTTTGCCCATACGCTGCAAGGAGATGCTTGTCGCTGCCCAATGCAAAGCTCTTCCATTGAGCATAGAGCTTCGCAGCAGCGTTCTACAGGCAAATTAATGTCACTGCGGCATAAAATATAAAGAACCGGTACAGACTGAGTATTTCTTTACGTCGTCTGTCTGATTGACTACTAAGCTCATTTTTGACATGGCTTGAATGGCGATGATACCCTTTATAGCAAGGTTCGTTTGGTTGTTGACAGTCAGGTTATCTGCAGAAGACCTGCGCCATCGACCATTGTCAGTGATGTGTAGTCTGTCAACTCAGAGAAACAACTTACTGATTGGTAATGAACAGCGTCGAAGCATTCAAATAGTTGGCCCAGGAAGCCAGCAGCTCATACTGTCAGAGATCATCAGGACCCATCAGCCAGAAATTTAGTCTTGGCGCACATATCTACTTATGAGGCTTCCGTCCCCACTTGCCCGTGCATAAGCGTAAGTCATAATCAGCATATTTCCTGTCTCTGTGAGAAGGGGTTGATCAGCAATGCCCAAATCCGACATCAGACGTACGAACGTTCAACTCCCTGACTATGATTTGAATTTAATCCTGACACACTGGGATAGTTTGATCCTACAGCAAACGATCTAGATACCATATCTAAATATTCATGTTAATGAGGGACGTACCGAGATCAGCGGCAGCATATCCGATGGTATAGTTACGTGATGCTTGAAGCCGAAGTAGGGGTTCAAGGAGAGGTGCACCGAGCGACGGATCGATGTACATTACCCCGGGAAAGGCAGCATACAGGGTCTCAACAGCATTGACTCGGCTTTGAAGGTTAATCTCAGTCCTAGTATAATGGACAAAACAGCTTGGATTGATTTACTTTTTCTTAACCCCACCAATATTCTTCATGAACATCATTACATCTGACTTGTTGAGGTTCCCGTACTCGTCAGTCCCAATTGTTAGCTGCATGCTGCCGTATAGTTCGGCGAGTGCAGTAGTAGTCAACTGTGGAAGAACATCCGCGATGGAGTTGGAATCGTCGAATATCTTGATCTCCGGCCGTAAAGCCCTTGAGGATGCATTGCTAAAATCGTTGAGAAAGTCAACGATCTGGAAGTTAAGGTTAAACATAATAGTCTACCCAAGAGTTGCTATCGATACTAACCAGTTCTTCGTCGTTTGAGTATTGTACCTTGTAGTACGGGCTACGAGACGTCGGAGGTGCACCAGATAGATCGGTATAATTGTTGGCGGGGTCCGTTGTGTAGCCGATCGCCCAGACAACTGGATCATTTGTGGATTGGATAGTCCCAAGATCGCGCGATATGGCAAAGACGGCGAAGTTATCGCTGATGGGACGTAAGTTTGGATCTGGTTGACCGTTCGACACTCCATTGCGTGTAAAATTACCCCGGGAGTCAGCATCCGATGCGATTTGGTAGGTGACATTGTCTCCCTGCGCCACGGACCATGAGTGAGTAAAGCAAATAGATGATTACCAACTCACGGCTTTCATGGCATAATATAGCGTACCCCATTCCGCTTGGTCAAGTACCTCCGTGAATGGCGCCGGTTTCTGGAGTGTGACACTGTGGAAGATGACATCGGAATTGGACGTCGGGCTCCAGAGAATGTTCTGTGTTCGATCCCCCGAGTTCCATTCTGTAACCAAGCTGAGGAAATGACGGACTTCGGAGAACGGCTGCATGTACCTCCACTGACATCTGAATACACCTGCACAGCATGGCTTGTGTTGTTCAAGGACTTTGCAGAGAAAGACATGTACGAAAATGGGATGGACTGCCTGACCCAATCTTGGGGCTTTACATGATGCATATGTAAACGTTGAAAACAACAGAAGAGTGGGGACGAACCTCGATAGGATTAAGAAAAGTGAGATTGACTTGCATGGGCCCGGCTTGCCCAACGAGTACGGTGAAGGCAGGGCCGAAAAAGATATAACTCGAATTTACAGTACCGTTAACGAGATTCGATGCTACATCCCCTAGGAACGTATAGGTCAGGCCGTCGACACGCACGAGGACAGACCACCCCAGGATCTGACAGATCAAAGTTGAGAACTCTGCGGCCAGTTGAATATACGAGAATAGCAAACCTGAGAACGATTGGAGGTCGTCGGCCATGTCTGACCAATTATGGACGCGCCCGCGTTATAGTGGAGCCAACTGTTGAGATATGGTGAACGAACAGCGAGGGGAACTGCTGTAGGGAAGGCCACGGGAGAGGAAAGGAGAAGGGTAAAAAGTAGCAAGAGAATCATCGTTAGTCGTTATACAATAAGAGATATTGCGTTTGTTTAGACCGTCAGCGACACCAGCGACAGACGAGGAAGACGGTTAAAGGAGGGAGTGCCCACTCGCAAAACGCAGTGCTGGGAGGTTGCTGGGCTCAGGGCAAGAGATGAATACCCCTTGAGAACTGCTAAGATTTGTCGTTCATTGTAAGTGAGCTCGGCGTGGCGTGGCGCCGTCTCCGTCAGACCCGAGACAAGCGCCTGCGACTTGACCCACCGTCCAGTGCAAATGGAACGGCAATACAGAATGATAAGACGTGCCAAGGGGTTGGTATTTTCCGTACTTGTGCACACATCGGCGATCGATCAACGTTCAACATGCGTAGCTGTAGCGAAGACTCGGGTCTTGTCCGTTTATACACGTGTCCACGGCAACCAGTGATGCAGTGAAGGTCATAGCCCCCCATTCAATTGGCGCTTACACGGAGAAGACTTATGACACACACCCAATAGGACTTTTCTCGATGTTCGATTTGCGTCGAGGTTCATCAAAATACACTGCAGTGTTACAGAAAGTCGACCTATGTAGAACTTGAATGTGCGGAAGACACGAGCCACACGCCGTGTGACTCGGCGATGATGGTTGTGAGTCTCTGGGCGCCCATTTGGACGTGTATAGTGGGCAGAGCGCCGTGTCTCGACGCGCATCACACTGCATGGCTTGAGTGGCCGAGGTTTGAGGGTTTTTACGTGTGATATGAGTACAGCTTGTGTCAGACGTGGGCGTCAATCGAACGCTTGGAATAAGTGGTCGGTAGCCGGGCCGCGCACCCCTGCCCTGTAAAGACTCCTGTAAGCCTGAGTTCGATTCACCCGCATGTATACTCGTCCCCCATCCAGTACTTTGTTCTTGCCACAATTGGATCAAACCAGCACGATTGAAAGAGGCCTTGCGATCCAGACTCGCCATCCGCTTGATCGGAAAAGGGGACGACACCGATACAGACTTCCAAAAAATAACGTGGACGATGAGAAATACAAAGCTTCAAAGTCTTCAATTGAAGCCAAGTCACTTAGTGTGTATTGTGTATTCAATAACGCCCTCATCTTATTCGTTGTTGTGAAGAGATTTTACAGTTGTTGGCCAAACAAAACATAGAGAGGTTGCAGCTTCACCATACAGTTGGCACTGGAACTACTAGCTACCTGTAATCTGTACGTTTGATCCTGATTCAAACTTTTGCTACAGTACTGGCCCGTACTAGACGCCAGGCTATGCAGACCGCTGGATTCACATTGCCAATCACTTGACACCCGAGTCTTGCTGATGATACGTTTCCAAACTGATAGGTCTGTCACAGACCCCACATATTCCACATGTCACTCCATCGCGGAGTACAAAAGATAGTAGTCCATCGGGTTTAGTGTCCGTGCCCAGACTGAATTACTGCACGGCAGACAAAGCCCGATGACAGCCGTTTTGATGCTCACATCTAATCTTTCAATAAGGTACCATGGCTATGCAAGTGCGAAGATCAGAGGCAAATCACACAATACTCCATCCGGTCATTGCATTAATGATGACACGCCGAGAGGCTCACTTGTGATTTACGACTTTATGCCCAAGGCAAAGCAGGACGACATGTGAGAGCGTTATAAGACTCCAGTATGACGCAGAGTAACCTGCCCGAGACGAGACGTTCGATCCCACGAGAACAGCGGACTTCCAGATACTGTCCCGGGTACAATGGGACTAGATAGGCAATATTGTACACTGCACGGTGACGCCACCCCGCTGTGCTATCCATGTGATGCAGAGAAACCTCGTCAATAAAATGGCACTTAGACAGGAGGCGCGTGGGATGATTAGATGACTGACCGCATAGGTGAACTTATCCTCGGAGGCAGGCAGGCCACGTACAATTAATGCGTCAGCTTTCAATCGTAGATGAAAAGCTTAGCGCTCCCCCACGGGCCGTCCACTGGCAAAATCCACCAGTAGGGCTCCATGGGTATTTTCATATTGGGGACATGGTTTCGTATCAAGGATTGCTGAGCGCTGTGTCCAAATACAGGGTAGGAACTTCTCTCGATCGAGGACCTGTCCCAATACGACGATCATGATTGGGTGGAGTCGGCTACGATGGCCAGCGTGGGGGGATTGTGGACCCGTACAGTACAGTATGGACACACAAAAAGGGACGTAACACGCGGGGTATTATCTCTTGGAGATATTCAATACCCTGTTGCTATCAAGAACTACATTCCTCCGGGACTTCGTATTTTGAAGAATTCGACCTCAAATTCACCAGTGTACCAGTTGTCCACCGTGCAAGCCTCACAAGTTATACAAGCCTTCGATACACAGTGGTAGAAGTACCGCATTGCTTTGAATCGTCCAGTCCGTAACTGCAGACCTGCCAGCTGAGGACATTTCGACTGACAAATTTCTTTACAGCCTTGGACTTCCACCTTTGGCTCAGTCACGTACCACGACACACCGCCGTCCTTGACTTTTTCATCGAAGCTACTCGCCGAGATTGAGCAATAAATATTCCACTGATACATGATACAACAGGAGCTCATAGCTAAGAAGTACAACGTGAAGGAAAAGCAGGAGAAGAAAAGAACCGAAAAGTAATAAGATTAAGTAAAAACCGACCAGGGTGTCTACGCTCATTGAAATAGTTTGGTGGTACTAGTAATCATATGCCTTCCTCGCCTAGCCTGTCTCTGAGGCCATATCCTCCAATGTGCTGAGCGACGCAATACTTGAGCAGCTCGAGCAGCTCGAGTCTGTACCCGAGTATGACTCGTCGGATTCGGGTTCCGAATCCGTGTGCGGCAATGTATCATGTAAAATGGAGTGCCAGGTCTCGTCTCTGGGAATTGACGACGAACAGTGCGGCAAATGCCCCGAATAAAAAGCTTGTGAGGACGTACGATGCCGTCTCGACCGTCGATGAAGTGTTTCCAAGAGGAAGCTGTGAGTCTTCCGGCGGAACGAGAGGCGCAGGTGCGGAGACGGGGCCAGAAGAGGATTCTGGCGGATCGGCTTCGTCCGCAGAAACGTCCGACCCCGACCGGGAATGTACTGACATGAACTCGTCGGTGAGGAGTTGCAGCTCGCTGACAACCCCTTGCAACCGCGTAACTTCATTTAGCGCATGAATGCGCTGTGCATTCCTCACCTCCTCTCCGATGACGTGGACCATGGACTGAATGAGATCCCAGATCTCTGTGTGCTCGCGAACCCACCACTGGCCCGGCCAGCGTGCGATGATGTAAGCAAGCTCTGCGACGTTATCAACGGCTCCTTGGAAGTCCTTCAAGGCATATCTTTGGAACCATGGTCGAAGGAAGCACATAGCGAGGCGCACTGAACTTGAAGTCGTGTCACGTAGTCGCACTTCTGCTGATGAGCGCAAAAATTGTTCCGACATCTGCTGGCAGAACTGCTGATATCCCGAACGTTGCTGCGTGACATCCCATGTGAGATTGCCGAAGAAGTTTTTATCTTCTTCATTAGGATTAGAGTTGAGGAAGTATGAGGGAAGTTTCGGGACGATGGACAGGATGGGGATGGAGGAAAGTACGGCTGTGCCTGGCACATAGCCGTAGATAAGAACATCTTGTGCCTCCGTCGCAAATCGGTACCACTTCCCGTGGTCCTGTTGCCGTCTATATGTTACAATTAGCAACGGTATACTTGGAGATCCATGGATTCTTACTCTTTCGGCGATCCCTTTCGTAACAGCTCTAACGCTGTGACTGCCCGCCCTGCAACTGCTCTCGCATCGATTACGGCGATTTCCAACGGCTGCTTAGGGTTGCTCTTGTAACGCCTGGTTGCTTCCCATATCGCCCAGGCGAAGCTGAACGAGGTTGTGACGAAGGGCGAGGAGGACTTCTTTGACCAATCCATGTGGTTGGCCACGTCAGCGTATGAGTTGGGTATCGCCGACTGATCGGGCGATGCACTCATGGCTTGAAAGTCTTGTACAGTGTATCGATAACTGTTCTTAAATTTCTGGCCGATGAAGAACGGCTCTGAGCTGTCGAAGAATGGGGAGAGTGGCTTGGGGGTGTATACGCGGAAGAGGAAGGGATTATGCTCGACTAGCGAGTCAAAAGTAAGATCTGGGCCGAATCCATACTGAGGGAGAGCATTGAAGCCCAGCTGAAAGCGGCCAGAATCCTTTGAGTCTGCGGATGAGCCTTCCATGATAGAGGTGGTGAGTTTTGAGAAGAGGGATGCTGCGGCGAAAAGGCGACCCACATCATGGCCTTTTACTATCGCAGGTCTTGCCTCGTGGGTGCAATGCAGAGAACCCTCACTCCGAATTCAGCTCGTCCAAGGGACAGATTAGTCCGGACCTGCCGGACACGTGCAGCCAACGAGGCATCGATGATGTTCCCCTAAGCTAGCATTCCGAGACTGAAAGCAGCTAGTACCAAAACGCTCCGAAATTTCCACGTTTATATTGTCTTTTTGAATAGACAGATACTCCATAGGAATTGTCTGGGTTGGGGAAAGTGAATGAGTTAATGTTGTGAGCGCAATGGTACTGCTTATCCCGGGTCGTCGTTCTTACGAAATGAAGGTCACATGTTTCGGAGTCTCTCATCAGCGCAACACGTCATCTACTGCAGGCGGCGCTTGTCATGAAATCATTTTTAGAGGCTGTGCCATCGCGCACTTTCCATGAGGCATATATATGCATGAGGTTTTGCAGTTAGAGGGACACTGGTCTGTGGGTCGATTGCGGTGCTTAATGTGCTGTGCTGTTCTGTTCATGGATTCAATCATTTGGAGTTCAGTTTGTAATCCCAGATGTGATGTGATAGTCCGAGTGGGCCGAGTGGGTGAGCCCAGGCCTGTCTGTGTGACCCATAGTAGATTTCCAACCCATTGGCCCAGTTGTTCCTTGTATAATGTAATGGCTTCATTAGAGTGTGGTTCTTTCACTGTCTGCTTGGCTCTTGTTTTGTGTTCTGCTCTGTCATTTTATTGTTTGTTACTCTTACCTCTTGTATTAGGGCATGTTTCCTTGTCTGTCTTCACATTTTATTGGGTACATACCCATTTAGATTTTTGTTTGTTACTCCCTACTGAGGTTGGCAATGTTTTTTTTTACATTATGGCAGATGGGCTGTGGTGTGCAGGTTCTTTGGACCAGCCTTGGCCCCACTTCTGGGAAACTTCAACCTGGTGGTGGTAGCAGTCCAAGATCACCATGTTTATTCTCTTGCAGAAAATACGCTACCAAGTCAAAGTGTCTGTAGTTAATGTCACGTGATTATGTGGCACAGAAGTGGGGCGAGACAAGGAGAGTAGTGTTCGCTGTGCCGGGCGGCTCACGTCCAGCTTGAGCATCCATCATCATCACCATCGTGTCCTCTTTCCAATCTCTAGACTCAATCCCTTCTCATCTCTTCTTGGGAGCTTTCCCACGATGGCCTCTCAGTCTCCCCTGATCTCAATTCCGAGAAAGGGTACAGATGAAGTCGACTGGACTTCACCAATCCGGAGCGCGATCTCTCAGTCGTACGGAGAAGACCCTGATAACTATGCGTCCGAGTGTGCTTCTCTCCAGAGATGTCGGCAGGACGCTGTCAAAGGGGCCGGAAGTGATATGACTGGTGCGTTTCTCTCCTTTCCCTGAGATGAACGTCCCCAACACAAGCCAGCCCGCGACTTACTTTACAAATACTTCGGACAACTCGAATTGCTCGAACTACGCTTTGCG
>WNFQ01002190.1_pt1 | contig 22976 bp, 15 predicted proteins | sample 5400171 | NCBI WGS metagenome assembly WNFQ01 (sample SAMN13153356, study PRJNA577476) | soil metagenome | isolation source: 20 cm soil under Madrone tree | place: USA:California | collected 2016-06-14 | reverse complement strand
GGTGATGGTCGGCCTGCTGCTGCGCAAGCAGACGGCCACGCCGGCGAGCGACGCCGCGGCGCTGCTGGCCGCCGCGCCCGCGAGCGCCAGCGACGAGCGCGACGAATGGTTCGGCGTCTATCACGGCACCGAGAAGGTCGGCCACGCGCATCGCGTGACGGCGCGCACCGCCGACGGCTACGCCTTCTACGAAGACTCGGTCGTCGCCCTCGCCATGCTCGGCACGCCGCAGACGCTGCGCACCGCGCTCGCCGCCGAGACCGACGGCGACTACGCGCTGCGCCGCTTCCGTTTCACGCTCGTCTCGCCGGCGACGACCTTCTCGGCGACCGGCACGAGCGACGACCACGTACTGAGCGTGCGCTACGGCCCGCAAGGGCAGCCCGCGGACCTGCGCCTGCCCCTCACGGCACCGATTTATCTCCCGAGCACGCTGCGTCCGCGCGTCCTCGCCGGCGATCGCGCGCCCGGCAGGCGCTATACCGTGCCGGTCTTCAGCCCGCTCGCGCTCCACAACGAGCCGATGACGATCACGATCGACGGCACCGAGACGATCGACGGGCCGGACGGCCGCGTCGAGACGACGCGCCTCGTCGAGGAGCACCAGGGGATCGAGGCGCACGTCTGGATCGACCCCGACGGCGGCGTCGTGCGCGAAGAGGCGGCGCTCGGGTTCATGCTGAAACGCGAGCGCGAGGAACAGGCGCTCGCGCCGCTCAGTGGCACACCCGTCGACCTCGCGCGCGCAAGCAAGGTGCCGCTCACCGGCGACCTCGAGGACGCGCGCGCAGCGGCGCGCCTGCGCCTGCGCGTGAGCGGTCCGGCCGCCGATCGCATCCCCGACGACCGACGGCGCCAGCGCCTGCACGGCGACCTCCTCGAGATCACGCGCGAGGACCTGCCGGCACCGTTGCCGCTGCCGCTCGCGCTGCCGGCGAGCGCCGACGTGACGAGCGCCGTCGGCGCGGCGCCGTTTCTCGAGGCCGACGACCCGACCCTCGCAGCGCGCGCAAAAGAGATCGTCGGCGACGCCCACGACAGCGTCACCGCCGCGCGCCGCCTCGTCTCCTGGGTGGCGGACGCGATCGACAAGGCGCCGACGGTCACCGTGCCGAGCGCGCGCGAGGTGCTGGCGTCACGCCGCGGCGACTGCAACGAGCACAGCGTGCTCCTCGCCGCGTTGGCACGGGCCGCCGGCATTCCGGCGCGCCTCGTGGCCGGAGTGGTCTACGCCGGCGACGGTTTCTACTATCATGCGTGGACGGAGCTCTGGATCGGCGCGTGGGTGAGCGCGGACTCGGTGTTCGATCAGATGCCGGTCGATGCCACGCACGTGAAGCTCGTCGAGGGCGGCCCGGAGCAGCAGATCGCGCTCGCGGGCATGATCGGAAAGCTGGCATTTCGCGTCGAGGAGGACGGGCGATGATTCGATGCGTCGCGCTACGGAAGACGTACGGATCGGTGGTGGCGGTCGACGATCTCGACCTCGAGATCGAGGCCGGCGAGGTGTTCGGCTTTCTCGGCCCGAACGGCGCCGGCAAGACGACGACGATCCGCATGATGGTCGGCATTTTGGCGCCGACGTCCGGGACCGTCGTCCTCGGCGGCTACGACATCCGTGAGGCGCCGGAGGCGGCGAAGGCGCTCACCGGCTACGTCCCCGATCAGCCGTCGCTCTACGACAAGCTCACCGGCGTCGAGTTCCTGCGCTTCATGGGCGGCCTCTACGCCGTCGACCCCGACGACCTCGAGGCCCGCAGCGCCGATCTCCTCGAGGAGTTCGGCCTCGTCGAGCGCGCGTATGAGCTGATCGAGACCTACTCGCACGGGATGAAGCAGCGCTTGACGGTCGCGGCGGCGCTGATCCATCGCCCGAAGATCCTCATCCTCGACGAGCCGATGGTGGGCATGGATCCGCAAGGCACGCTGGCGCTGCGCCGCCTGCTGACGGGCCTCGCCGCGAGCGGCGTCACGATCTTTCTCTCGACGCACAGCCTCGGCGTCGCGGAGGAGCTCTGCGAGCGCATCGCGATCCTCGATCGCGGGCGTCTCGTCGCGATCGGCAGCCTGCACGAGCTGCGCGAGCGCGCCGCCGAGCGTCCCGAGATCGAGCCGTTCGACAGCTCCCTGGAGGCGGTGTTCTTGAGCCTCACCGGCACGAGCGACCCGCCGTGAGCGCGGCAAGGACCGCGCCCGGCGACGCGGCGCCGCGCCCGGCCGCGCTGCGCATCCTCCTCGCGCCGCGCCTCTACGCAGCACGGAACGCGCTCCGCCGCGGGCGCGCGAAAGCCGCGCTCTTGGCGACCATCGCCGGCGCCTTCTGGATCGGCTCCTTCGTCTTCTTCGACCGCACCCTCGCGTATTTTCAGACGATCACCGCGCTCGGCCCGGTGCTGACGCAGCGGCTCTTGATCATGCTGTTCGTCAGCTTCTTCGCGGTGCTCCTCATCAGTAACGTCGTCACGGCGCTGACGACGTTCTACCTCGCCGCCGACGTGCGGCTGCTGCTCGCGGCGCCGATCCCGCCGCGACGGGTGCACGACGCGCGTTTCATCGAGACCCTCGTCGCGTCGTCGTGGATGGTGCTGCTCTTCGGCTTGCCGGTCTTCGTCGCTTACGGGGTCGTGTACCGCGCCGGCGTGCTGTTCTACGTGGGGACGATCGCCACCCTGGTGCCGTTCCTGGTGATCCCGGCGGCGATCGGCGTCCTCGTCACGACCGCGCTCGTGCTCGTCTTCCCGGCGCGGCGCGCGCGCGACGTGCTCATCGTCGCGACGGTCGCGCTCGCCGCGGTCGGCTATCTCACGCTGCGCTTGATCCGCCCGGAGCGTCTCGCGACGCCGTCGGAGTTCGCCGGGTTCGCGGCGTTTCTCGCCGCGTTCGAGGTGCCCGCGTCGCCCTACCTGCCGACCACCTGGGCGGCGGAGGTATTGATCGCGCTCCTCGGGGCGCACACCGGCGAGCCGCTCTTTCATTGGCTGCTGCTGACGACGACGGCCGCCGTGCTCTACCTGGCGAGCGCCGCCGTCGTCGAGCGTCTGCTCTTGAGCGCGTGCTCGCGGGCGCAAGAAGGACGGACGCGCGCCCGCCGCGCGCCGCTCCTCGGCCGCGTTTTGCCGTGGCTCACCGCGCCGCTGCCGCGCATTCCGCGCCTGCTGCTGGTCAAGGACGCGACCGTCTTCTTTCGCGACGCCAGCCAATGGTCGCAGCTGCTGCTGATCGGCGCGCTCGTCGTCGTGTACGTCTACAACTTCTCGGTCCTACCGATCGACGACGGCACGCCGCTCGCGGCGACGATCCGCGACGTGGTCGCGTTCTGCAACCTCGGCCTCGCCGCGTTCGTCACCGCGTCGGTCGCGGTGCGCTTCGTCTACCCGTCGATCAGTCTCGAGGGCCGCGCGTGGTGGGTGCTGCGCTCGGCGCCGGTGCCGATCGCGACGCTGTGGTGGAGCAAGTTCGTCGTCGCGTTCGTGCCGCTCACGCTGCTCGGCGAGGCGTTGATCGTGGTCACGTCGGGGCGACGCTCGTGTGCGTGATCGCGGCGATCGTCAGCCTCGGGCTCGCGTTCGGCGCCGCCTATCCGCGCCTCGACAGCACGAACGCGGCGCAGATCGCGACCGGCTTCGGCGGCGTCGTCTACATGGTGAGCTGTCTCGCGCTCATCGCCAGCGTCGTCGCGCTCGAGATCTGGCCGGTCGCGCGCCTCTTCTGGCGGCGACTCGCGACGGAGCCGCTCGGCGAGGTCGAGACCATTCTCGTCGTGCTCGCGTTCGCGGCGACGATCGTGCTCACCGCCGCGGTCGCGGCCGTCGCGCGGCGCGCGGCGCTGCGCTCGCTCGCCGCGCTTCAGCCGTGACGTCCTCGTGCGTGACATCGGAGCGGCGCCGCCCGCCCCGTCGAAGGGAGAAGACGATGCGACGAATCTCGATGAAGCTCGGCCTGCGGCGGCGGTCCGTGATCGTCGTCGTGGTGATTGCCGGCGCGTTCTTCCCGTCGGCGGCATCGCTCGGTGTCAGGATGAGCGGCCATCCGCGTCCGATCCGCATCGAGGGCTACTGGGAGCGCCCGAAAACGGATGCCGCGATCCTCGCCGAGGTGACGGTCTCGGCCGCCGGGCACCCCAGACGCGAGTTCGGAATCTCGGCACTGCAGGCCTACAAACCGGAGGAGGAAGGGCCGCAAGTCTTGCGGCACTCGAGCCTACAACCGGTGACGCTCCTCCTCAGCGGGGAAAAAGAGATGGTCGAACGCTTCATGACCGCCGGTCCCGATCGGAAGATCACCGCGTTCGGTCTCTATCGAGCCGGTCCCGGCCAGCTCGTGCTCAGCTCGGTCGAGATCGCAGACGGCCCCGCTACCGCCGCACCATCGCCCGCGCACTGACACCGCTTGCGGAAACGAGCGGCGGACGGCGCCGAAGGGGTCCGACAGGTCCGTCTCGGCCGCCTTCCTGATCGCGGCGAGCGCGCGCCCGAGATCGTCCCCCTGCGCGTGGTAGATCGCCTCGAAGACGTCGAGGTCGGTGCCGTAGAGCAGGTAGTGGAGCAGGATGGCGTTGTTGAGCGGCTCGTCGACGAAGCTGCGGAACCCGCCGCTCGGAAACGACAGCGCCCGGTACTCGTCACGCGCGCGCGCGAAGATCGACTCGCGCGCGGCGATCGCGCCGGCGGGGTCGCCGTCGTGGTCGGTGTACGCGCCGCGCAAGAGCGTCGCGACCCGCGTCACGAACGTGCCGAAGCGCTTGGTGTCCTCCCAGCTCATCTCGGCGCGCGCGAGGAGGTCGGCGCCGCCCGGCGGGTGCGCGCGCTCCGGATGGGCGCGAAAGAACGCGATCGCACCGCGATGACCGGCGAACGTCGCCAGCGATTCGTTGAACGCGGACTTGCCCTGCACGTAGAACGTGCTGTGGTAGAGCTCGTGGAGGACGAGGTCGACGAGGTACTCCTCCTCGTGCCGTAGTTGGTGGCGCAGCAGTGGATCCGCGAACCAGCCGAGCGTGCTGAACGCCGCCGCGCTCCGCAGATACGTGTCGTAGCCGCGACGCTCGAGATCGGCCGTCTCTGCACGCGCCTGATCGGGGTCGAAGTAGCCCTTGTACGGCACGCGTCCGACGATCGGGAACCACCAGGTGTACGGCTCGAGCCGCGTGCGCTCTGCCGCGGTGACGACCCAGATGTTCTCCTCGCGATCGCTGTAGGAGAGCGACCCGAAGCTGCCGTCGACGTTCAAGCCGAGCCCGAGCGCGAACTCGCGCGCAGCGAGCACCGTCTCGATCTTCCGCCGCTGGTCCGGATCGAGATCCGGGCGCCGCAGCACGTCGGTAATCGGCTCGCGCCGCCACAGGATCTTCGCCTCCTCGTAGCCGGCTCGCAGCACGTAGCCCGCCGCGCAGCCGGACGCTCCGAGGACGAGCAGGACCGCGATCAGGTATCTCGCCACGGCGGGCGAATGGGAGCGGCCGGGATTCACTCCCGGCCGCGACGCCCATCGCGAGGCGCAGCCGAGCGGGGGCGCAATGAATCACCGCCCTCCGCTGTCTCGGCGCGGAGCGCGTACTGGAGCTGGTACAGGCGATGGTACACGCCGCGCGCCTCGATCAGCTGTGCATGCGTGCCGATCTCACGCACGGCGCCGTGATGCAGGACGACGATGCGATCGGCGTGCTCGATCGTCGACAGGCGATGGGCGATCACGAACGACGTCCGGTCGGCCATGAGCGTCGTGAGCGCGTCCTGGATCAGCATCTCGGTCTCGGTGTCGACGCTCGACGTCGCCTCGTCGAGGACGAGAATCGTGGGATCATAGGCGAGCGCGCGCGCGAAGGCGAGCAGCTGGCGCTGCCCGGTCGAGAGGTTGCTGCCGCGCTCGCGGATCTTCTCGTGCAAGCCGCCGGGGAGCGCGCGGATGAAGGGCCACGCGTTCACCCGCCGCGCCGCCTCCTCCATGATCGCGGGGGTGATCTCGGGACGCCCGAGCGAGATGTTGCTGGCGATGTCGCCGCTGAAGAGGAAGACGTCCTGCAGCACGACGCCGATGTGGCGGCGCAGCTGCGCGAGGTCCCACTCGCGGACGTCGATGCCGTCGACGCGCACGTGGCCGCGGCTCACGTCGTAGAAACGCGACAGCAGCTTGATGAGCGTCGTCTTGCCGGAGCCGGTCGCGCCGACGACCGCGATCTTCTCGCCGGGATTCACCTGGAACGAGATGTCGCGCAGCACCCACTCCTCGCCTTTGTAGGCGAAACACACCTGGTCGAACTCGATCGCGCCGGTCGCGCTGCGCGGTAGGCGCGGCGTGCGCGGCGAGACGATCGTCGGCTCGGTATCGAGGAGCTGGAACACGCGCTCCGCCGACGCCATCGCCGACTGCATGACCGCGTACTTGGTGCTGAACTCGCGAATGGGGATGAAGAACCGCTGGATGTACTCGATGAACGCGACCAGCGTCCCGAAGGCGACCACCCCGGCGAGGATACCGCCGGCCGCGTACCAGACCATGAGCGCCGCGGCGATCGACGCCAGCGCCTCGATCATCGAGAACAGCGCCGCCTCGTAGACGTTCGACCAATGGTTCGCCTCGCGGTGCGCGTCGTTCAGCGCGTCGAACTCCCCGAAGCAGCGCCGCTCGCGCGCGAAGAGCTGGATGATCAGCATCCCCGAGAGCGCCTCTTGCAGGTACGCGTTCAGGCGCGCGATGCGCTCCCGAATCGTGCGGTACGTGCGTCGCGCCGCGAGGCGAAAGTAGTTGATGCCGAACACCATGACCGGCATCACCGCCATCGCGACCAGCGCCAGGCGCCAGTTGATGCTGACCATGATGACGACGATGCCGGCCATCGTCAGCACGTCCATGAAGATCGTCATCGCGCCGGCGGCGAACATCTCGTTCAGCACATCGACGTCCGAGGTGAGGCGGGTCACGAGACGCCCGATCGGATTGCGGTCGAAGTAGCTCATCGGCAGCGACTGCACGTGCGCGAAGACGCGCACGCGGAGATCGGCGAGCGTGCGCTGCGCAACCAACATCGTGAGGTAATACTGCGCGTAGAAGAACCCGCACTCGCCGACGACGGCGCCGATGTAGAGGAGGCCGATCAGCGCCAAGCCGTGCGGGTCGCCGACCGCGACGTGGCGGTCGATCGCGACCTTCAGGAGATACGGCTGCACCAGCATCAATCCGGAGCTGATCGGCAGACACACGACCGAGAGCCAGAAGAGATAGCGGTGCGGCTGGATGAACGTCCACAGACGTCGCGCCAACCGCGCGTCGTACGCCTTCCCGAGCGCCTCCTCTTGGTGCGGATCGTGCGGCGGCTCGGCGGCGCGGGCGCGCGCCGGGCGAACGAGAGCGAGGCCGCGCGCGCGGCTCACGGGCGCATCCGGCTTGTCCGCGGAGCTCACAGCGCCTCCAGCTCCTCGGAAAGCCGCTGGCGCTGGAAGAGATCGGCGTAGAAGCCGCCATGCGCGAGCAAGGTCGCGTGGTCGCCGAGCTCGACGATGCGGCCCTCGTCGACGACCGCGATCAGATCCGCGTCGCGGACCGTCGAGATGCGGTGCGCGATCACGATACTGGTGCGCTCGCGCATGAGGCCCCGCAGGCGCGAGAGGATGCGGCGCTCGGTCTCGGTGTCGACGCTCGAGAGCGCGTCGTCGAGAATCAGAATGGTCGGATCGACGAGGAGCGCGCGCGCCAAGGTCACGCGCTGCTTCTGGCCGCCGGAGAGCGTGATGCCGCGCTCGCCGACGATCGTGTCGTACGCGTAGGGCAGCTCGCCGACGTCGCGATCGAGCGCGGCGATCGTCGCCGCCTCCTGCACGTCGTCGTCGGTCGCCGCCGGGGCGCCGAAGCGGATGTTGTCGCGGACGCTGCGCGAGAAGAGAAACGGGTCCTGCGGCACGAAGCCGATCGCGCGCCGCAGGATGCCGAGCGGGATCTCCCGCACGTCATGGCCGTCGATCGTCACCCGCCCGGCGCTGACGTCGAAGAGGCGCGGGATCAGATCGACGAGCGTCGTCTTGCCGCTCCCGGTGCGGCCGACGATCGCGAGCGTCGCCCCCGCCGGGATGGTGAGGTTCACGCCGGAGAGGACGCGGTGGCCGTTCAACGGCGTGTGATACGCGAACTCGACGCCTTCGAAGGCGATCTCGCCGCGCAGCGTCTCACCCTCCGGCCAGGCCGCAGCCGGGTCGGCAATCGCGGGCTCGATGACGAAGACCTGCTCGAGACGCTGCATCGCGGCGCGGCCGCGCTGCACGATCGAGAGCATCCAACCGAGCGCCATCGTCGGCCAGGCGAGGATGTGGAGGTAGGCGATGAAGGCGACGAGATCGCCCAGGCTCAGCGCCTTGCCGATGACGCGCAGGCCGCCGTACCAGAGCACCACCAGCGTCGTGAGCGTGCTGACCGCGCGCATGACCGGCATGATGATGCCGCGCACCTGCGCGAGCTCCATGCTCTGCGCCGAGAAGTCGTCGTTCAGACGCGCGAACTCCTCGGTCTCCTCCTGCTCGCGCACGTACGCCTTCACGACGTGGATGCCGGAGAGGTTCTCCTGCACCCGGCTGCTCATCGACGCGAGGCCCTCCTGCACCCGCAGCGTCCGCTCCATCAGCTGGCGGCTGGTGCGCTTCACGATCAGCAGCACCACCGGGTATGGCACGAGCGCGGCGAGCGTCAGCTTCCAGTCGAGCGAGATCATGATGCTGACCGCGTAGACGTAGTAGATCGGCGTATTGACGAGGTTCAGGAACCCGACGCCGAGCAGCATCCGCACCGCGGTGATGTCGTTCACCAGGCGCGACATCAGGTCGCCGGTCTGCTGCGTCTGGTAGTACGCCAGCGGCAGGCGCTCGAGGTGCGCGAAGAGGTCGTTCCGCAGGTCGTACTCGATGTCGCGCCCGACGTTGAAGATGACGAAGCGCGAGAAGGTGCGCGCGACCGACTGCACGAGGGCGATCGTGATGATGCCGAGCGCCATCCACGCGACGGTCGACTGCGGCTGCCCGGCGGCGATCGCGTCGACGGCGCGCTTCAAGAGGTACGGCACCGCCATCGCCATGGTGCCGGTCACGAGGAGACAAAAGAGCCCGAACGCATAGCGGCCCCGGTACCGTCGCATATAGGTCCAGAGCCGCGCCATCCGCGGCGCAGCTTAACGTACGCTCGCCGACGACGGAAGCTCGCGCGCCACGTCGGCGCCGCGCCCGCGAAGGCGAGTCGCAACGCACCGCATGAACGACGGCCTTCCGTGCGCGACGGGAGGGCGCGAACGACGTGCGCCGGTCGGCCGCGAGTGGGGCGGCGCGTGGGGCGCGCAAATCCGGTCACGAATGCGCCGCCGCGGCTGCGCGCGTGCCCGGCCCCGCGCACCCCGTTCTCGCCCGCCGCCGCATGCGTCGACACTCTTGTCGTTCGGTAGGCCTCGCGTGCCGCGCGACCGCCGCGCGCTTGCGCGGTCGCGTCGGCCCCGGTAAGCGCGGAGGATGACGCGCACGCTGCTGATCGGCGCGACCGGCCAGCTCGGTAGCGAGCTCGCGCGTCTCCTTGCTGGGCCGAGCTTGGTCGCCGTGTCACACGACGAGCTCGAGATCACCGATGCGGCCGCCGTCGACGCGCTCCTCGCGACCGCGCGACCCGACGTCGTCGTCAATACCAGCGCCTTCCACGCCGTCGACCGCTGTGAGGACGAGCCCGCGCGCGCGTTCGCGGTGAACGCGCTCGCGGTGCGTCACCTCGCCCGCCGCGCAGCGGAGCACGGGAGCTTGCTCGTCCACTTCAGCACCGACTACGTGTTCGCCGGCGACGCGTCGCGACCGTACCGCGAGGACGACACGCCGGCGCCGCGCAGCGCGTACGCGACGTCGAAGCTCGCCGGCGAATGCTTCATCCGTGCCCGCGCGCCACGCCACCTCGTCGTGCGCAGCGCCGGCCTCTTCGGCGGCGGCGGCTCGACGGGCAAAGGCGGCAACTTCGTGACCTCGATCCTGCGCCGCGCCCGCGGCGGCGAGCGTCTGCGCGTCGTCGCCGATCAGGTGACGGCGCCGACGTACACCCGCGACCTCGCCGCGACGGTCGTGGCGCTGCTGGAGCGTGCAGCTGCCGATCCCGCCGTCGCGCGCAGCGTCGTCCACGCAACCGCGGCAGGGCAGTGCTCGTGGCACGAGTTCGCGACGGCGATCGTCGCCGCCGCCGGTCTCGACGTCGCCGTCGAGGCGATCACCACCGCGGCGCTCGGCGCCCCCGCCGCGCGCCCGGCGTACTCGATCCTCGAGAACGGACGCCTCGCCGCGCTCGGCATCGCACGCCCGGCGCCGTGGCGGGACGGCCTTCGCCGCTATCTCGCCGAGCACGGCGAGCTCGCGCCGTCGCGGTGAGAATCGCCCAGGTCATCACGCTCTTCCTGCCGGAGTTCGTCGGCGGTGCAACGCTCGTCTGCGCCCGCGTCGCGCACGGTCTGCGCGCGCGCGGTCACGACGTCGCGGTCTTCTGCGGTCGCCCCGGTGTCGAAGCGTCGCCGTCGGGCGTGCACGAGTGGGAGGTCGACGGCATGCCCGTGACCGGCGTCGATGCCGCGTCCGGCTACGTCTCCCTTGACACCCGTGCGTACCGTCACGCCGAGATCACCGCGCACTTCGCGCGCTTTCTCGATCGCCGTCGGCCGGACGTCGTGCACCTGCACAGCATCCAGGCCCTCGGCGTGACGCTTCTCGACGCCGCGGCGGCGCGCGGGATCCCGATCGTCGTCACCGCGCACGACTGGTGGTGGCAGTGCGTGCGCCTCTTCCTCGTCGATCCGGACGGATTCGTCTGCGCGCCGCGTGTCGACTCCGCGCGCTGCCACTGCGCGCCCGGGTTCGACCTCGTCGGCCGGCGCCGTGAGCTCGACCGCGCGCTCGGGCTCGCGGCGAGCGTGCTCGCACCGTCGCGCTTCCTCGCCGACGCGCTGATCGCGAACGGCGTCGCCGCGGAGCGCGTCGAGGTGTGCCCGAACGGTGTCGAGCTGCCGCCGGCACGTGTACGGCGCCGTCCCGGACCGGTACGGTTCGGATACTTCGGCGGTCCCGACAACCGCTTGAAGGGGTTGCCGACGCTCCGTGCAGCGGTGTCCGAGCTCGACGTCGGCGGCTTCGCGTTGCAACTCTTCGGCGTACCGCCGGCGGACGCGCACGTGCCGCTCGCGCTCTTCGATCGCGTCACGTGCGCGCCGGCGTTCGCGCCCGTCGCGCTCGGCGACGTTCTCGCCGGGCTCGACTGCCTGGTCGTGCCGTCGCTCATGCGCGAGTCGTACTCGCTCGTCACCCGCGAAGCGCTCGCCGCCGGGGTCCCGGTGATCGCGAGCGACTGCGGCGGCCCGCAGGAGATCGTCCGGCATCGCGTGAACGGTCTCGTCTTCGCAACCGGCGACGCCGGAGACTTGGCGGCGCAGATGCGTCGCCTCGTCCTCGAGCCGTTGCTGCGCCTGCGGCTCGCCGCCGGCGCGGCGGCGACGCCGGTCCCGACGCTCGCGTCACAGCTCGATCAATTGGAGCGCGTATACGGCGAGGTGCATCGATCCGCGACTGACGCGCCCGCTCCGCCGATCGCCGCCGGCGGCGCGACGGCGTCGAGCTCGACGCGTGCGTCCGCATCGTCGCTCGCGAGCGCCGCGACTGCACCCGCGTCGCCGCTCGCGAGCAACGTGGCGGCGGGAACGCAGCTCCGCCACGTGCTCTTCGTCACGGGGATCGACGGCGCGCCGTACCGCTACCGCGTCGGGCACCTTCGCGAGCAGCTGCGCCTCCGCGGTGTCGCGAGCGACGCATACTATTTCACCGACTCGGCGCTGCCGGCCGCGGTCGCCGCCGCCGACCTGGTCGTCGTCTATCGCGTCCCGATGAGCGACTGGGTGGCGCGCTGGCTCGCGGCCGCGCGCGCGCTCCGGCGCCCGCTCGTCTTCTCGTGCGACGATCTCGTGTTCGAGCCCGCCGCGATACCGGAGGACGCGCTTGCGCTCCTGCCCGAGAACCAGCGCGCCGGCTGGCGCGCGTACGTCGAGCGCTATCGGCAGACGCTCGTCGCCTGCGATGCGTTTCTCGGCACGACCGAGGCGCTCGTCGCCGCGGCCGAACGCGCCGGCGTCCCCGGCGTCGTCGTGCGGAACGTGCTCGGCGCGGCGGAGCTCACGACCGCCGAGAGCGCGCGCCATGCCGCCGCCTGCCGCGGCCGCAACGACGAGGTCGTGCGTCTCGCGTACCTGAGCGGCACGATCATGCACGATCTCGATTTCGCGCTCGCCGAACCGGCGCTGGCGGCGGTGCTGCGCGACCATTCGCGCGCGCGCCTCCTGCTCGTCGGCTATGTGCGGACGGGTGCGGAGCTCGCCGCGCTCGGCGACCGCGTCGACCGGCTGCCGTTCGTCGCATGGCCGCGGCTCTTCGCGACGCTCACGGAGATCGACGTCAATCTCGCGCCGCTCCGCGGCGACGCGTTCTCCGACGCGAAGAGCGAGGTCAAATACCTCGAGGCCGCCGCCGTCGCCGTCCCGACGGTCGCGTCCCCGACCGCCGCCTTTCGCCGCGCGATCCGCGACGGCGTGAACGGCGTCCTCGCCGCGACCCGCGACGACTGGTACCGCGCGCTCGCGACCCTCGTCGCCGACGGCGCGTTCCGCCGTCGTCTCGGCAATGCGGCGCACACCGACGTCTGCCTGCACGCCGCCCCGGCCGCGCACGCGGACGCGCTCGTCGCGGCGCTCCGGAACCTCGGCGACGCCGCGGCCGTTTCGCGTGCAGCTCCGACCTGCGCCGGCGCGCACGACGGCGGCGCCCGCTACGACCTCGAGCCGGACGACGCGATGCCGGGCACCGCGCAGCCGGCACGTGACGGGTCGTCGCCGCCGCTCGCGGCCGGGCGCGCCGTCGGCCAGCGGTTTCGCGCCGCCGCCGACGATCTCTGCCGCATCGACGTCTGCGTCGCCGGCGGTGCCGCGATCCCGGTACTCGTGGTGCGCGTCGCGACGATCGGACCCGAGGACGACGAGGCGACGCCAAGCCGGCGCGTCGTGCGCGAGGCGCGGATCGCCGCGGGGCCCGTCGCCGAGGACGCCTGGCTCGCCGCCGAGTTCACGCCGATCGGCGCCGGCGCGGGGCGCGAGCTGTATTGCTGGGTCGAGACCGCGGAACCGGGGACAGCGGCGGCCGAGCCGGCGACGACCGTGGAAGCCGTCGTGCTGCGCACCTACACGCGCGGCTGGGGGGAGACGCCGCCCGCGGGCCTACATGTCGATCACCGCCCGGTCGCGGGCAGCCTCGCGTTCCGAACATTTCACCGCCCGGCCCGCGGCGGGACGTGACCGGCGGACGCGCCCGGCGCCGCGGCCGCGCTCCCGGTGCGAGACGCGCTCACAGTCCGCGGCGCGTCACCATCACCTTCACCGTCTCGGCCATGATCTTCAGGTCCAGCACCAACGAGTAGTTGTAGATGTAGGCGAGGTCGTACTTCAGCTTGTAGGCGGCGCTGGTATGGTACTCGCCGTTCACCTGGGCGAGGCCGGTGAGCCCGGGCTTCACCTGGAAGCGCTCGAGATAGCCGGGGATCTCCTCGGCGTAGCGGGCGACGAACTCGGGACGCTCGGGACGCGGGCCGATCAAGCTCATCGTGCCGTTCAAGACGTTCCAGAGCTGCGGCAGCTCGTCGATGCGGGTCGCACGCAGCCACCGCCCCACCCGCGTCACGCGGTCGTCGCGTGCCGTCGCCAGCACGGGGCCGCTCTCTTCCTCGGCGCCGTCCGCCATCGTGCGCAGCTTCCAGATGACGAACGCGGCGCCGCCCTGCCCGACGCGGCGCTGGCGATAGAAAATCGGCCCGGACGAGCTCACCCGGATCGCGACCGCCGCCGCCGCGAAGACCGGCAACGTCAGCACGCCGAGCACTGCGGCGACGAGGAAGTCGACCGTCCGCTTCGTCAGGTATGCGAGGTCATCGCGCGGATTCTTCACCACCTCGATGAGCGGCACGTCGTGGATCTTGCCCGAGGAGATGCGCCCCACGAGGATGTCGTAGACCGACGGCACGACGCTGACCCGCGGCCGGCGCTGCTCGCGGAGCAGGCGATCGACGAGCTGATCGCGCCACGAGAGCGGCGACAGCAGCACGATCTCCTCGACGTCGTGCTCGGCCATGAGACGCGGCAGGTCGTGCACGGTCCCGAGCCACGGCGGCACGCCCGACGTGCCGACCATGCGGTACATCGCCGCGGCGCTCTCCTGCGAGCCGTTCGGCCCGACGGCGACGGCGCCGACGACGTCGACGTGGTGCAGGCGCGGCGAGCCGACCCCGGTCAGGAACTGCTCGATCTCGTCGGCGGTGCCGACGAGGAGGACGCGCACCGCCGACGTCGCGGCGAGGCGCCGCCCCGTCCATTCCCGCACCGCCGCGATGCCGGCGGCGTTGATGAGCCAATAGATCACCAGCACCGAGCGCGGGAAGTTGACGTCGCCCGAGAAGAAGTAGAGCGCGCTCGCCGCGAGCAGGTGGACGAAGAGCGCGGTCACACTGTTCGCGATCGCGCGGAAGCTCGAGCGCAGCGCGCGCAGGTCGTAGAAGCCGAAGAAGTAGAGGATCACCACCTCCGCCGCGAGCAGCTGCCCGATCATGTGGTGCAGCTCGAAGACGCGTCGGCCGGGCAAGAAGTCGGCGGTGAACGGCAACGGCACGTGGATGCGGACGACGAACGCGAGCAGATACGCGACCAGGCCCCACAGCACGTCGAAGACGAGCAGGAAGACGATCGTGCTCTGCTCGCGGAGCCCGAGTCGCTGCATCGCTCAGCGCCTCGGCGCGGCCACGCCGCTGCCCCAGGCCTTCGTCGACGCGAGCGGCTGCCACCCGCGCGCGAAGCCGTTGCGGCGCTCGCGCCGCGCCCGGGCACGCGCGTAGAGCCGCGACGCGAGCACCAGCAGGACGAGAGGATATTCGCGGACGTCGATGTTGCGTACGAACGCCCGCCACGGGTAGGCGCCGAAGCCGTGGGCGCGCAGCAGCTCGGGGAACTCGACGGCGAGCTGCTGCTTGCCGAGCTCGTTCCGCACCCGCTGCCGCAAGTAGTCGCGCCACGTCGTCGGCGGCCGTAGATACACGCGCGCCGCGGCCACCTTCGCAAAGCCCGTCCGGCCGAGACGCACGGAGAGATACGCGTCCTCGTGGAGCACGTGCGCCGGCATCGGCTCGGGGAGCGCCGCGCTGCGGAGCGCGTAGAGTCTCCCCGGCACGTTGCCGAAGTCGAAGCGATGCGGCAGCGCCGCGACGCGTGCGGCGAGCCCGTCGCCGGCGGCGAGCGCCGCCACCTCGCGCCCGGCCGCCGCCGCGAGCGCGGGCTCGGCTGCGAGGCGCGCGAGAAGAAGCCCGATCGCATCGGGGGCGAGGCGCACGTCGGCATCGGTGAAGACGATGATCGGCGCGCGCGCCGCGGCGCGGATCGCATTCCACGCCGCAACCTTGCTGTGCGCGGCGAGGCGCAGCACGCGCACGACCGGCGGCTGTACGGCGCGGCGTCCGCGGACGTCGTGCAGCTCCGCGGGCGCGGCGGCAGGCTCCGATCCCTCCTCCTCGACGAGCGCGACGCCGACCGCGCGCGCGAACGCCCGGACGCCGACGAGCGCCGGCGCCGGCTCGTCGGGGCCGTTCACGGCGATGAGGATCTCGTATCGCCCCCCCGCCGCGTCGGCGCTCGCGCCGATGCTCGCGAGCGTCGCGGTGAGATCGGGCTCCGCGGCGCTCGCCGGCACGCCGACGGTGAACCCGAGGGCGGCCGACTCGGGCGGTGTCGCTGCATCGCGCATCGTCATGCGGCGCGGCGCGCGACCGCGATCGTCGGTCGCGTGAGAAGGTAGCGGTGCTTCCAAAAGAAGTAGCCGAGTCCGTGCACGTGGCGCAGCGTCAGCATCGAGAGCAGCTTCCGCGTCACCCGCCGCTCGAGGTGCGCGACGACCGCGTGCGGGACGTAGCGCACTCGCCAACCGGCGCGCTGCATCCGCAGGCAGAGATCGACGTCCTCGGGGCCGTAGAAGATGCGCTCGTCGAGCAGGCCGACCTGGTCGAGCGCCGCGCGGCGCATCACCTGACACGCGCCGATGACGTAGTCGACGTCGCGGACACTCGCGTGATCCCAGGCGCGCAGCTCGACGTCCTCGGCGACGCTGCGGCCCCAGCGCTCGGGCAAGCGCCGCAGCAGCTTGTCGAGCAGCGTCGGAAAACGGCGGCAGCTGTACTGCAGCGTCCCGTCAGGCCCGACGAGCTTCGGGCCGACGAGACCGACGTCCGGCGAGGCGCGCAGCTCGCCGACGAGCGCCGCGAACGCCCCCGGCGCGGCGACCGTGTCGACGTCGAGGAACGCGAGGAACTCGCCGCGGGCGAGGCGCAGCCCCTGATTGCGCGCCGGCGCGACGCCGCGGTTGCGCGCGTTCCGCGTCACGACCAGCTCGGGATGGCGCGCGAGGAACGCGCCGGTGTCGTCGCCGGAGCCGTTGTCGACGACGATGGTCTCGACGGCGAGGGGCGTCGTCGCGGCGGGAAGCGCCGCGAGACAGCCCTCGAGGAGCGGGCGCGAATTCCAGGTGAGGATCACGATCGAGAGCGTCGGCGTCATCGCCGCTCCTCGGCCGCGACGCGCGGGCATCGCCACAATGTCGTGACGATCGCGGCCGGCGGATCTGTCGCGGGGCTCATGAGCGGCGCGGCGCCTCGACGCGCAATGCGCTCATCGCCGGCGCATGCTCGCGACGCGCCGCCGGGTCGCCGGTCGCGCAGAGCCATGCGAGCCGTAGGTACAGACGGCCCCGCGCCGCACCGTCGTGCGCTCCGGTCACCGCGGTGAGCGATGCCAGCACTGCCTTCAGCGCGAAACCACCGCCGGCGAGCAGGCGAAAGGCGCGCTCGGCGCCGACGCCCCGTCGCCGACGGAAAAACCGCAGCGTCCCCTTCAGGACCTCGACGTCGCGACGCGCGCCCCAGCGCCGCGCGCCGCTGCGGTTGCCGTGGTGGGTGAGCGTCGCCCCCGCGAAATAGACGACGCGGTACCCGGCGGCGCGCATCCGATGACAGAGATCGATGTCCTCGCCATACATCTCGTACGCCTCGTCGAAGCCCGCGACCGCCTCGAGCGCAGCGCGCCGGCAGAGGAGGAACGATCCGCATACCCAATCGACGTCGCACGTCGCATTGGGCGCCAACCCGCGCGGCCCGGCGTCGACCCGACGGCGCGAGGTGAGCGCCTCGTACAGGAGACCGCCGACCGTGTGAAAGCGGTCGACGGTCGGCTGCGGCGTCCCGTCGGGGTTTAGGGTTCGGCAGCCGAGGATCCCGATCGACGGATCGCCGGCGAGGTGCGCGATGGCGCGCACGATCGTATCGTCGCGGACGACCGTGTCGGGATTGAGAAAGAGCACGTACGCGCCGCGACTCGCGGCGAAGCCCTGATTCGCCGCCGCCGCGAAGCCGCGGTTCGCCGCGTTCTCGATGACCCGCGCGCGCGGCGCGCAGGCGCGCACCCGTGCCGGTGTGTCGTCACCCGACGCGTTCTCGACGACGACGGGCCGAGCGAGTCGAGCAGCGGACCGACGTCGTCGGCGCTCCGCCAGGTGACGACGATGATGCTCACCTCACTGCACGACGCCACGCGACCCTCGTCCGGCATGGGGGATCACGCCACCTCGATCTCCGCCGCGTGCAGCGCGTGGCACGCGTCGCCGAGGATCAAGCTGTACGCGCGCGGCACCTGGCGTGCGAGCGTGTCGAGATCGTAGGTCGTCGTCAAACGATGGGCGATGCCCGCGAGCTGCTCCTCCGCGGTCGCAATCGCCGCCTGCTCCGCCGGCGTGGGCGCGTAGAGGTGGTGGCGCTGCGCGAAGCGGGCGTTCTCGATCGCATGGCCGAGAAACTGCAGCTTCGCGGCATCGGCGTTCAGCTGCGCGCCCGGCTCGGCGCCGATGACCTTGTCGATGAGCGCGACCTCGGGACCGAGTCGATAGAGCAACGCCTGCAACAGCGCGGTCGCGCGCTCGGGAAGGCGACTGCCGCGGTAGCCGTTTCGCACCGCGTCCAAGACGGCGTAGACCACGTGCGTGCCGTTGCAGGCGTACTCCTGCACGCCGCTCCGGCCGTACGGCTTCGTGCCTCGCATCGCCGCGACGGTGTCGGCGTAGCCCGCCTCCCCCGCTTGCGCCGCCGCCTCGACGACGGCGCTGACGGTGAACGCGCGGCCGTCGGCGTTCTCGAAGCGGTCGGCGTCGGGCTTCGACTCGGCGGTCAGCACGCTCACCGTCCACGAGAGCTCGTCTCCCTGGATTGCCGGCGTGAAGAGCGCCTTCGCGCCGCGGGTGAGGTCGGCGCGCGTGACCGGGCCCATGCGGCTCGCGAACGCGCGCTCCGGCGGGACGGCGGTGGCGTACATGATCTCGAGGAAATGATTCGGATGCGCCTCCACCTTCAACGGAAACGCCGCGTACTGCGCGCCGCCGCGCGCGACCGGTTCGAGCCACGTGCGCGTGACGTAGTCGAGGATCGGCTCGTCGCCGTGACGCGCGTCGGCGCCGAGCGGCAGCACGGCGTGCATCAGCACCCACGGGTCGTCGACGGTGAGCGCGCGGCCGGTGACGAGTCGGCGGAGATCGGCGGCGGCGGCCGTGAGCGCCGGGCTCATCGCCGCCCCAGCGCGCGGCTTGTGGTTGCCGCCGGCCGCCGGCGTGCTCCGGATCGTGGGAGAGCTCGCGGCGTCGCCGAGCGCCGCGCCCACGAGCGTGCCGGCCGCGACACCGCCCGCGGTCACGAGAAATCGGCGCCGCGTCCACCCGTCCTCGCGTCTTCGTGTCACCGTCTCGTCCTCTCCGCTGCCGCCGCCGTGCGGCGGAGCTCCTCGCGCAGGCGCGCGATCTCGGCCGCGAGTCGTCCGTTTTCGGCGCGACCGTCGTCGACCTCGCGCCGCGCCGCCGCCAGCGCGCTCTCGAGCTCCTCGATTCGGCCTTGCAGCTCGTCGATGAAGTCGTCCATCCGCCCGTCGCTCACGTCGTCCGTTCCCGTTCCTTCCGACTCCGCGAACATCGCGGCGATTCCGAACGCGCGTACCAGCCGCACCTGCTCGCGCCAATACGCGCGGCCGAAGAAGCTCGGCCGCAACGGCTCGCCGAAGAGCGGCACGATCTCGTGATCGGGGCGCCGCCGGCGGGCCTGCACCGCGGCGCGCTTGGCGCGAAGCGCCGGGAGCGCGTCGAGGAACCGCGCGAGCGTATCACGATAGACGGCGGCGCGCTCCCCAGGCGCGAGCCGAGCACGGGCCTCGAGCAGCAAGAGCGCCGCGGGGAGGACGCGCGCGAGATTGGCCTCGTCGTAGTTTTTGACGACGCTCGCGAGGGCGTTTGCCTCGAGCAGCGCCGTCCGGCGGTCGGCATCGAGCCCCGAGCCGTGATGACGATGATACGCGAGCGCGGCGGGCACGAAGAGCACCCGCTCACCTTCGAGCCAGAGGCGCCAGCCGAGGTCGACGTCCTCGAAGTAGGCGAAGTAGTCGGGATCGAAGCCGCCGCTCGCGAGAAAGCGCGCGCGGTCGACGAGCATCGCGGCGCCGCAGGCGAAGAGCGCCGGCCGCGGCGCCGCGGCGTCGGCGGCCGGCGTCGGCGCGCGCACGGGCCGGCCGTGACGCGGCGTCGCGCCGTGGCCGTAGAAGTTCATCGTTCCGCCGTCGAAATCGTAGCGCCGCCCCTCCCAATCGAGAATGCGGCTGCCCGCCGCCGCGGCGCCGCTCGCGACGAGCGCCGGCGTCATCTGCGTCAGCCAGTCGGGGGCGAGGCGCAGATCGTTGTTCACGAACGCGACGAGCTCGCCCGCCGCCGCCGCGGCGGCACGGTCGCAGGCGGCGGCGAACCCCACGTTCACGGGGCTCTCCAGCACGCGTACGGCTGGCCACGTCGCGCGTAGCCAGGCGACCGAGCCGTCCGTCGAGCCGTTGTCGAAGACCAGCACCTCGGCGCGGTCACGCGGGTAGTCGAGGGCGGCGATCGCCGGCAGCGACTCGGCAAGAAGGGCGCGGCCGTTCCAGCTCGGTACGATGATCGAGACCTGCGGAGCTGCGTCGAGTGCGGACCGTGCCGCCCCGCCGGTTTCGGCCGCCACGCGTGCCGGCGCTGAGCCCAGAGCGTCGCTCACGTCTCGTGAGCGCGCGCCAGGTCGACGACGGTCGAGAGCGCCGCCGCCGCGCGCGCCACGCTCGCCGGCGCCCGCGCCGCCGCTGCTTCCGCCGCCGCGAGGCTGCGCACGGCGTCGCACCACTCGTCGCCGCCCTGCACGTCGACCACCAGGAGGTGCCGGTACGCGGGCTCGCACCAATCGCGCACGGCCTCGTTGTACGTCGCTTGGCCGCGTGCGTAGCGCTCGCCCATCGCCGGCTCGGCGAGCGTCAGGTTGAGGAGCTGCATCGCCTCCCAGTACGGCAAGTACCCGTTCGGCAGCACGACCACGCGCGCGCCGGCGCTCTCCCAATACGCGATCGTGCCGGCGAGGTCGGGATGCCCGTGGGACAAGTGCTCGCGCAAGAATTGGTGCGCGTATCCGTGGCGCGCCTGGATCAGCGCGAAGAGCAACCGATCGGCGTCGGCGACGCCGGGGGTCGCGAACGGCGCGGCGAGCAGCACGAAGCGCCGCGTGACGCGCGCCAGCTCGTCGAGCAGCGCGCGGCGATCGTCGACCGCGACGTGCTCGAGCACGTCGAGACAGAGGACGACGTCGAAGCTCGCGTCCGCGAACGGCAGCCGCCCCGGCGCGACGGCGCGATGGTCGGGGTGATCGCTCGCACGGACGTCGGTCGATACCGGCGGCGGCGCGGCGGGAAAGAAATCACCGGTCGTCGCGAGGTGCCCGCCCGCGCCGCCGAGGACGCCGCCGACGTCGAGGATCGTCGGCGCGCGGCCGGGCAGGCGCGCGAGGACGGCGGCGCACTGCGCGTAGCGTTGGTACATGTCGAACGGCAGCCGGCGGACGAGCTCCGCCGGCGTGGCCTCGTCGGCGACGACGTCGAGCCGGCGGATGAGCAAGGGACCGCTCGTCCGGACGCGGAGCGCGTGGCCGCCGGCGGCGAGCGGCAGCGCGGGACAGCCGAGCGTCGTCCATGCCGCCGTCACGCGCGCGCGCGTCAGCGCGACGTCGTCGAGGGCGATCGTCACTTCGGCGCCGTCGGCGTCGCCGCAGACCTCGATCCGCACGGCCACACGCGCCGGCGTCCGGCCGGCGATCATGACGTATGCGTTCGCCTCACCGGCGCCGATCCACCGGACACCCGGCGCATGCGTCGGCCCCGCCGACCCGAAGCCGCTGCGCACGCGCACGGCGACGCGCGATCGCGCCGCGCCGTTCACGGCCGGCAGGTCGGGCTCGACTGCGAAGCCGTCCCAGCGCAGCAGCGCCGCCGGCGCCAGCGCCGGCGCGTCGTCGCGACGCGCCAGCAGCTCGAGGTTGAATGGCGCCTGATAGAAGCGGAAGTCGACGTCGAAGCCGAGCGCGAGCAGGCGATCGACCCAGTACGACGGCGGCCGCTCCGAGAAATGCGTCTCCTCGCGGCGACCGAAGAGGAGCGGATCGGGCGTGGCGCCGATCAGGACGCCGCCCGGCCGCAGCACGCGCCGCACCTCGGCAAGCGCCGGCTCCGGATCGACGAGATGCTCGAGCACGTCGAATGCGCTCACGACGTCGACGCTCGCGTCGGCGAGCGGCAGCTGCTCGAGAACGGCGCGCGCGACTTTGCCGGCGGCGGTGGGCACGTCGGTCACGACGCGGCCGAGCGCGTACAAGCTCACATCGATGCCGGTCGCGCGAAAGCCGCCGGCAGCGGCCTCCGCGACCAGGTAGCCATATGCGCAGCCGAGATCGAGCCAGCGCGCGCCCCGCGGAAGCCGCGCCGCCAGGTACGCCACCCAGTGCGCCCAACTCGCGTGCGCAGCCTCGTAGCCGGTCGCCGGATAGCCGCTGTTGACGCCGTGGTAGTAGCCCTCGTCGTAGAGCGCTGCGAGGCTTCGCGGCTCGAGATCGGGCGCGGCGCGCATCGGGCGCGATCTATACCACTGGCGCGAATGCAGGGACACGTTTGCGGTGCGCAGCCGCGGCACGGCGCGCGCAGACCGGGAGCAGCAACGCCGCGAGCACCGTCACCGCGAGACCGACGAGCCACGAGCGCGGCTGATAGCGGTACTCGAGACAATGCGGGCCCGGTGGCACGAGGACGCCGCGCAGGAGGCCGTCGGTCGTCAGGATCGGCACCGGCCGGCCGTCGATCGTCGCCTGCCATCCCGGGTAGTCGAGATCGGCGAGGACGACGAGCGCAGGCGCGGCGCCGTCGGTCGCGACGATGACCGCTTCGGCGTCGTCCTTGACGATCGTCGTGCCGCCCCAAGCCGATGCGGCGCGATTCGCAGCGCGCTCGCTCGCCGCCGCGTCCGGCTCCCCTGCTCGATGATCGTGCTCGGCCTCGACGTGAGGTGCCGCCGCGGCGGCGGCGCCCGCCGCCGCCATCGCATCGTCGGTCGCGGTCACGAGCGCGCCGGTCCGAAAATCGAAGCCGTCGGCGAGACGCGAGAGCGCCGTCTCGACGCTCGCGACGCGCTCGTACGCGGTCACGCGAAACGCGCGCGGCAAGGCATTGCGATTCTCGTACACGACGGCGCCGACGGCCTCGTCGCGAAAGACCGGCACGAGCGCGGCGACCTCGTCACGGTGCCGTGTCAATGCGGTCGCGAGGCGGGCCGCGTCGGCGCCCGGCCCGTCGCTGAAGCCGAGGTCGCCGAGGTCGACGCGCGCGCGGCCGGCGCCGCCATCGCGACCAGTGATACGCACGCGCACGCGTCGACCGATGCCCGTGTCGCCGAGGGTGACCCGCGTCGCCGTCCACTCGGCGGTCGGAGCGACCTCCAGCGACGCGCGTCGCGACGCGACGTCACCCGTCGATTCGCGGCGTACCG
>WNFQ01000673.1_pt1 | contig 22991 bp, 36 predicted proteins | sample 5400171 | NCBI WGS metagenome assembly WNFQ01 (sample SAMN13153356, study PRJNA577476) | soil metagenome | isolation source: 20 cm soil under Madrone tree | place: USA:California | collected 2016-06-14 | reverse complement strand
CCGAGCTCCTGCACCTTTTTGAATACTTCCACCGCATTGACACCAGCATTCTCCTTGGCCCAGTTGCTGAGCTGGGTGTAAGGGCTATCTCCATCCTCATCGCTTTCGTCTTCAGCCCCGCCCGTAAGTCCGATGCCCGCAACGCCGGCAGTAACCGCAACTATTCGGGCCTTGACAGCGTCGGCAGAGGTATCCGCGGACCAACCCTCATCCGCAAGCTGCGATTCGGAATTCAATCCCAAAGCCTCCGCTTTGATACGCTTCGTCATCTCGTCATCGCTCCCAACATTGGCATCGGTTTCGTCATTCTCCCCAGCAACAACGTTACCGTTGGTTTCGCCGGATGGGCTGGGCACTTCGGCATGCCCGCCCTTGCTCAACTTGTTCCTCTTTTTCGGCGGATTTTTGAGAATGTAGGTGGACAGGCGGTGGCGCATGTCGACACCAGTACGTTCTCCACATGCCTTACAGTCGCGTACAATCAACTCGTTTTTGGTAATGATGAGATCCGTCTCTGGGTTCTTGCAAGAACCACAGAGAACGAATTTGTCGATAAACGCATCAAGTAACTCGCGAAGACGTTTGGCATCGTGCGCGCCATTCACGATATAGCGATCATTCTTCTCGTCCACAGATGTTTGGGCACCGAGTTCAGAACCGAAGAATTTGGTTGGGTAGGTGGGCGGACGCGACAGAGCACGCGCGACATCAGACATATTGGGGACCACGGTCTTTATGCCGTTACCTTTACCCTCTATTTTGGTAAGGAGAATCGGCATGCTACAAGATTAAGCGAAGGCTGAGCAATGTGCCAGCCGCAACCAGAGGAACACGTACCGGTAGCGATAGAATTTGTCATCGACATCGCGACGGACGTTGACAAATCCAGCCATGCTGGGCAAGTCTTAGGGCTAGAAGATACAGAAAGAAGGCGTGTCAAAAAACGAACAGATATGCACGATTATTGCACCAAAATAGGGTGTCGCACCAGGGCTACAACCCTAGTCCAGTAAGACGTAGTAGTCGCCCTCGTAGGGTAGAAAAACAATCGTAAATGTGCATGATTGTTTTGTCCTGTACTCACGCAAAGCGTGCGGGAACATTTCGAGGTAACGCATAGTGAAAAATGTACCCACACAGTACGATATATGAGGAAAACGCAGTAGCTGTCTTAAATCGGAAAAGGGTCGAAGCATGAATCCTCTGCTCACACAGAAGATGGAGTTGGGAGTGAGGCTGAGAATCGACGAAATTGTGGGAAAGAAACAGTCAATGCCCGGGAAAGGAGGCCAATGGTGGTGGTTTGAGGAAAAGACAGTTCAGCGTTGTGGGGCCAATAGTAGCCGTAGATTTGCTTACATCAGTTGAGCAGTTGGTTTTGCACAAGGCTTTTTGTCGTTTGATAGGACCCACAGATATAACAACACCCTCTCCACTCAATAATCAATATGTGGCTGCCCCACTTATCAATATTAGCCCTGACCCTCCCATCACTTGTTTCTGCATCTTTATATCCAAAAGATTCCCTGGTCAAGATGATTGACACAAGAGGATTTCGCAACGCCTTGAAAGAAAATGTACGTGACATAACTTATTCCAGCCATGGTTGATTCTGATACCTAGTAGCGCACAAGTGTCGTTGCGTTTGTCGCGTCGTGGTGCGGCGTGAGTGCATCTTGCCATTTTGTCAAGCTAGTGAAGACTTGAAAATGGTCCCCTGACCGTGCATCTTCCAGTATTGCAAAGCAATGGTCCCAGAGTACAGCAAAGCTGCACTTAGTCTCCATCCTCTCATTCCTCTATATGCAGTCGACTGTGACGAGAACCGATCCCTCTGTGCTGAGCAAGCGCGTTTGTCTCCCCCCATCATTCGCAACTTGGCTGATGTCTGTTCAGGGCGTGAAGGGCTTTCCGACTGTTAAATTATTTCCTCGAGGCAAGGAACAAGCGCCTATCGTGTTTGAGCATTCAGACCGTTCTGCGAGCGCGTTCTATTATTTCGCAATGCGACGTGTGCCGCACAAGAATAAAAAGTTGCACTCTATTGAGCAGATCGAACCTTGGGTCAACGAGGCGCGTCCGTCCTTACTCTCCTACTCGGTGTTCCATTCTCATCAGCTTACAGAAAATAGACCAAATGCGAGTCTTATTGCTGAGCAGGGCCAAGGACATTCCGCTGATGTGGAAAGTACTTGCAAATAAATACTGTGATGACTTCGCTTTTGCGAGCCACCGTGATCATAAGGGAAAGTCCTCCGAGGCGCTTGGTTACGATGCCGGGACTCAGGAGAGTAAAATTCTTGTCTACGCTGCGGGTTCCACTAAACACTTTCTTTTTGAGGGTACGTGCTCCCTTCCTCGTCCAATCCTGATGACCTTTTGATTTCTGGTTACTCTGCAGGAGTGCTCAAATATAATTCTATCTCTAATTTCTTCAATTCCATACTGGATGGCACAGTCAGCTTGGCTGTTCAGAACAGCCAGGCGCCCAGGTACAGTCACAAGCCAACACCCGGGGAACGAGAAATTGAACGCAAGCCGATGGATGACTCGGATAAAGACGAAGAGGACACAAATGAGCGAGAGGAAGACCTCATACATAGAGCCATACGCATCCAGCTCGAGAAGGAGGCGCGGGAGGCAATGGATGCACATATCGACTCATTGCACAAGACGGGCGAATCGGACCCAGTCATCCTGGAACAGCGAACGGCCACCGAAACAGCCCATCCGTTTGACATGAAAGCGCCTCCACGGGCACCTGAAACCTGTGAACCTGGGACCGTTACAGACAGTGTGGCGCCGTCCTGCGCGTCTCCGGTATCTGAGCGAGAACCATTGTCAACCTATGAGGATACACCTCTGGAGGCAGGACATGCCAAGGATGAGTTATAATTGTGTTAATACCTTACTTGCATGTTGGGTTGGTATGTCATTATAATAAAGTTTATAACATCTGGTATCGATAGCAGTTGCAAATCTTACATTGAGCAAAAGACAAGCTTGACAGAAGGGAAGAGCAAAGATCCAATGATCACCAGGTCATTGATTAGAGATTGGGATGTTGTGGTGTTGAAGGCTACTCAGGGGCTACACTGGCAGCAAGGATGTTGCGGACATGTGTTTGAATCAGCGGTAGTGCGCGTAGCATGAGCTTTACAGGCTTTGGTTCCTCTTTGATGAGAAAAGAAGGTTGAATGTTAATACTGAGGGACATGTTGATTATCTCACCCGCGAAGACCAACCGCCCATGTCGCTTGAGAACTTTACCCTCATGACGGATAACATGATCATGCGGAACGATAACGAGTGAGTGCTAAGTCATATCAGATGTGAGGACATGGTGAACAGGCGAAAGGCGCAACCGCGCACCTTCTGATACCAAGTAATCAGGTCAGGGCCCTTTTTGGGGACAAGAGGAATCTTGGTATAGCCGACAACTTGAACAACAAGCTCCACATGGCGCATCACGCCCGCAGCTAAATATCTCAGGGCGAGAGTATAATGCAAAAATCAGAGATCCTCACTGCGGGCCTCGAGTAACTCCGAAATGCCTAGGACGCCAGGCCCGTGCCCTATGAGGATGATGCGCTTGGCTGCAGATAGTCTATCGTCGACAGGTGAGGTCAAAGCATCACCGTCATTCAAATGTTTATACAATACTTACAGGATATAATTATCCCAAAGGTATGTCATTATTTCACGTGCATACTGCTCCGGAGGTTTTTGGGGATACTACAAAGGGGAAATTACGCAGCACGATATTGTGTAAACGTAAAGCTTACATCTCTGTCATTGGGTGGTGGCTTTGGGAAGAGGTTGATGTCTAGAAGCCCATAACGCTCTTGCTGCACCCAGTGCACAAGCTGCTTCGACACGTCGATCTGGTTCGCATGCGTGAGAACTGGGTTTGCAAATAGCTGAGAGGATATACTATGTAAGAGGACTCGAGTTGAATGTCACAAGTCAGCCTATCCGAAATTTCAGCGCGAAGGTTACCACTACATGGCAAGGAATTAGAACAGTGATCAACCACAAAGGGATCACGAGTTACAATTCATGCGCAAAGACAACCAGAATGTCGTTATCCAGGAGGTCTTTTCTGCGGATAGAATTAGTTTCTAGCGAATTCAAGGTATGATAGTACCCACGAGCACATAATCTGGGCAGAGAATTTCTCACGGACATCGTCATGCATGAGTGGTACTTGGAGCATGTCATATTTCTGGTACATGTAATCTTGCCTGTGTGCTTTGAGAAGTTCTATCGAGGCTCTTATCAGAACCAACATGAAAGTTCTTGTGGATATCGCACCGGGAACGGCGAACACGAACTCTTCAAAGTCTGAACAATCGACGTGAACTTCGAGGGAAGTACTTATAAACAAATGAAATACGGACCCTCTTTTGGCTCGCAAGCTTTGATGTTGATATTCTTCCAGTACTTGCTTTGCTCCTTTGCGACGAGCCAAATGGTCTCAGATTCAACCTCAGACGCCACTAGAGGAGGCAACTCGGGAGGGGCCTCTCCTAACAACATCCGACCTACGGCCAATGCGCAGTTGGAAAGCGATTCGAGCGTGTATCCCCCCTGTAGCCATAAGGAAAGAATTGAAAAGGAGAATGGTTTTGTGGAAAACTCACTTCAAGTGCAGCAACTACCTTTCCTCCAGCAAGAGTGGAAAGCATGTAAGTCATATGAGCATATCCTGCAGGCGTAACGCAGCATTCCCCGAGGATGTCGCCATCGGCCGCATCAAATCCAGCTGAGACTGCCGCAAATTAATGACAGTAGAGTTGCCTATAGCCTTCATACTTACTGATCACGAGTTCAGGAGCAAATTCAGTCGCAATCGGCATCACGATCTGCTGGAAAGCATGGATGTAATCTGCGTCGGTTGTGCCACTCTCGGCCCAGGGAATATTCACCGAACTTCGTAGGAATGATAAGGGCAGCAGGTAAAGAGAGGGACTACTTCGCGTACTAGCCAAGTCCTTTGTGTTCACCACAGGACGTCATACCGCCAAAGGGTCCGCAAGGGTAAAATCGACCACCCTCATATCTATGAAGGGATATAAAAAGCACCGACGGGTCATCGTTGAAGGCTCTTTGTGTACCGTTTCCTGAAATTTTGCGCTGAGAACTTAAAAATTCTCTTTAGTGTACATACGTACCGTGATGGACGTCCCTAGCCACTAGCACGGTCAATTATGGTCATGAGCGAGAAAACGATTCTAATTACCAATCCAGAATGAGGATGCGTTTGATATGTGTCATGTGTTGCACAACCCTGGCCGCAACAGCAACATTGTTGAAAAAGCAAAAACCCATTGGGCGATCTGGTTCTGCGTGATGACCTGGAGGTCGAACAATCGCGAGCGTTTTCTTCAAATCCCCACGAGCCACGGCAAGTGCAGCTTCAATAACCCCTCCGCAGCTTAAAAGCGCAGACTCCGTTGTCTGGGGACTGACATATAACGAGTCGTGCTCGTAGAATGCCTTCGAGTCTACTATTTCCTGCCGCGTCAGGGCTGTGGGCGAATCGTCTCATTAGTATCAACAGAAAATTTTTGATACTCCCTCACGTACTTTTGAGAGCCAACACCATTCTCCAGTGCTGCTCGGTGTGTACGAGAAGTACAGCTTCACGCTGCACACGACGGAAAGGAAGGCGCTTCATCGCGCTGAGACAACCGTGCTTGAGCAACGTGTTGTGAACGGCCACGATGCGCTGCGGTTGTTCTGGGTGTTCGTCACCCTCGTCCGGACTATGCGACATCATCGCCGCGTCGTACACATAGCCAACAGAATATGTCGGCGGTACGAGCGGAACGGACGAAGCACGCGGCAAAGAGCCCGCCTCGGCAGAACTGAGACTGAGACGAGTGATGAGCGAATCTAGATGCAAGGAAGGCCGTGCTACGGGCCTGTCTAGGATCGCATCGACATCCATCATAACAGTCTCACCCGCACGAGTTCCATCGGCAATCTCGGAGACCATACTATCTACAGTTGCGGACTAAGGAAATAAGCTGTAATTGCCACAGCGCAGTAGCGCCGCCGCTGGCTGCTTATGTAATTTATTGACACGTAAGTTATTCAGACTAGCAACCTTGCGCTACTCCTACCATATCCTTCGTGTCCCGACAAATCCTGTGGCCATGTCAAAGGCCTACCCACTCCCTACTGATGTTTCGCCAACGACTGTCGCAAATGCCGCCTCGCTGGTTCGAATCGTTGCTTTTGTCTTCATTTCTGGCGCTGCCATTGCATCCCGTCTCTTCGCGGTCATCAACTTCGAAAGCATCATACATGAATTGTAAGTCAGCCTGCTTCCTTGCGAGTCTTGCCTAACCTGTTCTTGTATTTTAGTGACCCGTGGTTCAACTTGTGTGTCTCCCACCGTCCGCTAGTCGAAATGCACAGCTGATGTCAGATTAGTCGCGCGACAAGACTACTCGCGTCAAAGGGTTTCTATGTAGGTTCACTGAGGCATATTGTGGATTTTATCGATCAACATTTGAATAGGAATTCTGGAACTGGTTCGACCCCACCGCTTGGTACCCTTTGGGTCGTGTCGTTGGCGGTACCATATACCCCGGCCTGATGGCTACTAGCGGGGTCATTTACAACGTGCTGCATTATTTCCACCTTCCTGTTGACATACGGAATATTTGTGTACTCCTTGCTCCCGGTTTTAGCGCCCTGACAGCCTGGGCAACTTACATGTAAGATGGCATATTCAATCCTCCCCTCTCCCATTCATCCATCTTTGCTATAAGGTTCACCAAGGAGATGAAGGATGAGAGTGCTGGCCTCCTAGCTGCTGCCTTTATTGGCATTGTTCCTGGTTATATTTCACGCTCCGTCGCAGGATCATATGACAACGAGGCCATTGCTATTTTTCTCCTCATGTTCACCTTCTTCCTCTGGATCAAGGCCATGAAGCAAGGCAGCGCGCTCTATGGCACCCTTACAGCCATCTTCTATTTCTATATGGTCGCAGCTTGGGGTTGGTAGATCATCTGGATTGCTTGAAGCTCAACTTACGAACATGTCGCAGGTGGCTACGCTTTTATTACGAACATGATCCCGTTACACGCTCTTGCTCTCACATTAATGGGACGTTTCACGAGTCGCCTATATGTGGGCTACTCCTCATGGTATGCTATTGGGACTCTTGCAAGCATGCAGGTGCCTTTCGTCGGGTTTCAGCCAGTTCGTACTAGTGAACATATGGGTGCCCTAGGTATTCCAGAGCCTGATTTTGGTCTTTCATATTTGCTGACCTTTTTTTCAGGTGTCTTTGGCCTTTTGCAAATCGTCGCATTTGTAGAACTCGTTCGGTCTCATGTTTCTTCGAAGCAGTTCCAACAGCTGTTATTTGTTTCTGTGATCGCGGCTGGCATACTTGGTACATTGGCTATCGTCGGTTTAACTTACAAAGGATGGATTGCGCCTTGGACCGGACGTTTCTATTCTCTGTGGGATACGGGTTACGCTAAAAAGTGGGTGATTCTTGCCGCATCATTTTATACTTCTAATATCTCTCCTTAGGTATATACCGATTATCGCTTCCGTATCCGAACATCAACCTACTGCATGGCCATCCTTTTTCATGGACCTCCATTTCCTTATCTTTCTCTTCCCGGCGGGCGTTATCCTCTGCTTCAAAGAACTGCGCGACGAGCATGTGTTTGTGATCATTTACGCACTTGTCGCAAGCTACTTCGCCGGCGTGATGGTACGGTTGATGCTTACACTCACCCCAATCGTTTGTGTGTCAGCCGCGGTTGCGCTCTCTAGCGTGCTAGACACCTACATTGATCCGATGCAACCTGACCTGTCGGAGGATGATAAGATGGATGGAACAAAAAAGGACAAGTCTACTACGGCTCTCGCGTCTAGCGCATCCGTGGCAGAACTTCTGACGGACATGGTAACGTCAGACGGCTCCACTGACAGGAGGGCCAAACCCGCACGACGCGGGATTATTGGACTCGACACTCGTGAGGCTGGAATCCTGAATGCGTTGGGGATGCTGCTATTTTTCGTTGTTCATTGTACATGGGTAACCTCCTCCGCGTACTCGTCTCCAAGTGTCGTACTTGCATCGCACATGCAAGATGGACTACACATTATCGACGATTTCCGGGAAGCGTATTATTGGCTCCGCCAGAACACACAGAAGGATGCGGTTGTCATGAGCTGGTGGGACTACGGATACCAAATTGCCGGTATGGCAGACCGCCCCACTCTTGTCGACAATAATACTTGGAACAACAGTAGGTGCTCTGATATATCCCTCGTATCCAGGAATGAAGCCTTTTTGTAGCTCATATCGCAACGGTGGGCAAGGCAATGTCCAGCCCAGAGGAAGTCGCGTACCCCATCTTGCGCAAGCATGACGTCGATTACGTCCTAGTTATCTTTGGAGGTTTAATTGGTTATTCTGGCGACGATATCAACAAGTTCCTATGGATGGTACGAATTGCGCAGGGTGTTTGGCCGGACGAGATCCAGGAACCCCGATACTTCACCCCTCAGGGTGACTACCGCGTTGACGACCAAGCATCGCCCACTATGAAAAATAGTCTAATGTACAAGATGTCATATTATCGGTAAGTTGGTGGCAGTTCCTCTGGGAACAGTTTTAATCGTGATATTATTGGCTTCAGTTTTGCAGACCTTTTTGGCGGTGGACCAGCTCAGGATCGCGTGCGCGGTCAGGTGATCCCCAACCCTGGACCTACTTTAGATTTCCTAGGTAAGCTAAGTATTTCCTAGACGCAGTGTGATTCTCACCAGCATATAGATGAAGCGTTCACATCTGAGAACTGGATTGTAGGTTTCCTTGCCCCTTATCTAATATGAGACCCTTCTGATCAACGATCGTGACGCTAGGTTCGCATCTATCAGGTGAAAAAGGAGGACCCTCTTGGCCGGGACTTGAAAAGTGCCAATGCATTCGATCAGGGCAAGAAGCGTAAGCGGACGCGTCCACCTGTTCGTCGACGCACACTGGCATAGATAAATTCGTATTTTCTGTGCAGTCCAAAAAATGGCGTTTATCTTAGAGTTTATGTGTATTGATCGTTCCACGTGACTATAGAGCCCTCGCGTATCACGTAATCGTATGGTGCAGCTACTATACATTGACCGCGGTGCGGTATTTACTGCAATGTCTGGTATAGAACGGGAAAATGAGGCTCTGCCTGCTCAGCCTGATGAGGCACAAATATCCAGCCTTGTATTCTTGATCGTCTCGAAAGCCAGAGAAAATGACTCGCTTAGGTGCGTCCTCCATAAAGCCCATACCATTACTGTAGATGGCCATGAATTGTGACGGTATGCCCAGCTCCTTAACAGCACGACTCGTGCGTTCCGAGGTTGAAAACAGGTTGGAATTACCGAGTGGAACACTCGATTCACCAGCATACAAAGCACTTGTGAAGCGTACAATTCATGATGCCATGGTATGCACCTCCCTTCCTTTGTCCTGCCAGTGAGGTCGCAGACGAGCGCGATGCGATGACTTCGCCCAGCAACGTGAACAGACCTCCGGAGTAGATGGAAAGACGGGTGGAAAGATTGGCAAAGATGCTTCGAAACTCAAAGCCGGCAAGAGTGGACATTCATCAGCGTTCAAGTCAGCGAAGTCAAAGGTGCGCAAAATAGATGTTACCGAGTGTCATTATGATTCACCCTTCTCTGCAGGAAATTATTACAGACTCTGAACGTGAGGATGGGCCTAATCTATCTGCCCCTCAACTCAAGACGGAACCAAGTATGAAATTGGATAATCGCGAAGACGTACGCGACGTTGGTGACATAATGTTTCATCCACTCGCTCATTGTCTGTGCAGAAGAAACGCGTCCATTCCAATTCAAAAGCAAAAACCTTTAAGTCCGACTCGAAATCCAACAACGACACTTCACCATCCACCAAATCTGCGCGTCTAGGATCAAAACGCAAGCTTCTACCTGAACCTCCAGCACAGGTCAGCCACTGCAATGTCTTTCATTCCTATGTTTATTGAATACCTCAAACAGAGTGACTCAGATGCAGAGAGCTCCAACACGACGCCGAAGGTGTCTTCTTCATCGCGCCGGATAACAGACAATCAGGTGCACGGCCGTTGCCTTTTGGTGCCACTCAAGGCGTTGATTGATCATGTGTCCTCACAGAAGAGTGACTCAGAGTTATCATCACTAGTAGATGAACCCTCAAAGAAAAAGTCCCGGGGCAAATCCAAGGTAAATCCCCTCATCCCTCTTTGCCGTATTCCAATCTTACAGTACGAGACACTTCAGATTTCAGAGGCCGGGAAACTGCAGGTGAAATCGAAACGCTCTAAACAAACTCCTCATACGCTCTCTAAGGACGAGGAAACCATTAAGCGCCTGAAGGTCCCCATTCTCGATTTCATGGGTCCTGTACATGCCTCTGACTTACCCAATTTTCCTAGTCCCTCGTCGTTGCATGCGGCGTGAGAAAACAGTGGACACGAGAGCTAGACGGCCTGAACGCTAATGCACAGATTGCGCACATCCGCAAAATACTCAGTGACCTTGGTATGGTGGGGCGTTTGAGTATGGAACAAGCACGGGAGATTCGCGCTCAACGAGAGCTCGCACAGGAGTTAGGTGCGTGATTAGGCCCTCTCCCAAGGCACACAAGGTTATGAATACCCTTTATCTTCCAGACGATGTACAGAAATTCGAGAGGGCAATCGTATCAGGTAAACCTTTCAAAACTGGGGGCACTAGCGGCCGTCTCGCCAAGAGGAGGGGCAGCAACGCCGACAACGCTAACGATAGTTCAGGCCCTGGAAGTGAGAGTGAATTTGCTGATCATGAGCCGCCCAAGATGGTGAGTTACAACTCGATCCTTCTCCATCAATTCTGATTCCTTCAGAATAACGCCCGGCGCAGTATCATGGCGTTCCTACAGGACCAGAGCTCCGACGATGAATGACTTTTACATTTCCGTGTCACTTTTTGTCTCGTATTTGTTGCGGGTCTCTCTCGTCCCGTCTTATCACCCTGTAGCTTCGAAATACCTGAAGTCTTGTTAAGTGCCTATGGTTACTGGTAATGACATTAGTATGTCACGTGTTGATCTCGAAAAGATTGGACCCGGCGCATGTTCATTCATATTCCAGTGGCGGTATAGACCTGAATGCCCAGTGGACAAACAATCATCAGAGCAGCCTCGGGGCAGATCCAGGCGGAGATGCAGGGAGTGTTCAAAATAGACTCCGTTGTCGTCACGCATCTCAAGCCTGTGTCCTGGTTTGTCCGCGTTTCTTGCTGCTGGGCGGTGTTGGTATACGCTGGTACTCGACGTAGTTGATGCCGAAGATGGGCCCATCTTCGGAATCAACTATATTGAGTGCGAACTTGTTAAAGTTCTCCACTTAGATTTGGGCCTCGAAGATGTGAAAGCCGGTCCAGGCAGTGGAGCTTTATCTGGATCAAGTACATATGGTACTTGAATTTGTCCTCCATGTCAGCAGCAAGCTCGAGCTAGCCATTGTAATTTACTGACCCGGCTAGGTCATTCGCAAAGCTTGTACGACAGTATAGCAGATCTTAGGGCGAGGGGAGCAGGTATCAGATCGGGAGCTAAGTAGCGGGCACCAATGTGATTGAGGACACCCTGTCATTGGCGCACCTTGCTGAGTGTGTATGATCTACAAGGCGTAGTCACGTTTCCAGTCGGGATCGCAGAGCTCAGCAACGAGATCAGCCTCGGTGCCGATAGAGTCACCGCTGAAGGGAAGTGGCGGAGTATAAGAGTATATGGTCCCTGAAGAGAGACTCGGTAAAGGACGGGAAGCGTGTAAAGTGAGACTTAGCGGCGTCGGTGAGAATGCTGGATGCGTGACGGTTCGGTTCGGGTGCGATGTGGAACATGATGTGACAAAGGTACTCGGGAACGCAGACGCTGATGTCTTTGCAAAACACAAGAGGGGAACTAGGATTCGATGGGGATGAGGAAGCCAGAGGCGAGGCTTAAGCAATGGGGATGCATGAATCACATGACAACCGCAACATGACACAACGCGAGTACAATCATCTAATTCACAAATACAGGCTTGTGGCCAAGTGCGCCAGCGTCGAGGTAATTCGGCCGTGGACCGCACGCGACGTCCTAACACCGCCAGGGACTACTGGGATATAGTAGAGCGCCTTGAACATCAGACACCATGGCCTAATCATAACTGGCAATTGAAATGCTCTTGTAGAAGCTGGACAGGCTCGGACTAGATTACAGCATATGACAGACTCTTGCCATGTGGACTGTTGTCATTGCGGTGAAATGTCTCCTGTTTATTACAGCCATTCTTGGCTATTTTAAATACGTACGTCACAGCGAATATACTCAGACAACAGCCATCCTAGATGGGATGTAACAAGGACAAATTCGCGACAAATTCCAGAGGGTCGATGCGATAGTTATCGTCTTCTACGGCCGTCCGAAAGATTGGGTCATCCTTAAAAACGAGTGCCTTGGGATTTCGTAAATCGTACTTCGGCCAACTGACCTCTACTAGGTTGCCGTTCGGATCCAAATTTCGCGTGAAGTAGATGATATAGTCTGTCAGTTCCTTGCGACCAAACGAGTTCAGGAGGTCCGTCCCGTGGGCCTAAAGTAAGAAAATTATACTGTGAGTCGTAAATGGATGAAGGATATATGGCAAAGCCCACCGCGCCGATGAAGGGCGTTAGTTTGCCGCGCTTATGAACTACAGGTGATTCAGTGAGTATAAATAGAGCTGGGTAAGGTTGGACATACTGAAGGCCCAGGAATTCTGCTTGTCAGCCTGATATTTCAAGAGGAACCGGCGTGGGCTATGAAATACGATATCGCCTTGGATTGCTGCAATTCGTTTATATTGTGGGCCTAGCCATGGAACGTTAACATAGACCAAATGGGGAAATGAAAGAAGGCCTACCAAGCTTGTTCATGTGCCCCGTATCGAAGGGGCACCCAGTTGTGGCGTCTTCGGGGTAGTACTGCAGGAGAAGGTCCACATGGGTTTGGGGAGCGGAAGGCAACATGAAGGATCTAAAGTACTGTCCCACCTCCGCCGTCGTGCTGCCGCGTCCTTTAGCAACTGCCGCTGACAAACGAGCACCCGTCAAACCTACGTGACATTTAGAGACGACAATGAGAAGAGTGAACCCTCGTCGTCACAATTGCCTGCAGTGGGGTAAGCATTTGCCGAACTATGACGTACGACAGCCTCTTGCCTGCGAGCATAGGTACATTTGACACATGGCCACGCAAAACAGCATATTGCGGTGGCTCAGTCAAGAAGGTTCCATCGACACGAGGAAGCCAAGCCAGCGCAAGTCCCTACAAATCCAGTCAGTCCTCGACCAATTACCACTCGTATGACATCTGCTTCACCTGGTACGCGAAGAAATCCGGCGAGACATCCATGGCATACTTAAACCTTTCATATGGGACATTACGAAGACACTCCAGAGTATCGGGACTGTTGTCGCAGGCGGCATTCTTGACAAGATCGTCATAGTATTGCTGGCCATGTTCGATGTCTCCCACAGGAATGGGGCCACCCGACTGCATGATCGCTCCTCGGAATAGGCCCTCCTGATCGCCCTTATTCACCAGCATGTGAAGAGCTACGGAAATAGCACCTGCGCTCTCTCCCCAGCTGCCAAAAAAAATAAGCACGTGCCCGAAGAGCGACAGAAAATTGGACTGACATGGTGACTTTAGAAGGATCACCGCCAAATGCTGAGATATACTTCTGGATCCATTTTAAGGCAAGGCGTTCTTTTCAAGAGGATGAGTGTCATGGCCTGTCGGAAGACAGGCAACTTGAACTCACGATCTTGTAGGCCGAGATTTCCTATCTTCGCGTTCCTGACTTCTTTCCCAGGTAAGAAGCCAAATGCTACGAGGCAAATTCCAGCGAGGGTGCCAAGTGGTAAGAAGGAAACATAACTTACCAGAAACGCTAGTGGGTGTAGGTCTCCTCAACGAGTGACTATGACACGATGGTCAACTTACCGGTAGTTCATGCTGACAAAAATAATCGGCTCCTTCATTTCAATAGAGCGACCGACGATAATCGCGCCGTCGTAACTTTCCCAAGGCATCATAATGAATAAGAATTGTCAAACCAACCGCATGCTAACGGCAGCACGTACATGGCAGTTCCACCGATTTCGAAGCCACCACCAAAAATCCACTACGCGATCCCATCGTGAGCGAATGCCATTTATACTGCCACTCTTAGCATCGTGCTTACGACAACGACAGGGAGGTTTGACGCCTCTGTGGCACCCTCAGGTGCAAAAACGTTGATCGTCAAGCCTTGCGGTGGAAAGGTGCTCAGCGCAAGACGTACAGAATGCTAGAACCCTTACAATCCTCGCTGTCTTCGGTCACATCCTCATACAGCATGGCCACGATGTCAGTGATATCCTTTTCTAAACGTTTGTCCACCGGCAACCCTTGAGGTATCACTAGGCGCTGCTGCGGGCATGATGGCCCAAACTTATGAGCATCATAGGTACCTTCATAGGGCGGAAGGGGCTCTGGAATGCGCAGGCGTCGGTTTCCCGTGCTAGACAGGTGTTTGTTAACGCATTGACGATAAGAACGGATGGCAACTGGGCTTACGGAGGTTGTGCAAACGGGATGCCCAGGAACCGAGCTGTTTGACCTATGCGAATCCCAGTGAAGGTTGCATTATCAAGATGTACTTCTGCAGGGGCACCACCGATGTGGGAGACCCCAAAATGCACATTGGGTGTGGTCTGCTTTTGTATCACAAAGGGTTTATGCGTCCCAGCGAGGGTGAGGAATGCTTGGTTGGCGAACAAGACAATGAGAGGGCGAAGAAGGCGCATTTCCTTGAAGCAGTAGCCCAGGGCGATAGAACCCTAGTCCAGGGAGGCCCAGTTTTATACAGCATCGACTTGACACAGCCTCTGGGCGTTCCTGTAGGTTGGGCGCAAGGAAAATGTCATCATGACATCCGACTCATATCCGAGTCGGGGTTGGATTGTAGGCGCTAACGTACTCGAACCTAACCCGGTGTTAATCACACTCCGACAAATTGCCGTAAAGGAGATACCAGTCCAGCACATGAGGCTGGGACAAGGAAAGGAGGCCCAGACCTCAAGCTTCAATGCGGCTTTACTAATCGTGCCAAATCGGTCGGATACTGCACTAACACGACGTCGTCGGATGATCTTCAGTTTGGAACCAACTACGAATCCCCACTGAGGATACAATACTACGCATCCGGGGTGTCCCAAGCACGAGCTGCATTTTCGAAAGAGCATCGAATGGGAAAAAGCCCACTCAGCATAACGGAGATTCTGCGCCGCGCTCTCAGGCGTAAAGCCCTGAGCAGGTCCATGTCAATGTTCAGTCTTTCATCACCTCGTGGCAGTCTCGTGGCCTGGGACTCGGACACGGCCGAGCCTTACGCCGCAGTGATCGCATAAACGCGAGTCGGAAGCGAGTGATCCGCTGCCCAGCTGTTCTCACATTCTACAGTCCCCTTCTTACAAGTCATTTGTTAATTTTGTGCGGAATCAACTTCGGTGCAACTTGGAACTGCTGGAGAGTTGGACCTGAAACATGGTGTGTGACCATTACAATCAAAAAACCGACTTTGTTATGATACGATAATCAGACCGACTGGGTAGGTACCGGCCGTCGCAGTGGGGTACAGTAGGCACACAGTGACATCCAACGACCACCATTTGCGCTTCCAGGTCTTCTAGACATATAATGTATCGCAGCTGCACGTATCTCTTAAATATGTGCGGGTCACAGGCGCGAAACCACTGGTGACTCCCTCGGGCTTGGGTCGCATGTGTTGAAGGGGGAGAAACATTTCCAGGGTCAGGGTGGAGTGCATTTGTGTATATGCCAAGCGAAACGACGAAGACAGCAGTTGTCCCAGTACCCTTTGTTCGACAAGGCACGGCAATAAAAAGGAAAACAAAAACAGTGTAAGTATGGTACAGGCGGTTTTTTAAATTGACACAGCGTTCTACTCTATCTTCTGCATGATTCTGGGATGTGCTGGGTGATAGGTGGCCCCCCGATGGCAGGCGTGTATCCTAAGGGTGGTGGCATTAAATAGAATCATCACGCTTACCGTCGTGGAAGCCAGTCCACCCGCAATAAAAAGGCAGAGCGGAAAAATTATAAGGAAAATAGTGGATGAATGCAATGGTTTATGCTTGGGGGATATTGTCATTGATCACTTTGAGAAGATCGCAAGCCGCCTGTGCGCTTCCCACCTGAAGCCCACCAAGAGATAGGCCATCAGGGACTGAACCTCGAGCAAGAAAAGGAAACGCACCCGTAAATTATAATGTATCGTCCCACTGGGTGCCAACACGCTAAAGCGCAGGTACCGCGGGTCCTGAGCGATACTGCAGCTCATGCCCCGGAACAGTGTTACATTTAACAATACCGCGTACACGGCATCCTTCCGCATTACTTTCACGTGAAAAAGAGGTGGGGAGAAGGTCGAAGAGTCAACATGAAAAATTACCAAAAAATGTGGAAATATGAGACGACCCACCAATCCGCGCACCGCTATGGTCCACTTTCCGCCTATTGAGGCGCAGTAAGCCTGTCCCACGTTCCTTCCATTGGTTCTGCTCGCTAAGCACGAACAACTTCCCCCGCACGCTATGGATTGTCTCGTCCTCTTCCTCGCCCGTCATCACTGAACAAGTAAAGAAAGAATAAACTCTCGGGTCGCTCTCCAGCTTAAAACACGACAAATTGCACTTACCCTCCTGTTCACTCCATCTCCCACCCGTGACTTGCTCTCCCCAGACACTGGTCCCTCCGTCGGCCTCTTCTTCTTCGTCACCACCTGAGCCTGAACCGGCTCTTAACCGTTCCCCGAACGTCTTTTCTGTCCCCACGCCGACTTCACGCAAACCGTTATCATTACCTTCACCGGGAGCGATGCTCTCGCTATCTCCACGAGCACGCTTCGCCGCCGGAGCACCGCTGGCGCCGAATAGGCCCTGAGCGCCACCCGTTGCATATACGGCAAATGGGTTCGACCGTCCCCCGCCTCCAGGACCTGGGGAACCAGAGCGGCGAACAGGGGAGCGGGTACGCGCCGCGGCCGACACGAACGGCGATGCGGCTGCGGCGAAAGCTTCAAATCCGGTGCGTTTGGCGGGAGTTGGGCTCGCAGCGCGTTGCACTGGAGAGCTGGGCGCTGTCTTCGGTGGAGAGTTAGGAAGAGAGGCAGTTGTGGTTAACACGGGTACAGCATTGAAGGTTGTTGGTGGCATTGTAGTTGTGGTTACAACGGTGGAGCTCTTGGTGAGGGTTGACGAAGAGCCAAAAAGGCTAGGGCCTTTTACAGCCGCGAGGGGTGACGCCACGGATGCATATGCAAGGAAGCCACCGCCCTATGAACACACTTAGTATACCAATAACTTGAAAGAGACAGCGACATAAACAACGCACAAAAGCATTTGCAGGAGTAGCTCGAGGGGATACCGGCAAGCTTTGCGCGTGGGCATCCGCCACGCTCTTCTTCCTCGCCGGTCTCTCCTTTTTCTCTTTCTCTTTCTCTTTCTCCTTTTCTTTTTCAGGTGGTGGGGATGCACGTTTCGCTTCACGAGGGTTGGGATCCAGGTCGCCGTCCTCATCCTCACGAGGACGCTTTGTTGCGCAGTCACCTTCGGACACTGGCGGGGTAGGACGCTTGATCTCCCGAGGATTGGAATCAGCACGTGCCTCGGCAACGGGGACGGAGCTCGTTTGGTTGTCAATTTTCGGCGTGCATTGAACCTCGGATTGCGGTATGGGCATAGCCGAGGCTGCGGCTGGGACTTGGACTTCCTCAGTCGCAGTGGGAACGGCGGCGGCCGGCGAAGGCGCAGCAGCATGCTCCACTGAAACACTGGCAGTGGCGGCTGTTTCCTCTCTTGGGGCTTTGGCAGCAACCTCTGCCGGAGCGGAGATTTCTACGATGTCAGTTTGATTCTGCATTTCTGAGATCGTGGCAGCAGGTGCCAGGGATGATGTCCCTATTTGGGCTTGCGCATCTGGGGTTACAGCATTGTCAGGCGCCACGGGTGCTACAGGTGCTGGGGCGGCGTGAGCACTGTCCTGTTGGCCATTACGCAGGCCACCATCATCAGCTTCTTGGGATAGTTGACGAGTTCCCATCCCATGTGGTGGCGAGGGGTGTGGCGAGGGAGTTGGGACATGATGCTCCAACGCATCAACAGACTCTTCTTCGTCATTGTCATTTTCGTCAACCTCCGCGGGCGTGGACAGCGCGCGGCTCTTCTTCACAGGGGACTGCGAGCGATTGTCATGGAGAGTAGTCTCAAGTTTCTATCCTTGAGGTCAGACGGCTGCGACAAAGGGGGGGCAAGATGGTCCGGTTTACGCACGATATCATCAGGATGTGGGGTTGCGGCCTCGAGGGATACCTCGCGTTCCCGCTTCTGTGGTATAGCAAGATCTGCGTAGGACATGGGATAAACACAACAGGAGCGTGTGTGAGGCAAGAGAGAAGCAAACACACCAGCGCCGCGTGCAGCGCTGACCTCATCGTCGAGATTAGGGCATAAATTGTCTGCTGCAGGCGTATCGCCAGCGCTTTCCCTGGACAGGGGAGTCTGAGAGAAGTGTTTCTCCTCAGTATCTGAGGGAGTGCGAGAGTGGGACATGATGGGAAGTGGATGTGAGAGAGGCGGAGAGAGTGCGTGTAGAGAGCGAGGGTAAGCCTGCATCATTGGTGCCTATTCAGTCCTGTCCGACCAGCCTCGTGTCCCTGCCAAACTCTTCCACATCCGTCCTAATCCACATCTCATATTCATACTTCACCCCTCGCTCCTCCTCCACGCCCCTCGGAACCTCAAACCCCGCCCACGCACAAAGCGCCTCGTGCGGCGCTCGCGACCATTTCCCTCCCCCGGTCCCGCCGATAAAATCAGGCATGAAGACATCACATTCTTCAAACGAGGGTTCGATGATCCGTGTGAGGAGGACACGCTCCGCAAGTGGCAGTGCCGCGGCGTAGAGTTGTGCGCCGCCAATCACGAAGACGCGGTCCACGTCGGCAGCATGCGCGCCTTCGAGCGCGGTGTCGAGGCCGGACGCCAGAACTGCCAGCGCCGTGTGGGACGCACTGTCGTGGTCATGGCCGTCTTTCTTCTTGTCCGCAGCCTTATCCGTACCCGCACTCGTCAATCCCCTGCTTATCCGCACCCGTCAGTCCAACCCTATGAAGAAGGGACCCGCCCACGCACAGATCGTACTCTGCCTGCCGAGATACGACAAAGTTGATTCGCCCCGGTAGCGGGCGAAAACGACGTGGAATGCTCTCCCAAGTCGCGCGGCCCATTACGACCGCATTTTTTTTGCCTTTGCCTCTTTGCGCTTCAACCTGTCCAGTCGTCACTCGCGCAAAGTATTGCATTTCCCGCGGCAGACGCCAAGGCAGCTTGCCTGCCTGTCCGATCCCATTGTGAGTCGTTGCAGCGACGATGAGCGTTACCCGGCTCATTGACAAAACAAGAGCAGGGGAGAGGAGAGATCAAGATGACATGATATACTACAAAATTGAATTGATTGAATTTGGCGCCCGTTTATTGTACAACATTGTTTGTTTCCATGCAGGGGACCCTCCCGATGCAAGACTAAAACCCATAGACATAAAAATAAAAATAAAAGTCGACCCAAAGAAAGAGTGTCTTAATGCCCATGCACAAGAAAGCTACGGTCGTGTATCGGGTGTTAGATCGCGCGTGATGGGACGCAGTCATTGCTGAGGAACAAGAAAAATAAGGATAAAGATGAGAGTGGCGTTTATGCGAGAGATGACTTGTGAAGGTGATGGTAAAGGTCGTGAATCAGAGAAGAAGGACGGTTTACGAATACAAGAACTCTGAGCTTGGGGAAAGGGTCACAAGGTCATGGTGATTCTTCATTTTCAGCTGCGCTCGCGGCTAGTCGCTCGCCGGCGAGCGCAAGCATACTTCTCAAGCTGCGCTCGAGGACTGGCTTAATCAATACCCTAAAGAAATCGATCAACCCATTCACTCAAAGGGCACAAGGAAAACAATAGAAGTAGAGATAAAGCACATACCTGTCCACGCCCGCTTCGAGGTACTCTTCCTGGTCCGAGAGCAAGGCATTCCCCGTGACTCCAACCACGAAATCCTTTCGCCCTGCCTCTCTCAGTTTCGCCACCATAGATAGGCCGCTCATAACTGGCATCTGATTGTCCAGAAAGACGACCGCGAAACGTCCCTCATAACCGCCAAGCACCATCTCTAACGCAACCTCGCCATTCTCTGCAGTTGATACCTTACAGCCGAGCCGAGTAAGCAACCGGGTCATCATCGTCCGCGTCAGCGCGTCATCGTCCACCACAAGCACTCGCAGGCCCGGCCGGACCGTTGTGGAGGGGACCCCTGGCCTACTTGGCGATGGTTGTGGTTGTGGTGGCCGGGAATGAGAGATCGGAGCGTCATTCGAGTTCGTCAACGCCGGAGATGGACATTGAGACGTTGCAGAAATCGTAAGAGTTTTGGGCATTTCCGATGTAGATGGAGTCCGGCAGGGTGTTCCCGGAACTTCCAGAGTAGGCGAGACAGGAGATACAGGAGATGGTAGCGGTGGAGGTATCAACGCCAGTGGAGATGGCAGTATCAACGAATCGGTTGGGTTCTCTGCCTCCCTCTCAGGAGTCGTGGCGAGCGCTAGAGTGTCCCCGATGGTGCGTGTAATTACCGAGGGTGACCTATCTGCCTTGGGCCCGATTTCGACCAATCCACCCTGTTCCATCAGGGTATGCATTGCAGATGTACTGCGTTGCGACCCTGAGGAGGAAAATGCGCCACTGCCACTGCCACTACACCGGCGAGATAGAGCTGCTGCTTTTAATGGCGCCGTCTCGATGATCAAAGGAGGGGTGACGGGCAATTCGCTAGGAATGGTGTTCACAAGACCCATCGGGAGATGGCTACTCCCATTTGGCAGCTCCTCATCACCTAAGGAGGGTATGGCAGGAGTCCGCGACACAATCGCTTGAGAACCGATTCCGAGCGCTGCGATAAGGACATTGAATAAAAAGCAAGGAAAAAGTATGAGTATGAGCTAGACGTACGAAGCTCAACCCAAAACGTGGACCCATTTCCCACACGCGAGCTGACACCTAACCGCCCGCCACTACGCTTGACTATCTGCCTGACAAGAGCAAGGCCCAGACCAGTTCCCTTCCCGCCCTGCTGCTTGCCTTGCTCTGTCTGATTGAATGCAGCTGTATGTACGAAGCAAGTCAGCATAACGCATGGAAAGGTATGGGGGCTGAGCGCACAGAAAAGCTTGGATTGAAGCATTTCCTTGGGTGGGATCCCACACCCGGTATCCGTCACCTCAATTCTGACGACAATCCAATCTCTCTGAGGCGCGTGCGACCGATTATGTCTATCAAGAGAGTGCGCGGAGAGCCTAGGTGCGTCACTCATTTCCTCATCTTCTCTCTCAGTCTTCTCGGTGCTCCCCCCTTCCCTCGTGCCAATTTCCGCAGACAAGCTGCGATGAGAGCATGCCGGCAAAATTAGGCGCGTTGCGATTCGTAGCAGACCACCTGGGGGTGTGAACTTGCAAGCGTTACTTGCCAGATTTGTGATGATCTGCATCAACCGCGTCTCATCGCCTACAACGAGTCCATCGCCGTCCTGTTCCGGAGCTTTCTCAGGATCGAGTCCCCGCGATACATACACGGCATCCCGTGCAACCTAAATTTCTGCAGTTAAACACCTCGGCCTTGCGATCGTAGTGGACGAGGATGAAGGAAAACTACAAGCCACAAGTCGAGTTTGTCGAGTTGCTAGAAAGGGAGGAAGAGAAGGCATACAGGTAAGACAAAACGGACCTTATCGATGCACGGGTCAAGGTCGGTCACAAGTTCAAGTTGGCGCGCATCTGTTGCGAGACGTAGTGGGACGAATAAACCACGCATGACTTGATGGAAGGAGTATGGCCTGGACACGGACTCGAATCGGCCACTATCCATCCGATTACTATCCCGTGACGAGCAGAATTCGGTTTCACCAAACGGCCACGTTAGAGTGAAAAGACGATGGGGAAACGTACAAATCCAGGACATCATTGAGAACTGGTAAACAGTTCGGCATCAGACAAGATATACGTGTGAATTTGTGCTCACCTTTGGACATCATGCTCAAGCTTCCTTCCAGGGCCTTGAACTCGATTTCTTGCGCACGTGGGACGATACCAGAAGCCTCCATGTTCTGTACTGCGAGCACTGCACATTATACCCATGTATAAACGATCGCAGTTCCAGAATAAGAAAAATTGGGTCACTCACGAGCAGTATTGAGTGGCACGCGGACCTGTGTAACCACGCCACATCAACGTTGTCAGTCAAGACTCGCCACCCAACCCGCAGCTAAGAAAACTTATCATGAAAGACATATCTGCAGTGGATGGAAATTTCGTCAGAGAAACGGAGCGACGTTTCATGTAATTGCAACTAACGATGTCAAGCGGCGTTTTGAATCTGCCGCCTTGCGCTCATTGACTTGCGCCTTTTGTGTAGCGCGGAACTGTACCTTAAGCTGATCGCGTAGGACATACAGCCTGCGTTCGGACTGCCAGCCACGACAACCGTCCGGAAAGTCTCTTAGAACTAAAATCGACATTTCGAGAGGGGAATGGTCGACACACGGTCTCGAGCATGTAGTGCACGCAAACCAAGAATCCTTGAAATATAATAAAATCCAGAATATCTGAGGAGAATGGGAAGGAGACGTAATGAGAGAACGCGTGGGCCGAGATTCTGGGAGGACCCACTTCGTGTCCATACTTTGCGGTATGGGAGGACAACAGCACTCGTGCTTGAAGTCCCGGAAGAGGTGTGGGTCAAAGAAAAGACAGGGTTGAGTATTCACAGGTTAGCAAAGTATGTCTT
>WNFQ01001616.1_pt1 | contig 23013 bp, 27 predicted proteins | sample 5400171 | NCBI WGS metagenome assembly WNFQ01 (sample SAMN13153356, study PRJNA577476) | soil metagenome | isolation source: 20 cm soil under Madrone tree | place: USA:California | collected 2016-06-14 | reverse complement strand
GGGCGAGTCAGACGCATACGCTATCTCACGGTGCGTGCATCGGGGGCGATCTCGACACTGATCCCGCTCTGCGCTTCCGAATCGGGGGATCCTACAATTTATCGCCAGTCAGCAAAAATGTAAAAAAAATCGGAGAATCCACAAGGATCGCAAGAATTTTCCCCGGTCCCGGTCCCGATCATGGTAATGACGGGGATCCGGGAATACGAAAGAGAAGAATAGCCAGATGTAACTGTATTCACCTCCTGATCCCAGGTTCGTGCGTGCTTTCGCGCGGGCGATCCGCCCACGCTTGCGCTTGTGCTTGAAGATGGCTGTGGCGATCCGATATCTTCGCGCTCGCGATCGTCCCATGCATACGCGGAACGCATTGGTGGTATGGGCCCCGATGACAACGGAGGTGGCGGCACGGTGTGGTGTGCATACCGCAGCGGCTCTGCGTCGTACGTGGACAACTTGCGAGGGTACGTGTCCGAACCACCGTCAGTGCACACACATCCTGGGAAAGGGCAGTGTGCACTTTGTGGGCGCTGGTTCTGTCGCAGGATCATGGATACTAGCGTGAGAGGGAGCTGTCAGCAAAAAATGACAAGGAGCGGTGTGAAAATGATGCGATTTACAAAGATGATCGCGCCGGTCTTCGAGGCCCGCTACCTCCTGTGATACACGGCGTTCTGTCTCCAGAGAGGCAGTGTAGGCGGTGAATGATTCCTGGGTGGCTTTCTGGGCCCGGCGCAGTGCGCTGCGAACACTTTGTAAATGGAGACCTGTCCAAGTTGAATGTCAGATGAGGTGGAGCTGCGTGGAGTGGCTACGCACTGGAAGACTCCGCATCCTCTTCGAGAGACCTGATGCTGTCTAGACGAGGGCTAGACTTTATCGGGGCTGGATAGGAGACAGTGGAGATGGATACAGAGTAGGGAGAGACGGATCGAGCTGTGCACAACGAGTCAGCAAAATGTGCTGCGGGAAAGGGGGAGGGAGACTGACCGCGCCTGCGGTCGATGTCCCAGGCGTCATCACTCGAGGCGCCGTCGAGCACGGAGTCGTCTGAGGGCTCCGGGGACTCGGAGGGAGGGGGTGGGAGAGAACGGGGAGGCGGTGACGCATTGTAGTGATTATTGGTATTGTCAAGGAAGGATTTCCGGATGCGGGGATTGTGTGGGATGCCCGCTGCTTGACGCTCGATGAACTTTCGGAGGAAAGATAGTTCGATGTTGTCGGGCATGACGTAGGGGGGACCCTTTATGTCGCCGCGCTGCATGAGGAGCTCGAGGTGGGACATGACCTTGTCCTTGAGTTGCTGAAGCCATTCGTGAAGCTCCATGTGGTCCTGGTCGGCGACGGGATCGTAGTCCTGGCGTCTGCGGGCCTTGCGCCAGTAGGTCTTTGTGAGCTTGAGGGCATGGTTGACCTCTGCGTCGAGGGAGCGATACCACTCTGTGGCCTGCTTGTTGAGGAGGACAGTGAGGACGCCGGGTTGTACGCGGAGCTGGATGAGAGAGCGGCCATCTTGGTTGGGAGGGGAAAGGACACCTTTCTGGCCTTGGTTGCCTCTAGTGGCGCCTCTGGAGACGTTGCCGAGTTCTGGCCAGGGGAGGTCGTCGGTAAGCATGATGTGGGGGGAAGAATGTAGCAAAGGAGGGCATGACGGTGGATAGATTTATAGATTGACTGGCTCTCGGCCTCAACCTGAACCCGCGAGGATTAGTAAGCGAGATAAGTCATCTATCTCCCGTGGCCCTCCGGTCTGACTGTCATGAACACGCCAATTCAATGTACACTTGAAACTCCCCTCGAATACCGACCATGGCGGATCCCCACGGGGAGTCTCTACGTCGACATCCTCGACCGTTTCCCCAACCGGCCACCTGCCTGCCTGTGAATCGCCCGCAGCAGCTGTCCACCATGTGGCCACCTCTCTTTTCCTCGGGTACCCTGCGTGTCCTACCCGGCACCTGCCATAACGGGCCCAGGGCCTCCCACCTGTACAGCCTCTCACGATCGCCGATTTCTCTCCCCCCCACTTCTATTTCTGCCACGGCGCCGGCCGCATTCCTACGCGCGCTCCCACATGCAATACATCATGTCACCTTGCTCTGTCCTCGCCTCGCTAGCAACCTCCTGCCACTCGGCACAGGGTCGAGACATGTGCCACTCCTGCCACCCGGCACCCGGCACCATGGCACCCTTAATGCCGGAGACAGATCCGTTTTCGTCCGGCTCTTTTCCTTTCTCCATGCAGTCACGACCAGCCACTTTGACCGCACCAGTCAGTTCATATCATCATCATTCGTTGCCCGAATCACTTTTTTCCGTCACGTTTTCCGCGAATGCGGTGCACCGAAACCCAACCATCATTTTTTTTGCATGCAGGGTCGATGTCGATAAATTCCGGAACACCGCGCGAACTGGTGGCGCCGCGCCGGCAGAATGGAATTGACAAACAAATCACGCGTGTCTTGGTCCAGTTTCTTCTCAACACTGCGTATCCCCAATGTGACCACATGTTCAACTTGGCCATCATCATCATCACCGCCGCCGGCGCCGCTACCCCCTTCTCCTTCTGCTTCTTCGACTGTTCTACTTCCCAACAGTCAAGATATGTACTTTACATCATGCGGCGTAGAAACAAACTCGTTATCTTACGGATATCATCAGTCGCCGGTAGATCTAATGGGCAACTCGGTCACCACTCCACCACTTCCCATATGAAAAATGCTTTAATCTCACGAACGAGCGCGCATCTACGCGCGGCGTACTGCGTGCACCTGGCGACCCGTCCCGTCGCTCAGACGGAAGACTGGTTTGAATGACACATTTAGTAACGGGTAGAGCCCATATATACGGCATTGCACTTCTGAGGTTGCCCTATTGCGAGAGAAAGAAAAAAAATGAATCGAAATGAAATGATTGGATCAATTCTTTGTTTGCGCGATGCAGCCACGTCCAATTTTTTTGTTTGATCGCCGTTAGAATGGTCGAATGATTGGGAATCAGATGTCGCCCGCTCCAAGAGGCTAAACTCCCTGTTGATTATTCCACTCTCCTCACACTCTCCGGCCTTCTCTTCTCTTCCGTTACTTTTCCTTCCTTCTCTCTTCCTCTGCCTTGCATCTCTGTGTACGTACTGAGCGAAAATGCAGAAGCGGTGACATCCCAACATTGGGCGCCAACGCCAACTCGCATTGTTCGCTTGTCGAGGCGCGTGCAAAAAAGGTCTCCTCCTTGCTCGTACCCGCTCCCCCCCATTGCATATCCCGCTTGGGGATTGGGGAGGAAGGTGGCGATAATACAGTCGAGAAACAAACTTGTTTACGGAGATAGCGCATCGACCTTCCCACGCAGGAGAAAAGCCGGATGTCCGCGGGTCAGTCGATGGGTTGGCGCCAGAGAACGCGCACACGCGCCTGGATGGAGATTTTTTTTTAAAGTTATTTTTCAATCAGCTTCAACCCTTGAAGCGCAAGCGTCGATCCCCTTCTTCCTAACATCGCACAAGCTGCCCGTGCCGTGCCGTGCCGTACTGTAAGATCATGCTGTAGATGTTACTGCTGTGCCTCCGCGATCACGGACGCAAAAAAGCGTGAAGCGCAAGTTCTGAGATCTGAGTTTCACGAGTTTTTCTTGCCATTCCCTTTTTATTATTGGTGTTTGTATTTGTACCACCAAACCGTATATTTGTTTGACAAAATAGAACGGGTTTGTGTGTGTGGTGTGTAATATTGATGATTGCTAGGGAACGGAGAAGATAGATAAGAAAGAGAAAGAAAAGAAGGTTCGATTGAACCGGACGAGTTTAGTTGAGCGATCCCACGATCACCGGAGGTGTTACTACAACTGTAGGACATGCGTGTGCCTGTGCGGGGGGAATTACGCCCTTTTCACCCCCTGGACTGGAACATCCCCCCCGTCGGCCCCCCCGTCGGCCCCTTACAGTAAGTCATCATGATACAGTACCTTACCTTACCTTGGAAGGCACGAGAAAAAAGTCGGGCCGAAGATGTTGCGATGCCGATGTCGCACATTGGCCTGATGATCATGATCATGCAATGGAACAGGTGGGTCGCCGCGGTATAGATCATGCGGTGTGGACCGTGAATAAACAGTACATCCCACATCCCAACTTCGGTTGGCGAGGCACAACGCAGGATATAGGATATATCCTATCCACCCTACAAATGTTTCACGATGGGCTACTACCTGTATCGGAACTACTGTGAACGCCGTGTTGGTGGTGGGTACTAACCCCCTGAACTTGAAACCGGTCGTAGTAGTCTCATTGGGGAAAGAGGACGCGGAGGGAGGGGAACGGAGGGTGTGTGTGCGAGTAGAAAGTTTGTACTAGTACTGTACGGAGCCTCGGAGAAGGAGGGATCCCGGAAAATCGGAATATCGGAATATCGCTTTAATCATAGTACTTTGCAATTGCTTGCTACTGTGTGTGTATGCGTATGCGATTTGCTGCGAAATCGAAATACCACCACCCACTCTGCTTTTTTTTTGCACACGCTTTGTCGAAACGAAACGATCCGAAAGCGAACAAATTTAAATTTTGTTGAACAACTGTATTCAAGTTCCCGAGAAGGCCGCCGTGGCCGTGGCACTGCATGCACATTCACATGCTCACACGTCTGTTTCTGTTGCCGCTGCTGCTGCGCACGCACCCAGTGAGGCCTAGTGGGGCCCCGGCCAAATCGAGCCGACACCAACTCGACATTTTGTTCGCATGGGTACAGTACTACTGTACCCGGGCCAGCTAGTACATGTATGTATAACCTACATCAGTGGCTATGATGTGAATTGAATCGTGAGTCAAAACAAAAAAAAACGACACACAGCATGATCAGTGAATCATGCAAAAACGGTTTTCACTTTTTCACTTGGGCAAGTAAATAAGTAAAAAAAGTGCAGGTTTACTGATGGCCACGACAACCACACCCTTGAACAACACCTGTTTTTTTACGATCATAAATAATTGTGCGTTGTCCACAAACAACAAATCGTTCGGTTACGGGTACTAACTTACTGTCAAGTCAATTCCCCCACCCTGCACTGCGCGCCCGGGCCCCGGGCATCTTGCCCGTCCGTGATGAGCCTCTCGAAACCTAGGATCTGTGTGGCCGTACTGAATTGTACGGTACTAGTACTGTATCATACTGTGCGCGGCCCATCGGGTTTATTTACTATAAGGCTGTGCGACGACTTGGTGTCGCAAATCGACGCGCATTTCTCCGGCTTGTTTCCAACTCCAAAAGTGAAAGCAGCAGGGGCAAATTTGACCGGTGGATGGCGGCGCGCGGCCCCCGGGCTGGCAATTGCCGGGACCAGCCGCCCAGTGGGCCCCGAATCAGGAATGTGGCGAATACAGTTTTTCCTCTTGCTTGCGGGCTAGTGACAAGTGAACGATACGGATACCTACAGTATGGTAACATGAGAGCTCCGAGCGCGAGCCCGCCCGGAGTCAAGACGATCACAAAAAAATACGAATTAGACAGAGTCGGAGGACGGAGTGGACTGTGACGGAGCCTGATGCGATGAGGGGGAAGAAGGAAGGAAACCCCCATCTGGGTTCCCCCCATCTGAATTCCGAAAAGAACGTTTTTGGAGAAAATCAGAAAGACGATTTTTACCGTAATGTTGCTGTTTTGACGATCGAGACAACCGCTCGTATACGACACGTCGGTGACTCACTCGCTCGAATGGGTGGCCATACTAAGACCATTTGTTTACTGGTGAGGTGCGGAAGCTTCGACACTACCGAATTCGAGAGGAAATGTACTGGGAAACCGCGACCAGACCGAGGGAAACCAGAATGTCAGCTTAGTTTGCATACGCCGACAAAATAATATTGAATATGACACCGGAGGAACGGACGAAACTGCATGACTGTCATTGACTCGTCTGGGCGGGCAAAACCGTTTTGTGCGGCGCAATGGGTAGTCTTCGGCTACTGTCCCTATGCATACCGCCGCAGTACGTAGTAGCTTGATAACAACAATTCCTCTAGTCCATACACTATAACTTCGCTCACCTGACGGCGCCGACATGCGCATTGGGGTGGAACGTAGCGGCTGTTCCTGCCGTAGCGTACGTTGTGCCGGTGCTGGTACAGTACCGTACACGTTAAAAGAAGCTGTAGGGCACTGATATTTGTATTATCGATTATCAGATCCGCTCAGTTGGAAATCCACTTCAGGCAGGATGGGAAGTTTGATTTGATCAGTGAGTGCCAATGTTTGATTGTTGCGAACCTTCGGAGTTATCGCGAACTTGTGAACGGTCAAAGTCGTTCTTAACGGAAATAGTCTTGACGTAGCTCATGCAGTACAGTAGCCGCATTAGGGGGGTTTTGTTTTACAGCCCTGCTGCGCCGTCGCTCAGGCTGCTGCTAGGCAATACTGCTATGCAAAAAGGCGGTAAGGGGTGAAGGTTGTCAGGAGGCGCTCGTGCGCTGCACAAATGGGGGTTGTGTTTACGCACAATGAGCCCCCTGCCTTGTTGGGACGCCATCATCGAGTATGTGTTGTGAGAACGTTGATCTCATGTATCTCGAGAGACGGGTGTTTATCTATTTTTGACGTAAACATAGAAACCCCCTAAAATGGCTTCCAATGGGCATCCTGTGGAGTTTCAAAGCGAGAAGGAGCGGATCCTAAAATCAAATTGAAATTATAGATGCGCGCGAAGGGCTGGGATATACGGATGGGTATAGCATACCGAGACTGGCGCCGGCCTCAACGTTTCCCGAGCCCGAAATAAGTTGAGAATCCGGATCAGTGTTCACAAGTACCCGAATAGAGAGCCTCGGGAAAGAGACGGACGCACCGGAGGCAGATCGCACCAGGAATGCACGTCCGGGAAAGCATGAAAGCGATACATGCACGTGAACAGCCCCTTGACAGCAGGATCGCAACAGACGTTCGTTGACACCTGGTGGGTTTCCAAGTTCGGAACAAGATCACACCCCTGCGCATTTCGATCAGATCAATGACCGAATAATGCCTGGTGGCATAATATCATATGGGTGGCTGATGGTCGTTGGACAAAACCGACCCTTTCGTGCGCATATGGAGAAAACAATCCGTCAGGCAAGCAGCTTAGCACCCGTCGACCTCGACCGAACCGAAAGACCAGCTTTTTGGTTGTAAAGCAATATATTTTGTAGGCGGGGATCCGTGCTGGAGATCCCCATGGAATTGGGTCGGTCCTGGCGAAGGTCAATCACTCACCAAATGGCGTTGCAGTCAACTTGCAAGTTGAGGCGAACGTACGTACTATTGTCGTTTCTCAGACATGAGGTCTGATACGCATGACACGACGGGCGCTCGTCGAATGAATTGGGAATCCGGTGAGTTGATTGCTGAATGAGCGCGCTCATGGATACATATGCTTTCCAATTGTGGCGAGATGTCCGTCCCGCAATCGATCCGTAAAGAGAGGAACGTTCGATTGCAGGGTTGGTCGAGTACTCAGGCCTCGGTCCCAACTGCGATGGGAGCTCCATGAAGTTTGGTGTACAACCAGGACCGATCAGAAGCAGTGCTAAATCTTTGGCTGTGGGAATCGAAGGGGCTTTAGAAGCTCAGGTAAGAAGCGTCCCACAGTCATAAGTGTAAATTATCCCAATTCTCGTTTTGACGTGATGTTGTGATGAATGAACATACCTCGGGCGCTATACATTTCCAATACCGTGTTGCGTTCCGCTCCAGGGCTTGGCAGGAGACGATAGTGCCTGTTTGGTAGGAATCCTCCTGGTGACGAGCCAAGTGTTCAATGCTGTCGACAGAGTTAGGGGGGTCTCCATTCGATAAGAGTCAAGGACCCCAGATCAATCTTCTACGGCATGCCCACGTTGATAAAGCGGAAGCAGTTATCGTCAATTGGCGCCGTTAGCATCAGTCTGTAGTATCATAGGTGCTGCATCTGCCGAGAAAGCCGAGATGTCAGTTTGTTGCAAATGGACCGCCTTACGCAGCCCGCTAAAGGCGACGGGCAGGGTCATTGATATTGATATTAAATGTTGGCCCCTGTCAAAATCGGTCGATAGACGGCGCATCATCATCATCGATTCAAGACATCATCACGTGATTGATCCCCCCGTTCTCCACGGATTCGATTTTCCCACTGGCTCACCAAGATTGTGAGAAAACGTCAGACTTATTACGAGTACAAGAAGTAGTGAACAAGGTGCTCGGCACCATGAAATTCCGAAGGAGCGAATCGGGCCAGCCAATTCCCTACTTCTTGACAAAATGTGCAATGCACCGATATCAACGCGAGAACATTAGGATATACAGTACTCCCTGGACGACACATTAGTATACATTCCATGACACCTAGGAAGTCCGGGTTGGAGGGGGAAATCTCCGCGCCCAAGTGGACAGCTGTTCGGCGTGTCATCCATGCCAGTCACAAGGCATGCTTGAAGCACCCATAATTGACGTGACACGGGTGATCTTCGTGCTTTTAGCCAGCACCACAAATCGGAACCACAGTGCCTATCAGATGCGATCCAGACCTCAGAAATATGAGCGGGTACCATTGGTAATATCGTAAGAGCAGTCTTCGGCAGCTTGCTGAATGCTACGCTGAAGCAATAGCGATACCAAGAACGGTGTGAGACCTGGTAGGTGGGAGTAAGGGCAGTGATCTGACGGAGGTCCCAAACCTGCAGCAAAACAGCTGCTTCGGTCTGCGACTAGACATTGGAGAGCGATTCCATTGGTGGTCGCACTGCGATGGCGACGAGGGAAGCATGAGTGTCTAGAATTGTGCAAGACCTGTCGAGCGGCCCCTTTCAATTTAGTCGGACAAACCAATAAAATCAATTAAAAAATAGGCGGATATATTGTTGCAAATATCCTGATCAAGTAGAACACAATCATGATCAACGGCGAGCGTAATCCGATCAAAAAAGCGCGGGACCCGATGGTCGATTACTCCGCTCTTGGAAACCATGCGTAGCGAACACTCGCTCGGGCTTTGAACTAACATATTCATGGTGCTGGCGTCATTGCAAACCGCTCAGAGGTCTGCATACCATTTGGTGAGAAACGGCTATATTATCAATCCCAAACTTGCTCGTCCAAGCGCGGCTCGTGAGGTGGAGGGGGGGGATAACAAACGAGATGAAGAGGTTGCCATTACTGCAATATCACGGCTCGACACCCTCAAATATAATAAGTCAGGGAAATGAATGCGAGGGGGAAAAGTCAACTCACCTCACACCATCATGCAAAGATAGGAATTGCCCCTCGTGTTTCGTCCATAACCCAGCCCCGAGATTCAATATTGAGGCTTAGGTGTGAGCACTCGCAAAGGGCGACAGGGCAATGCCATTCATACCGTTCCAGGATCACTGGTTCTATTGCCTTTTGCTTACCCTTACCTTTAGGTCGTCTCTTGGGATGGTGGTGAGTGTTGGCGGCAATCGAACGATTGCCGTTAGCTGGAGAACGTTGTGATGAAGACTGTGAAAGCTGATTACTGGTGTGAGATGACGCGTGGGATGATGAAGACATATGAACTACATTTCCCGAATTGTTCCGTGGCCGTAAGCGAGAACGTATGGAGTTGCTTTCTGCAAAAGGTGTCTGGTCTCCGATGACTTCTGCAGGTTGTGATGGTTGAGACGGCGGTTCGATGACTCGAGCTTTACCCCTTGCTTTGGTAAGACGCGAAAGGGGTTTTCCATCGGGAAGTATTGCTTCGCCTAGAACCATACTTTGCGCGCCATCCTGGGATTGGATGAAAGAGCTTTGGCCTTGTGACCCGTTACTAGGAGGTTCGATGGCCGCAACCTCCGTGCCAGTGGGCTCTAGATCGGGTGTAGGCCGCGGCTTCATCAGCTCATCGACACATTTACCATCGAGAATGTGGCCACAGCGCAAGCCCCAGAGCCGACGACGACTACGTTCATCCTCGGACATATTACTCCCACCCAACACGAGTGGATCCAAGCAACGAGCGCAGACAAGTGTGTTTCCGTTCTCGTTGTTCTTCCCGGGCGAGGATGACCCTGAGGCTTTCGTACTGGGGCCGGGCTCTTCGTCCACATCAATGATGCTGACAGAAGGTGACGGTGGCTCAAAGTCGTGTGTGAAGCCAGGGACAGGGGTGTGTGGGTGGGTATAGGCAACGCGGTATTCGTTCGTTGTACGTCGAAGCGGTGTTCGGTCCTCTCCGAAACCGAACGGGCCAACATCTGCAGTAGCCAATTCGGAAAACGCAAGCGCATCCATCATTTCCTCCTCGGTCGGATCGCCAAATAACCATGAAGGAAATATTCGACCAAGGGTCTGCGAGAGAAAGCCGTGGCGTTGGTGTATGCCTCGCGCGACGCGCAGATGTTCAAAGTAACGTTGGCGCGCCCGATCTCGTGCCTGCTGACGCCGAATAAGTTCCGCTTCTAGCTGATAATCTGATGAAGTAAATCCACCGCCCAAGTTGATTACGGGACGGCGAGGGGGTGGAGCGTCCCCAGGAGGAGGATAAGATGCGGGCCTCGCTATATGAGGCATCATGACCTCTTCAAACGCGAGAGGTTCAGCACTCGGACGAACGACATCAGGAGGAAGGGCATGCGGCCGATTGAATGGACGAGGACGTGATATTAAACGTGGGACTGGTGGTGGTGAGTAGATAATTCGTGCTGGAGGAGAAGGCGAGCGTAATCGACCACCTATAATGACCAAATTAGGACGAGCCACGACGGATCAGGTAAGACACACCTGGCCTCCGTCGCGTGGACGGCCCAGGTTCTGAACCGTCGTCGCTGTCTAATATGATGATATCCGGCGACACCATATCTCTAGAAGAATTGTCCGAGGGCACAGCGTGCCTTGGTCGTCGAGACGGACGCTGGTTTTGCTGCTCATCATCCAGCTCATCAACGTCGATGACTTCGTGATGAGCTCGACGTTGCGGAATAGTAGGAATAGAGGGCCTTTCAGTTACGGACATCTCACCATCCATAAGTTTTGTGGCTTTGGTCGCCGCCGTCGTCGTCGATGTCGATGTCCAAGCTTGAATTGCCGAGCATGCCGAGCGACGTCCCCGGGTTTAGTTGACACGTGATCCGTTTATTATGTGATCCGCGCACGGACCCCATTACAGCCCAAAAGAAAAATTTATGCTCTGGGCGTTTGTTGTTCTCTTCTGCCATCATATTGTGAGTGATTTGATTTCATCCTTTTTTCTCTTTCTTTTCAAGATGACTTTCTTCTCTTTCCCCGTCCTACACGACCATGCCGAGGAATAGAGTTGTCTGTTCGCAACAGACAAGCGTCTATGACGCACAGTGTGCTTGCCAGTACCATTTCGTCTGATTGTTCTACTATGTCTATTGTCTGTGTCGAAGCGGTTCCCTAATGCTTACGTCTCTCCCCTTAGGTCACGTCTTAGTATTGAAATGCAGTCATAAAACGGCTTGGTGAGTTCCGTCATTTCGGTCGTGGTTTTTTCTTCTCGTATTACCAAGATGAAACCAGTGCCAAAATTCGCAGTTTTCACTCTAGTGCCCTCCTGAAGGGAGCACTCCCCCAATGCCCAACGTCTATATTTCCCCTCCTACTCGCTGAACCCATTAGCTGAGTGGAGCGTGGACCACCGCCCTCTGGGTAGGTGCGCTGGGCGCGAGGTGGGGGTCGGCACGATGAGGGCATTAGTCCTTCCTATGGATGTCTGATTCTTTTCTAATAGCAAATGCGCTGTGTGTCCTTGAGTTTGCTATCATTTACTGACTGAATGCTTTTCTCCAGGGTTGTGATATGCCTTCCGTCCTGTACTGTACTGTCCTGGCCCTGTAAATTACGCTTGCAATGATAGTTAATGTAATGTAACGGAGGCGTGAAATGTGTGAATTTATTTCCAATGAAAGTATTTCTATTTCAGGCTCTCGGTGTCTAGACTCGTGTCCGAGTCACCGAGTCATCCGACGCGTCATACACAACGACGACGACGACGACGAACTAATACACGCCCTTGGACTCTGAGGTAACGAGACATCAAGTTGGAGTTGAACAATGCCTGCGGCTACTGGAAAAACTGAAGAACACCGTCTCCATGCACTTCTCCCTTTTCTCCAAACCCAGTCACAAACCTCCCTATATCGCCTATACCAGCGTCCTTCGTCATGCCTTTCTATATTTCGGTAGGCTTAAATGCGCGTCGAGTTCTTTTGGACTCGTTCTGATAAATGCCAAGTCTCCTGGGAGTTGTAGAGCGACAACTTGTCGTGAACCTCTTGTGGCTTGATTCGCCCATTCAGACATCCATTATGTCGTCCTGGGTGACAAAGGAAGGAAAAGCGTGGGCATCACATCTATTTTTTCCATTTGGATAGATGCGATTATCGCGTATGGGTAGGCTTTTTGATGACGCTCTCGCCTCGCTCGCTCGATTGCACTTCTTGTCGAATAATTCCGCCATCAAACTTGGTTTGACCCCTACTTTCAAGACTAGTATGCGGCACGCTATCACTGGGGGGTAAATTTCGACTATCTTGTTGCGCCCATCAACGCGAACTTACTAGTTATTGCGCCATAGCGGGACTAGTGTTAGTTTCGGTGTTCCGGCAGAACCTGACGAAAAACGTTCTGCCCCATCAATTGATGTATTAGACGCTTATGCACTTGAGCGTTGGGAGGTTTGTAATGCCTGGAACGGATCTTTGCGCCAAGTTCACCGTTTCTAGACTGTTCTTCATTACATGGTATCTTCTGGGACAGGTCAGACCCCCATTAAGCCTTCTCAGGGCGTCCTCTTTCTCCTGCAGCGCAGCGGCCTTATGGCAATGAATCAGTCAGGTTATTTAACCATTTGCAAGACAAATGTCGCTGATGTATGGGTCTTCGCAGGGGGCAACTTCAGATCACATCATCCGGGTTCCAATTCTTGTTACACACTCCGCACTCCCAGCTATGGGAATTGTTATTGCAGTATCTCCAAATGTCCGAAGTGCGGACATCGTTTCTGATCCTGTCCTGTCGGCATTCTACTAATCGATCACACCCAGGAAAGGCAAATGGATCTTGTGGAAGTACTCAGCTTCTTGTTCATGCTATCTACAATGGAGCTTGGACGAGTAAGGTTTCCCCTTCTGGGCCTTTCTGACTCGTCAAATTGATCGACGATTTCGTTAGGAATATTCTACAGAGAGCCTTAGTGACACACAACGGGAGATGCTGGAGGACTTGCGTGACTATGGCCTGATTTGGCAGCGGAAAGTAAAGCGCCCGCTGTGCTTGACATTTCGGATCGTTGACATCAGCTGCGCAGGCATCATCTCGTCGTTTTAGCCCGACACGCCTAGCGACGACGCTAACGTCTTCGTTACCCCCGTTGCCTACAGCTACCAACACGGGTGGCGCCAAAGACCAAGGGTTCATTGTACTTGAGACAAATTACCGACTTTATGCATATACTGGTATGTGATGCCCTCGGCGCACTGCAACGCGCTCGAAGTGCGTCTGTTTGACACCAGCCGATAGACAACCCACTTCAGACTGCGGTCCTGAATCTGTTTGTGTCTGTGAAATGGCGCTTCCCAAACCTGGTGGTGGGTGCGATCACACGTGAGAGTGTACGAAAGGCCCTCGTGAATGGCATCACAGCAGACCAGGTGAGGCTTAGTACTCTTTCTTGTCCGAGTGCAATGGGGTCTCCCTCTTTCCCGAACCCAATCACTTGGCCGCGGCCAGAAGGGGATACTAATAATCGTTCTGCCATCAGATTATCAGTTACCTCACGACCTATGCGCACCCACAGATGCGCAAAAATGTAAGCCACATACAATCACGAGGTGGCCGTCGCTGATGACCTCCTCCATGCTCTACAGAAGCCGCTGCTCCCTGTGACAGTACAAGACCAGATTCGGCTCTGGGAGCTGGAGCGCAACCGCATCAAGACGCAAGAAGGTAAAGTGGGCATTCTGCTTGACCCCATTAGATACTCTCGAATCCTTTATAAAACTGGACTTGTTGCTCACATGGGTCCAGGTTTCTTATATACCGCGTTCGCGTCGCAAGCCGACTACGAATATGTCCTTAATTACGCACGAAAGCTTGATGTCGTGTTGTGGGAAAATGCGGCGAAGCGCTGCTTTTTTGGCAGCGTCGAGGGCCATGCGAATATTCGTGGATTTATTGAACGGCGTACTGGTGGCAGTGGTGAATAGGTAGGTTGTCAGAACGGAAGGAGCGAAGGGGGGTGCGTTATATTTGCGACGGTGCAACGATGTGCCGCTCAGTGGGGGTTGGCGAGAGTACTCCACTGCGTAGCGGGACGGTCGTGTAAGTGCGTCCATGTCAGCTGGCTAAAGTATCTCGTGACGTCGGGGGATATCATAGGGTATCTAGGGGCAATGCTAGGCCGACTGAGTTCGGGGTGGTTGGTCTGTGTGATGTCAGAACAACGAATGTGGGTAATGAAGAGCGTTCCTTGCGAATGCGCCCTAATCACACGGGGGACCCGATATCATTATCCGAATCGGACGTCGTAGCTGGTAGTAAGGGGCAATAATATGACCCAGGTGTGAGGGCAGGTATGGTAGTACATTGGTGGAAAGGATGGACCAAAGTGATATGCTATTGTTCACTACCAACCCCGCCTATAATTTATCCCACAGCAGATAAGACACCCTCGGTACCTAGCGGAACTCTCGCATTAATGAAATGTGGGCTGCGGAGAGCTTGAGTGTACTGGGGGACGGGTCCACTTTGCACCGCGCATCGGACAGTTGCGGCTCTACTCGCCCCAGTGAAGAGCTGGACCACGATGCTTTGATCGAAAAGACCGCGACGTAATTCCTTTCATTTTGGCGAAGGCAAGACGTATCGTACAAATGATACGAGCGAGATCATCATCAGATGTCCATGATCGATGCCCGCAAAAAACTTCTGTAACCTACAAAAAGGCCATAGACCGCAATCCCCCTAGAGTGATAGCTCCGGCCGTGGAAAAAATAACCGTGACCCACGATAAGAAACCATCCTTCTGATCATAGTTTCTGTGATTTAGGATTCTTCGCCCCCTTTTTTTGGGATTAACCCCCCTAGGCTCCACGGGATGTTGCGCCATCGTACTCGCCTCTGCGATGATTGTCCATATACGGAGGAGCGTAAGACGTCTGATTCTGATTCTGAGTCTGAGTTATAGGACCGAGAGGTTGTGCCGAAGAATGCCGCCTTTGAGCACCGACCGGCGTATTTGGCGTGCGTAGCGACCATCCCGGTGGCCCGATTCGCGCGTACTGAGGTGAATAATAAAGTTCCCGTTGGTTCACGTTAGGCGAAGCGCTCGGATGATGTTCCTGGGGTTGTTGGTAATAAGACTCGTGTTCAGTCGTGGGGCTTGGCTCATGGTAGGCCGCCCCTGATGGCGACCACGGCAATGGAGAGCGAGCGCCTTGCGGAGGTGTGGTAGGGTCGGTTGACGAAGACGGAGGAGGCCACGAGTAGCTGGAGTGGGGTCGCCCTGAGTCGGTGGGCACCTGGGAAACATGAGGGCCAAGAGACCGCTCCATAGCAAAGTGACTACTGGTAGGCAGGCGTGTTCCGGAGGACTCGCTCTGCTGCTGAATGGGGTACATGAGCACATGATCTGAAGTAGGAGGCGCCCCCCTGGGTGCAGGTCCAGAGGGCCTATCGTAGGGGCGCCTGGAAGGATCGGCCTCTTCGGCATCATATCTGGAAGTGGCACATGAACAATCCATTCTCCCGTTATATACACGGGACAGAAATTTTTTCTTTACATTTGTGCATCCCCGTCGGGACCGATTTCGACGTGAGGCGGATGCCGGAAGTTTGTCGCGCGTACCATCTCGGGAGGGATGGTAAGGCGCATAATATCAGGTCGACTAGTCGGGCGATGTAGCAGCCCCCGTGCGACGTCGTCTTCTCGATAATAAGAGACGAGATGATGGTCCGTGCCGGAAACCTTCACGGTAATGGTCTACGGTGAGTCACCTTTTTTATCAGACCGCTCGGCCGCATGACCCCACTGGGGTCTCTGACTCCACCGGCATCTGATCTTCCTTGATAATAAGGGTTAGCGGGAGAGCTTGGCGGGGCGACACGGAAGGTCGACGTTCCGGGGGGTAGGGGTGCCGTGTCCGCGCCCCGATTGGAATTCCGCTCGCCGACCTCGCGGTACATCTAAGCGACAGTGACCTTGTGAGGCGTAACCATGACTGCAGAGGAATATAATGACATACTAGGAAGTTGCCTACGATCCGCGAAGGCGACCACGAGAGACCCTCTGTCCAGCGCTTAATCCCACTCTCCTCTACGCAGAAGACGAACACAGCTCCGCTTCTTATCATCGACCTCCGCTCAGAATCGTTGAGCCGTCGGGTGATGCGTGGGATGATGCCTTGACGTGCTGCCATGATTAAGCGAAGGGCGTCTGTGGTCGTCTCCACATAGCCTATGAAATGTTGCACGTCAGTAGTAGCTTCAGAGGGACGACGTGCAGACATATTCATAGTTGAAGAGTGGAGATAGTAAGTAAAGTTCCAAACAAGGGGCCGGGCTGGTCCTTTTTAAGGGGTGTATTACCCAGATTCCTAAGTCCACGCAATCCAGAAGCATGACACAGTTCTGGAGCAGTCCTCGTGTGTTACCACGGGGGAAAAATGTCGAAGACACCCTTCCTTTTCGCTTGTAACCGAGAAATATGCACTCCGCGAGGTGATTTGCATATTCCATGATTACCTATGATGCGCAACTCCTCCTAATCCGTCTTTGATAATGGGAAGGTTGTTATGTAAGAGCTGTGGGAGGATAGGACATTTCGGCGTTACTATACAAGGTGACCTATTAGATTGCAGGACCCATCTGCATGTGAACGCGAAGCGCCCAAGGTTCACGAGAGAATTGTCATCTGCTCCTGAGGTACCTGATACTGATGAGAAAATTCTGAAGTTCAGAAGAAAAATACTGTATACGTTTTGAGCGATCGCGATGAGGCGCGCTGTAGTCGGACTAGGAGTCGGCGCGTCTGCCTGTTTGGGTTAGACCATTGTCCACGACACGGGAAGTGGGTGTTGATTGAACGTGCGCGCCTTACAGTAAACTCTATTGTCATGCGATCTCATTTTTAGTGCCCGGGAAAGCGCCTTCAAATCCAGACTGGCAGAAAAAAGCTCAACCATTTGAAGTTTCGACAAGCCTAGGCCTGCCCCACACCCTATCATTTGATGTAAGAACAGAAGCCAATCGGTAGCTCACGAATCTGGCCGACCCTGGTTGTGTCCGTACACTTCATCGGCGAGAGGGCTGTCCCGTGATGGCCGCCACATACTCCCTGCAATAACACAACGGGTCAACCTAGATCAGGTACTTAGCTTCGATTCCTGGCCATGGGATCACCCCCGTGGACGCTGAGGTTAGCAAGCGTAATGATCCGAGTCAGCTGAGGAGTATTAGGATGTGTATAAGGTCAGCTCAGGCCACCCCCGCACCAAGTACTGTAGTGCGTGCCTGTATGGTCCAGAATGCAGATTGACTACAGTTACACGGCAATGACAGACAAACTCTCGAATCTGCTTCGGTGTTTATCGCTGTTAACTTCTCTCGCGGAGCGTAATTTGAAACCCAGCGAGTAAAATTGTCTCTCGTTTTGAGGACTCTACAGTGTCCTCGTGTGTCTCTCCACAAAACCGAAGCCAGTTCATGGGGACGAGTGCCCGTGTTTCTCGACAAGCGCCCAAGGGTACAAATATTCTCCTATTTGTGGGGAAACAAAGCATTCCCATTTCGTCGGAGGGACTGAATGTGGCCTGAACAGAAGGACCATTCTCTAACTGACAGAACCTGCTGCGGTGAGATACTCCAATTCGTCATGAGCGCAACGCATGGGTAACATATTTATATTTTGAGGGCGAGCTTGTGCTCAATGCGCAGCAGGCGCTTCTTTCCTTACGTCCTTATTTGATTACATGGAAGCCGTGGGTCAAAGTTGTCGCAACAACAAACGTGGGTTCACACGTTTTGTCTTATGCAAACACAGAACAAACCGACAGGTTAGCGTAGGTACCACACCCACGGTATTCTCTGGACGCTTCTTCCGTCATGAGGAACCATAGAATATCGATTTTGTTTACGTGTCTACTTTGTCTTGCCCATACTCTCGGATAATGATATCGCATGGGGTCAAATGGCGAACGGATCAGATTATCCAACGCACCCCAGATTAGCTTTACGGCAGCTACGGACAATTAATTGGGCCCGAGTCGGTCGATAAGTCTTTTGTCGATAGGATTAACCATAAATGGGGAAGAGCGCGGAAACAACAGCGTACACACATTCGTCTAGTTGATCCAATTCCGTTATCTTAGTGAAATCCAGCTCGAAATCCAACACGTCTGCATTTGAGACTATGCGCACACGATCAACGGACTTGACAAGTAGAACAAAACCCTGGGTACGAAAGGCGTCTGTTAAAACGTGTGGGCAAAACGTGTGGATAGAAGTCACACCTTCTGCAACGAGTACCGGAGAAATATGTGGGCTGGACCTTCCCCAAACTTTTTTGCAAGGCCAACAATCAATGGATGATCGAAGCGCAGCCCACCTCTATGTGCGTGTGTTGCGGTCGTAATTCCCGCATGTTTAGGACAAGGAATGTACTTCTAGAACAATTCCTTGACCCCTGCAGAATTCTATAATTTTAGATCGAGTCATAAATGGGTGCAAGTCGATCTGTGGAAAAATGTTTGTATAGCAATGCGATTACAAGTTGAAAAAACTTTGTATCGTGGCTCACCTGATGTACGGCAGGTAGCGGCTGCCTGCTGTCAAACAACTCTTGCATGTGACCATCTCAAAGGTGATAATCCCAATGCTTTTCACTTTTCCAGCCTTCTGGGCTGCTACGCAAGCTTCCCAGGCCTGCCGACGGGCATCGGGTCCACACCAGGGTCCGTGAATAAGATACAGATCGATGTAGTCTAGGCCGCAGAGTTCCAGGGAACTATTGCTCGAATTGATAGTGGCATCAACGCCAGCGTTATGTTTCAACTTGGTGGTAAAGAAGATGTCCGCGTGCGATACGCCTGACTCCATGCAGAAGTCGAGAATAGCTCGTCCGCATTCGCGCTCGTTTTCATTCCACTCTGCAGAGTCCTTAACGTTATTCCATGCCTGAGATAATGGACAGCAGGGGGGAAAGGCGAGGTGGCTGACAATATGAAGATATCCGGCCTGCATGACCGAAGATGTGTTAAAGTGGGGCGCCAGCATCTGCGGGTTGCAACCCATACCTCGAGTGCCCACCTGACTGCTCGGTATGTCTCATCCCCCACCAATTCGTAGGTCCCTTCAAATGAATCGAAAATCTTTCCGGACGCTAGGTTATGATTGAGGCGGCGAACCAAAGCCCAACGGGAATCTCGTTTCCATCGCTGAGCTGAGGCTGACAAGAGGCAACATGTAAATACGATATTTGTGAGAAGCGCGAATGATGGGCGTACCTGATACCTGGATTGTAAGCTTAACTTCATGACGAATTTCCGGGAAGTATGCCGACGTCGTCACTGTGGAAAGAGGGACGGGTGGGTCCGAGTCTGCCGCTGGGAAGAAACGGTCCGAGTTGAACGTCGCTCTCTTCGAAACTACCATCACCGGGTCTTCCGCTTCTCATTGCCAATTCGTACGCTTGTTGAAGGTGAGATAGAGCCTCCACATACTACCCGCACATCAACTTCATTCGCTGCAGGACAGCAAATGAGAGGGACTACGATTCGGGAAGTGATTGTCGTAACATTGTTCGGATTTTCCCACACTTACATTCATGGCTAGCGCAACTTATCGTTGATTCCATTACACCTTCCCCAACCTCGCGGTTGTGAATACGGAACTCTTTATCTTATCTCCCTGTGTTGCGGAACGACATCTCGCTTTGCCAGATTCAGCGGTCCTGCTTTCCAGAAACCCTTCTTATCATCTATCGGACACGATTGCTGTGGTGTACGTCACTGGGACCAGTGGCGATGAAGTGTCTGAGGCAGAAAAGGTCCCCTAACTTTGGGTCGCGCACCACCCATTCATTGAATGAGGTGCCTTAGCATCCAAAAACGCGGCTTTAGATGAAATGGAAGGGGGCGATAGAATTTCATCTAGACGCCCTATAGTGGAGGAGCCCAAGGACTTGCCATGAACGGTTGAGATACCTAGAACGTATCAACCCTAAGCACGGCGAGATAAGGAACGGTCTGTCTACGCATCCAACATTTAATAATGCTCCCCATTACAGTACAATATCCGCACAACGAAAATCAACTTTCTCACGGTTTCGCATGGTAAATTTGGGAACGATTCTGAATAGAATAAATCTTGTCAAGCCATTTCACTGTGCTGCTGAGCCTGCGGCTTCTCTGCTCTTTCTGCTTTTGATGTCAAGTGCACCCTTCACGTATCTCGATGGTGAGCCGAAGCCAATTGAATCTATCCTTACACAGTCTGTTGAAAATTTGGACGCATTAATTGTAGGCCGTTCAATCAAGCCTGATCGCCGGGGTGATTTGATGCTCCATCAGCGCTTAGAGTGTCACTGACACCTGAAAATGAACACCCAGGCTAACTGGCTCGTACATACTTTGAATAACTCTTCGATGAATTCAATTGACGCCATTGGGACCAAGCTTCCTAATAACTGTGATTTCGATTTCGGAAGCTATGGCATGTGGTCTCCACGTGTTGTGTCAGTCCCAAGCTCAGCACTGCCTAAGTCATCGACCCTGCAGTTAATGTGGGCCACATTTCGCCAGATTGTGCGTACAGTAAGCGCATATGACTTAGCGCCGAGTTGGAGGTAACATATGACCGAGGACATAGGAGGATACGGAATACATACATTACGCCTGGACTGGATCTGGAAACACGACACACAAGGCGTTGAACTACATGTACAGCACAGTCCAGTACCCCAACTATTCCTACGGAAGCCGAAAACACGTGAGTGCCCAATCACTGGCTGAAGCCTGAGGCCTGAGGCCTGAGGTCTGGCGGAGGCTTTCGTGCTGAACTTCGGGTGCTTTTATTTACGTGGTTTCAGATTCATGCTTCTTTTTTCCCTACTGGAGATGCGCAGGGTCACACACGTTTACGAGTTATACTGTATGTACGTGAGGTACAGTACCTGAAAAGTGCCATTGAGCACCGAGACTAGGGGACATAAACAAGAATGGAACATCGGTAAGCGCCTCTTCGGTCCCAAATAATGTCCGTGCTAATGAACGCTGATTGCCTAGAGTACGACGTCCGCGAGACCCGCCCGTGGCCTGCTGCAGACGCGCACTATGAAATACGTGGGAACCACGAAAGCGGTGAAATGCAGCAGAGTTGAGCCTAGCGAAGCCGTCTGTCTTGCACGTTTACGGTAGGCCTCCGCAAATCCGAAAGTTCTCTCATTCTCGGCCCTTGGCTTGATACCAGGAAATTTGCCACGCCACGTAGAACCATGACGGTGTAGCGCCCACCCGCGCCGTTGGTTCCTTCCGTTCCTTTCATCCTAGACAGGAAACGTGGTCCCGAACGGGGACACAAGTTTGGGCAACTACAACGCTCAATCCCCTGGAACCGCCCTGTGATCCCTAGGGAAGGCACCGTAAGACACGTCCATCAGAACCGGACGGAACTTTGGCGGGCAGTACATATTTCTTTCCAAAGAAAAAGCCGCACGATTATGGGCGGTGGAATCGCTCTATACGCCGTCGTCTATCGATTTGGGGACGTCATCGCGACAATTCCAGGAGGGGGCGAATGTAGAATTGAGTAGCGGCTGGGCGCTTGTTAGAGCATCGGTAACTGGCAATAGCTTGAACGCAACGCTGAATGCCATGTGAGCGATCATTAACGGAAGCGCCCATGCATAAATTGTGCCTTTCTGAACGTGGCCTCCGAGGGCAACGGCGTACAGTAGTTCATGAGAATTAACCAGGGCAAATCATGGGAAGGTAGATTGCATGTGTTTACTTTGTAGTACATGTCAAGCAGGGTTTACGATAACAGACCGAGGAAGATCGGGGGTAGGACGATGATAAAAATTTCGACATTGGGATTAGAAAATGTAGGAGTGGGAATGGAAGGGAAGGATGGGATCAACGGATTAGGCGCGCCATGGGACACACACGGTGGAAGACAAGTGTCGGGGGGAAGTCAGGTCATTTGTAGACTGTACAGAACAGGACGAGGACGGAGCTTCGTTTACGGTATCGGCATGGGCCCGGCATCCGAGTCGGCCTCGGCCTCGGCATGATAATCACCACCATCTTCGCGCCTCCTCTTTTCCGCCAGGCACCGACTCCGATGGGATCTAATGGAGGCATCCGAGTCGGCGTGAACGATAAGTATGCCCAAGACTTGACTCTACATACAGTACCTTATCATGATGTCTCACGAGCGGCATTTGACTTGGCCCCAATGACCGCAATACCACAGGTTGCAGCGCTGGGGCACGATGCTAGGATGACGGGCAGCAGCGTCTGTGCTACAATTCGACCCTCGAGTACCCTTGCAGCAGCAGTGAGGGTCTTGACAAGAGGGATGACCCTATGCAGGTCATTCTTCACGGAGGCGACACGGAGCACGAAATGTATGATGTCTTTGTCCGTCGCCCCACTCGGCGTCCCCGGATCTGCTGCAAGCTGTGAGACCATGTCGTGCCAGAGGTGCTGGCCTTCTGATGGAGGAAGTGCGACGGTCTCTAGTATTTGCCGGTATGTCCATCCAGCAGGTGCCTGTTTTTGCCGGCGATGGCTCCATCTCTGAGGCATTGTTGTCCTCCACGCCCGTGCATACTTCATTCGCCTCATCACCGCCATTCATGAACAGTAGTTCGCCCTGATTAATGCCGGAGCTGGAGCCTTGTGAGCTGGAGTTGCCCGCTCTCAGGAGTCCTGCTCCCAGGGACGTAACACCTGAAGGCGGGGTAGTGTTATTCAGAAAGAATGTATGTTTGTTAGGAGTGAAGGAACTTGACCAGGATGAGGGCATCTCGTCGGTCGCTAGC
>WNFQ01002455.1_pt1 | contig 23025 bp, 22 predicted proteins | sample 5400171 | NCBI WGS metagenome assembly WNFQ01 (sample SAMN13153356, study PRJNA577476) | soil metagenome | isolation source: 20 cm soil under Madrone tree | place: USA:California | collected 2016-06-14 | reverse complement strand
TGGCATCCAGTCCGCCAGGCTCAAACTCCTTCGATCGTCGGAAGATATTGAGACGATCAAAAGCATCGTCGGCACTTACGCTGCCACTAAACCGTGGCGCATCGTCGTGGAGCCGAATGGAAAAGAAAGAATCACTGTCACCCATGACCCTCCCGCCGACATTTCGATTCTGGCGGGCGAAGTTCTCTACCAAGTCCGCTCGGCCTTGGATCATTTGGCATTTAGCCTCATCAAGGTCAATCCGAACGGCATCACTTTTCACCCTGGCTGGGAAGCAAACTGTACCTTCCCATTGAAACATCTTCTCCCAAAGTCCATTCAAAACCCTCCCGTACCGTACGGGCACAAGTCGTTCTCCACGTGCCTGCCGGGAATCGCCAATGCGCCATTTACATTTATCGAGCGCCAACAACCGTATTACAAATCCGGGATTAACAACACTGCCTTGCGAATCCTCTCCGTTCTCTCGAACATCGACAAGCACAGACACCTAAATCTGACCGTCACTAGGATTCGTAAAAAAGAAGAGATTCTGTTCGACAGCGGAGCGGAACACGGATCCTGGCATATTTTGAATAACGAGGCGGAACTCGAATCAGTCATCGAGACTAATTATCCGATGGGACGCGCAGTCAAGATGGATCGGAGTTTCACCCCGTTTGTGACGTTCGACGAATCTGCACTGGGCGATGCCGCCTCAATGCCTGTGGAGATCGCTTTGATGCTCTGTGCCTATACCGTCGAGACCATGATCCTCCCTACGCTTGAGACGTTCATCCAGAAGCCTTAGAAACAGTGTCGAAATCTTGAATGGGCACCGCTTATACCGAAAAACTGCCGGTTTTTCGGCCCATTGTTGGAACCAAGTTGGAACCAATTTACAGCCAACGAGCTTCCTGTATTGCCCGACGCAGTTGTGTGTCAACCTCTGGCGGTGCATTGTTAATGTACCGGCGCGCCCGATCCGCTGCTGACTTTGGAAGCCCTAGGAGATAGTCTCTGGCTCGTTCCACCGTAAATGGGTTTCCTGTTTCATCCTCGAAATTTGAACGCAAGTCAGTCCAAATGACACCATCAACTCTGTGTTTCGCCCCCATTGTTGAATCACCGGCACGAGTGGCGGGTGAAGTAACCGGGATTAGGTAAGAGTAGCTGACCATCCGGGAGCTATCTCGCGTGGCTGGCGGAGGATAGACCGCGTCAAAAGATGGCATTTAGGTTTATTATGACCCACGAAAAGTAAATTCCCCCGGCATCTCGTTATGTGTATTAAGGCTAATCATTGTCTCTCAAGACGAAAGTCGGGAGCAGCGCTGTGGAGTCGTCGCTGACGATTGAGGAGGGAGACGGCGAAATACGGAAGTCTACGGACACACCGGGCAGCTCTAGACCGATGCGGTATTCGTCTTTGTCACTGAAAGACATCGTCTGTCTCTGCGCCGGGCCTCGCGATGAGGAGGCATGGGAGGAATTCGTTTCCCGGGTCGGGCAGCCCATCAGCCTCACCATTATGCGCACGGCTTTCCTGTGGGGCGAGCCTTCTCGGTCGCTGGTTGAGGACCTGGTCCAAGAAACCTACGGCAAACTCTGGAAAGACGGCTGCCGCCATCTGCGCGACTTCGCGATCAAGCATCCGGACGACGACGCAATCTTGCGATACATAAAGAAAACTGCTGCCAATGCCGCCCACGACTATTTCAAGCATCTTCGTAGTCAATCATCCGGCGGCGACAAACCCCATGTTTCCACGAGCGATGTCGACCCCGAGGCGGGGAAGCAGGTTCTTGGGAGTAAAGAAAAAATCGTTTCCGGAGTTCTTGAGAAGGAAATCGATGAACACCTGAAGCATTGCTTGAACGGACCCGACCAGGAGCGCGATCGTATGATTTTCTGGCTCTACTTCCGGCAGGGAATGAGCACTAAACAAATTGCTTCCCTGCCGACCATCGGACTGACTGCCGAAGGAGTTGGGAGCGTCATCGAACGGTTAAAGCGTTGCCTTCGGGAACGGATCCTTGGGCTGCCTGCGGATTCTGAGGATGACAAAGAGTAAAGCCAAAAGCAAACTTCCTTGAGAACTCGTATTGTTTTGTTTATGGGGAGGCTCCGAACTTGGAACGGCCATTCGACAAACATATCGATAACGACGAGCTGAACGCTCTTGTCCCCTGGGCTACAGAGACCGGTCAAGTGCTGCATGAGCTTTCTCCAGAGGCGATTCGTGAGGCCGAGCGTCACGCGGAGTCATGCGTGGATTGCAGCAAGAAGGTGGCGAAATACCGGAAACTCTTGGGCCGGCTCTCGAATGTGGCCGTCTCGGGAGTCGCGCCGCCGGGGGCTGACTGTCCCAAAGACATCGACTGGTTTGATGTGGCTGCCGGGCTGCGGCCGAAGTTCAAGGCAAGGCAATTGATCATGCACGCCGCGCTCTGCGACCACTGCGGCCCCCTGCTTCGCACTGCGACGTTCTTGGATCACCCCCCCACTCCTGAGGAGGAACTACTGCTGGCGGAACTGAAGCCACCGTCGCGGCCAGATTTAACCTCTCAACGTGTGCCGCCGCCCCCGCCACGTCCGGGGTTCATGAGGTGGTTGGTTCCAGCCATGGCGATGATACTGATTGTCGCAGCCTTAGTTACGTGGTGGCTGTCATCACCGACGCCACTCTCCGGCGCGAAGTATGCCGAATTCGCCGTTGAGACTCAGCGGCAGTATGCTCAGGGAAACCTTGCGCTTGATGTTCGCTCGGACTCGCAGCAGACGCTCAATGACTGGTTTAAAGCGAAGTCGCCGTTTTCCCTGGCTTTGCCAGTGTCCCCTCTTGCCCCTGGCGAGGAGCGGCCTTACCGTCTGGAGGGTGCGCGGCTAGTGCCCATCGGCAGCAAGAGTGCTGTGTACATCGCTTATCAGATGGAAACAGGCCCTGCGAGCCTGATGGTGACGCCCGATTCCGTGGCTGTCATGGTTTGCCATTCCCCTATGAGAGACCGCGATCTAAGTCAGACGCCGACTCCTCTACGTGCTGAGCCCGTATTGCAGTAACTTCTAAACCTTAACCAATCTCTGAGAGCGCGGTATTCCTTCGTTTCGGGTGATCGTGATGCCCTGCTGTGGCACGAATAAGTTTGTGTCCACGAAAAGGAAACTTCCCCGGGATCTCGTTATATCTAGTGAGGCTCAGACCTCAGCGGAGGTGGCTATGGCTAAACGAATTCGATTTGACTGCTCCTTCCCGGCGATTCTTTTTGCAATCATGTTCGCGGCGTTGGGTTTAGGCGGTTGCACCTCGGGGACGAAGTCCCGAACATTGTCCTCTCTGCAGGTCACTCCCGCCAATCCCAGCGTTGCCGAGGGTTCGCAACAGCAATTGACCGCCACGGGCACCTTCACCGACGGCAGCACTCAAGACCTCACCAAGCTCGTAGCGTGGAGTTCGTCTGACAACAGCTCTGTCACCATTGACTCCGCCGGCCTTGCAACCACCCATTCCTTGGGACGGCCGAAAATCACCGCCGCGACGGGCAGCGGCGCAGGACTATCCCCACTCGTCATGGGTTCCACACACCTCATCATCGTCGCTGGCCCCGGAACATCGACGCCGCGCTTCGCTTACGTGACCAATCTCAGTGATGACACTCTTTCGATCTACTCCGTAAACCCCTCCAGCGGGCAGCTCCGCCCTCATGGCTACGTACTCACTGACAGGCATCCGGAAGCCCTCTGTCTCGACCCTTCGGGAAAATTCGCTTACACCGCAAATAATCAGGCCAACGACGTCTCCGCCTTCACCGTCGACTCCGCCACAGGTTCGTTGACTCCTGTTCCAGGCTCGCCATTCGCAGTTGGATCATCTCCGTCTTGGGCGGCTGTGGATCCCTCCGGTACATTCCTCTACGTGGCGAACTTCAGTTCCGCGAATATTTCCGCCTTCGTCATCGACCGCTCTACTGGTGCGTTGATGCCTGTTCCGGGTTCACCCTTCGCTGCGGGCGGTGGTCCTAACTCGGTGGCCATTGATCCAACGGGTCGATTCGCCTTTGTGGCCAACTCCACCGTAAATATCCCTGTCTTCAGCATCGACGTAAGCACCGGCGCACTCCAGCCAATCCCCGGCTCTCCCTTTCCGGCCGGAACAGTTGGCGGAATAGCGACCCTCCACCCAACGGGTCGTTTCCTCTATACCATCAATCAGAACACCAACACTGTTAACGGCCTCACAGTCGATCCAGCCACCGGTACCCTCGGGCCGATGCCTGGACCTCCCTTCCCCACTGGCGGGGGGCCATTCCACTTCGCTCTCGACCCGGGGGGTAAGTTTGCCTTCGTGGCAAACGGGCTCTCCAACAACGTCTCGGCTTACACCGTGAATCCAACTACCGGTGCTCTGAGCGTGGTTGCGGGTTCGCCATTCGCGACTGGAATCGAACCCGCCTGGCTAATCGCCGATCCTTCGGGGAAATTCTTGTACGTCTCGGGAGAGCTTTCCAATGACTTGACAATGTACGGCATTGACGGCACCACAGGCGTCCTCACCATCTTGGGAACGGTCAGGGCGCGTCCCGGAGCCCGTGCCATCGCCATGAGTGGCGGAACTGCCGCCGTCACCTACACCCCAAAGTTCGCTTATGCGGCGAACGACGGTTCCAATAACGTTTCGGCTTTTAGCGTCACACCCTCGTCGGCAGCGTTGACAGCCGTCAGCGGGTCGCCTTATGCGGCCGGAACTTCACCCACCGCTATAGCGGCGGACCCTGCAGGCAAGTTCGTCTATGTAGCTAACGTCGGCTCAAACAATGTCAGCGCCTACGCCTCGGATCCCGCCTCCGGCACGTTGAGCAGCGTTCCCGGTTCTCCGTTTTCGACGGGCATATCCCCCACCAGCGTTACCGTTGATCCCTCAGGGAAATTTGTCTACGCAGGGTTCGGCGGGGGAATTTCCGCGTACACGATAGATACGTCCACTGGCGCCCTCACGCCAATTGCGGGCTCGCCATTCACTGGAGGAGTTGGCATCGTGATTGTCGATCCCACCGGCCGGTTCCTTTTCTCCGCTGGTTTCAACACCAATACGCTCTCCGTCTTCACAATAAATTCCCAGTCTGGAGCACTGACAGCAGTGAGCGGATCGCCATTCACTGCGGGGGTTGGCAAGAATCCACTCGGGCTGGTGGTCGACCCGTCCGGCAATTTCCTCTACCTCGGAAACACGGCGGACGGAACCATATCTGCTTTCTCCATTGACCAAGTCAATGGCACGCCCACGCCCCTGGCAGGCTCGCCGTTCGCTACCGGATCCGACCCACGCAGCCTCTGCGTGGACCCGGAAGGCAGCTTCCTTTTTGCCGGAACGTTCGGCGACGGCAAAGTTTCTGGCTACACAATCGGCGCGTCTGGTGGGCTTACTCCAATCACTGGTTCGCCATTTACGGTTGGCACCGGCATCTTAGGAGTAGCTATCGATGCCTCAGGGAAGTCTCTCTACGTTGCAGACAACAGTCCGGGAAGTGTAAGGGTGCTTAGTCTCGGCGCGAACGGCTCGCCGACAGCGATCAGCGGCTCTCCGTTTGCCGCCGGACCGGGAACGGAAGCCGTCGTTGTCACCGCCAAGATCCAATAGAGCGAGCATCGCAACCGCGATCAGATTTCATAAGTAGTCAGAATTGTCATCTAGTGAGGCTCAGGAGGAAATCTAATGAGCACAAAAGTCAATCATCGGTCATGGCTGCTGATTGGTAGCCTGTTCGCGATATCTTCCGTGATATCGGGGAAGGAGTACGTTCCGCGGCCCAAAGTCCCAAAAATCTTAAGAGTACCAGCTGGACAAACGGTCTTGCTGAAGGCTCTCGGCAAGGGGGTGCAAATCTATGACTGCAAAGCAAGAGCCGATGACCCAAGCAAGTTCGAATGGAGCTTCAAAGCCCCGGAAGCGGATTTGACAAACGAACATGGAGACAAAATTGCGAAGCATTATGCCGGACCCACTTGGGAAGCGAATGACGGCAGCAAAGTCGTCGGGGAAAAGAAAGCCGAGACACCGGCACCGAGGCCCGGCGCGGTTCCCTGGTTGCTGCTTAAAGCGAAATCGAACGAAGGAACTGGCACGTTTGCGAGAGTGACGTACATCCAACGTGTCGATACGGAGGGCGGCGTGGCTCCAGCTGCGGGCTGCGATCAGGCCCACGTCAACGCTGAGGCACGGGTCAATTACAGAGCAAACTACTACTTCTACGTTCCCCAGCGATGACGACCCGGTGTATCCAGCTCGGCCTAAACAAATGTTAGGTACCGCAGTGAGGCCTCCAGCCCACGCAACATTGGACAATGCCGCCGACTTCGCGTGGCAGCACGATGACGTATTTGGTCGCATCGCGACGCGATACGACCTCTTGTGCGATGTTTTTAGCCTCGGCATCCACCGACTGTGGAGGCGCCGCGTGGCACAGCTAATCGCGAGTGAACATTGGGCAACGCTGCTGGACGGAGCCACAGGCACAGGGGGCATTATCACTCGACTGCTGGCGCACAAAGCTGTCCTAGGTAGAACGGTCGTTGCGTCCGACATTAGCACAAAGATGCTTGCTATCGCCCAGCGCAAACTGGCCCCGCTCGGCCAGGAAGTGCAGCTTAGACAACTTGACGCAGAGAGTATGCCGACCGTTGCAGACAGTAGCGTGGATGCATACTCAATGTCCTTCGGCTTGAAGATCTGCAATCGCGGCAGCGCGCTAAAGGAGGCGTATCGCGTCCTTCGGCCGGGTGGAAGGCTCATCATTCTTGAGACCTCTAACATTCCGTGGTTGCCTTTGCACTGGGCTTATCTGGCTTATACGTCTGTTTGCATGCCAGTTTTTTGCTGGCCAGTTACCGGCGGCGACTCCTCTGCGTACAAGTACCTCCTGCATGGCATTCGCGAGTTCCCGTCGGCCGAGGCGCTAGCCGCAGAAATCGGCGATCACGGGTTCCAGGAAGTTACTTATGAAAGGCTATCGCTGGGCATTGTCGCTATACACACTGCCAGCAAGCCTGGAAGCAATGCGGTGCCTAGCAACGCGTTGAATGGCACAACTGCATCTACAGCGCAGCCCTCGGCTGGCCCCTTAACGGACGGCTCTTAGAATTGCGGCCGAGTCACGGGCAAACCTGAAGTAATCACAAGATAAGGTAGCCGACGACTCGTCCAGAATCGCCATTTCCGCTGTGGGGTAATGAACACGGTCCTGCAGCTTAGCGTGTTATCAGTGACCCAATGCCTGGCGCAGGAATTGATGCCGTCAGATAATCGGCTGGGAGGGCTCGATGCGCCCCAAAACTGACGGCATTCTGGAATCTTCCTTGTACGTGAGCGATGTGTCTCGTTCCATTCGCTTCTATCAGGACATCTTCGGATTTTCCGTCATCAGCGATTTCGGCGAGCGCGGTTGCGCCATGCAAGCGGGCACACACCAAGTATTGCTACTGTTCAAGAAGGGTGCTTCGCGAACAATTACGTCGCCTCACGACGGAGATGGTGAGTTGCACCTCGCGTTCGCAATCCCATCCGGTGAATTGTCCAACTGGGAGTCTTGGCTTCAGCAGAGAGATATCTCTGTGGAGGAGAAGCGCTCGTGGGAATTGGGTGGCTGTAGCCTTTACTTTCGTGATCCTGACCGCCATTTGCTCGAGCTTGCCACGCCCGGCACCTGGTCGGTGTACTAGAGAAGTTGTGCACGCAGGCCGTGAAATCGGCATGCCGTACTAGGCGCTCCTCGAGGCGCTCCTCACCGCTGCCTGACTTGGCTCGATGTTCTGGTTGAGACGAAACACGTTGCCGGGATCATATTTGTTCTTCAGCGCTACGAGCCGCGCATACTTCTCGGTGCCGTAGGCGGCCTTGATACGTTCGCAGCCCTCGTCGGCCTCCCGTCCCAAATAGTTCACGTACACGCCGCCGGTCGAATAGGGTTGCATGGCCGCCCAAAAGTCCCGACCCCAGCGGACGGACTTTTCGACGTCGGCCGGGTCGGCGCATACCCCTGCACTTAGGAAGCTGTACTCGACGTCCCGGTGAGCGAACGCGGTGGCTTCCCGGTTCGCGCGCCTCACGGCACCGCCTAGTTGGTGCTCGATTACTGCGTGGCAGATCGGCGTGGGTCGCTGGGCGCAATGCGCAACGATGGTGTCGATCGCCCCATCGCTGATGGTCTTGATGAAGCTTGATTTCCAGTAGCTCTGGAGCCCGAACGCATAGAACGAGTCGATGAGCTGCTGTGCCTCGGTATATGGGATGGGGCCCATCGTGTCCATCACAGGCGACCCGGCCGACCGAAGGGGTCTAACGACTCGTTCTCCGTCGGCGATCGGTCCGTTGTAGCAGATGTTCATGCCAACGATAGGAGTGCCATCGGGCAGGGTGATGAGAACGACGTCAAAGGCCAACTCGTCGGGAGCAGTGCTGGTGACCTCCCGAAAAAGCTCCAGGACCGCTTTAGCTCTCTGCATACGGTAAGCCACTATTCCCGCGAAAACCGGGCCAACCGGATGAAGCTGATACTCGAAGGAGGTCACAACACCGAAGTTGCCGCCGCCGCCCCGCAGGCCCCAGAACAAATCCGCGTTCTCGGAGGCGCTGGCCGTAAGAAACTGACTGTCGGCTGTGACAAGATCGACGGAGAGAAGATTGTCGCAGCTCAGGCCATGTTTCCGGGCCAAATAGCCCAGCCGCCGCCCAGGGTGAGCCCGGCGATGCCGGCTGTGGAGATCTGACCCCCGGTAGTAGCCAAGCCGAAGGTTTGGGTGGCATGGTCGAACTCACGCCAGGTTACCCCAGGCTCGGCGCGAGCCGTGCGATGGCGGGGATCGACGCGGACGCTTTTCATGCGAGAGAGGTCGATGACCAGTCCACCGTCGCACATCGCATTGCCGCTGACATTGTGGCCGCCGCCGCGAACCGCCACCAGCATACTGTTCACATGCGCAAAATTGACGCACTGAATCACGTCTGCAACTCCGGCGCAGCAGACAATCAGAGCCGGGCGCTTGTCGATCATGCCGTTCCAGATCTTGCGGGCGTCGTCATAGCCCGGATCGCCAGGACGCAGCAATTCACCGCGCAAACTGGCTTTGAGATTCTCGATGGCAGTTGGCGAAATCATGGATGACCTCCTGCCGGATCTAGTGGCGGGGACCGGACAATACGCCCCCGGAAAGGCGTGGTAGAGGGAAGATGCGCCTCATGAACTATGCTTGTCAAGGTGGCATTCCGGCATCGAGTAGCCCTTGCTGCCGGTTGCGGTGAAATAACGGGCTATTCGGAATTCCATTTTGAGCGAAGAACGCGCGAGCTTGGGAAGTAGACGATGCCCTGTACAAACTTAGGTCGAGGTTATGGGATTGTATCCCACGTCCCAACGAAACCAATCCATTGAAATGTAAGCACTTGCGAGGATCACGAGGCGGCAGAAAGCGGCAGTTTGTGTTCCAAACCTTCCTAAGTCATTTGTGATCAGCATAAGAAGCGTTTTTGAATTGGCTCGACCTACTGAAATCATTCAGAATTCGGTGGGTGTTCTGTTCGATTCCCATCGCCCGCTCCATAAACCCTGATGATTCGATTGCCTTTCCGCCTGGAAGTTGCTGAAAATCGCCCGATAAACTGAGGGTTTTGTTCCAAGGATGTTCCAAAGCCCTCGCAATTGTTCTAAGGCATCCACTCCCGAATCTGGACGTAGCGGGACGCGGACTGACCTGCACTGGCTTTGAAAGAGTAATCAGAAATTCAGAATGAAAAACGGCAAAGACAAAGCGGGAACGGGACGCAAGTCCGCTAGAAAAGATGCTCCCAAACCGATTGGAGACCGTTTGCTGACGCTCCAGGATGCAGCGGAAGTCTTGCGACTGAGCGCGCGGACAGTGCGTGAGTACGTCAGTCGGGGAGAAATCGAGGCGCGCATTATCGGCGGACGGTGGAGATTCCGACGTGCAGACCTTGACGCTTTCTTTGAAAACGCACCCTCTGACTGGGACTTTGCTGGAAAGAACGGGGATCGGGATTAGATGGTGGAACAGGCTAAAAGGCAGATTTGGAGGAATGGCGGGCGCTTCTACGGCTATCGCATAAACTCCGAGCAGGTTCCCATGCTCGGGGCCTGTACTGTTCGCGCGATTCTGGACGACCCGCGAATGATTCTCTATTTGGTCGTCTGGAAGAGTCGGAAAGGCAACGAAGTTAAACAAACCGTCAGGCTGGCGCGTTCTGTTCCACGGACCAGTCTTTCTGAAATCGAGTCGGTAGATATCAAGTGGCCGGATGGCAGCACAGTGCGAGTTTATTTGGTTTGGCGACGGCAACCCCGACTGGGCCCATAGAGGCAATCGCCTACGTCTGTTCGGAGTCCGACTGTCTCGTCCACTACAACACTTCTAGCGGATACTTCATTGCCGCCAAGCAAGGAAACCGGACAGATCAAGGCACGACGCCTAGCATCCGTTGTCCGAATGATGAGTCGCCCATGTATCTCGCGGAGATTTGGCCGGAGTACAAAAGCTATCGGCTCTGGAGATGTCCAAAGTGCGACAAGAGCCTCACGAATCTCGACTCTTCGCGAGCGTCATAGAAAACACCAGTTGATGCCAATTGGAACAAGCGCACTGGCGCCGCTCCATTGATAATTCAAGGTTTCCTTCCAAGGAATTCAATTCAGTAGGCACTGCTACTCTCCAATGCTCGTGGGAGGATTCAGCGGAGACCTACGACAGGAGGGTGATTCAATCCGGTCCCTTTGCTACGATCCCAGAGCGCCACTTGGCAACGCCCCAACCTCCAACCGCCAGGACCACCAGCATTGCAACGGCCGCTGCTGGGACAAAACGCGCTGATGAAGACGTTGCAAAGATCTCTTTCACCGCGGCGGCGGCCATCCGCGGCTGACGCTCACCCGTCTCTACTCCATAGTACTCCTCAGGATCAAGGTCGTGCTGCTTCTCATCGTCGGGCGCCGGTTTGCGGTCCCACCAGTCCCCCGGACGCTTCGGGTTGTCGTAGTTCTTCCACCACTCGTCGGCAAACTCAAAGACCACACCACCGCAAGCACCAGCCGACTGAAGGCTCTGCCATGAACTCCGCAGCAATCGGGCTTGTCCTTCTTCTCCAGCTTCGATCGTGTTGGCTCCAAATTCTGTGATGAGCAGGGGCTTGTCACCGGCAATCGGCTGCAACACCTTCTGGATGTAGTTGCCATAACCATTCGCCACGACCTCCGGTGGCCATAGAGGGTAGACATTGAAGCTGGTGACATCGAGGAACCGCAGGTCGATGTCTTTTGTAATCGGCCAGTTGGAGTGTGTTATGAAGTGCTGGTTGTCCAGCTCTTTGATCGCGCTGTACAGATCCAGCAACCCGTCGCGAACGGGTTTTTCTCCCCGTTGTCCCAACGCGGCATTTGGGATCTCGTTTCCCAGAATCCAGCCTAATAGAGCAGGTTTCTGGCGAAAGTCGTTGACCCGCTTCAAAATGTCCTCACGCGAGGCACTGGATTGAGGAGTCCCGAGAGTCCACCAGTTGATAGTGAAGCTATACAAAACCTTTAAGCCACGCTTCTGAGCCAAGTCCAGCACGTAGCTCGGAGGATCAACCATCAGGATGGTGTTGACGTTCAAGCCTTGAATCAGCTTCAAGTCAGCGTCAATGAGCTCAGGTGCCGGGTAGGGATAATTCTTGTTCGGTCCCGTGCCGGGACGCCACGGGCCGTAGTGGATGCCTTTCACCAAGAACGGTTTCCCGTCCACATAGAATGACTTCCTCTCTATCTTCACACCGAGCACTTCTCCCGCGTTGGCGCGCACATGCACAAACAGGCCGGCTGGAATTGCGAACAAGAGTAAAACCGTCGCAAACGGCACGATCGTCCTCGCTTGATTGGCGCCCGAAATCCGCGATTGTTGCTCATCGTAGAGCACGGAAATGGCAGGGCCGAAGAGGAATTTTCCGGCAAACAAATAAAAGCACGGGAAATAAATCACGGGAAAGTTAGTGGCCAATGGCACGCACAGCAGCAGCAAGCCAAACAGCGCTTCTCCTAGGACGCCCCACGAATGATTGTTTTGAGACCGCGCATTTGTTGGGGTCCATTGACTCTTTCGGCCAATCAAGCAATCCCACACGCCGCGCGCCGTGGGGAAGTCTGTCGTTCCGTACACCAGGCCGCACATCACCACTGCGCCTGCCGATCCTTGACGAACCGGATCCTTCGCGAAGTACGCCAACACCGGTAAAAACGTTGTCAGGATGATTAAGCTCCCCGCGAAAAAGGCCGTGCCGGTGTTCACGGTGTACCCAGTCAAGAGGAAAGGCCCGACTAGAAACGTGGCGCACAGATACAAGAGCAATGCGGTTTGTCCCACATAAAAACCGCTAAACATGAAAAAGGACCACTTCTCCGCCAGGCTTAACTGTTTGCTTTTCAGCACCGCCGGGCAGTGCGCTCGCAAGGTTTGCACGCAGCCGTAGGCCCATTTGTAACTCCGCTGCCGGTACGAGCTGTGGTTGCCAGGGTGCTTCTCTCCAAACTGAATTTCTGGAGCGTATGCGACTTTGTATCCGCGCAAGTTGAGACGGACCGTTAAATCCAGATCGTCTGAGAAGAAGCCGGGCGTGAAGCCGCCCACCTCCATCACGGTGGCAGTCTTAAGAAGTGCATTGTGTCCAACAAAGGGCTGCCAGCCGAAACGGGAGTAGGCAGTCAGGAATACATTGAAGGCGTCGATCGAACGCGACAATAACCGGTTGACAGAGCAGGTGTTTGGGTCCACAACCGCCACGTTACGGAATTGCACGATGGCAATTCTGGGATCTTCGAAGTGGGGCAAAGCCTTCTCTATCGCCCGGGGATCAAGTGCCTGTGAGTCGTTATCGCAAAGCAGGAAATACTCAAACAGGTGCGCGGTCTGCCCCAGCACGCGGTTCGTTACCCCGGCCTTCCCGCCTTCTTTGGTTGGCCGGCGAAGGAGCAGAACGCTGTGGTCTGTTCTCCGTCGCAACTCCTGGACCGCCTGGTCCACTTCTTTGCGTTGCGCTGCGGAAACGGAGTCGTCGTGAATGACAAAGTAGAGCTTGCCGCGATAAGTCAAATTAGCCAGGCTAAAAAGCGCATCCCGGTCTAGGTCATTGCAGCACAGATAGATCAGCCCGACCGGAGGTGGATTCTCCACAAGCTTGAATTTGTTCGCTTCTTCTCTTCTGAAAATATAAGCTACCGCCATGAAGAGAAACGCGAAGCCATAGTAGCTCGAGGCCACCTCCACCGAAGTTTTGAACGCAAGAAGCCCAATGACAACAAACGTCAAGTGCGTTTGATGAGCTACGCGGTAAATATTCCAAGTGTAGCCGAGCGAAAAAAGCGTGGCCGTGCAAAGCACAAAGTAAACCATCCTCTGTGATGGCGAGCGTTCCCAACTGTTCGCTGCGGGGCTCGACCGTTGTTTTCTGCTCGCAAATACATCCATCTTTTGCTGTCGACTCCGGAAGCACTGCCTAGAACGACGTGATCGATGACCTCGAAAGCGAGGACTTGCGAATACCAGAGCGCGATCTTCTGCTTCGCAGGTTGCAGCGCTCGCGGGGGACTGGCGGCCGGCAAATAAGCACCCTGACCAAACTTAACCAACGTGGCCCGGTGAAGCAGCGCTCCATGAGAATTTACTTGCGCACAACCCTGATTGCAAAACCCAAAAAAGTAATGCAGGCAATTGGTTTTCAGGCCTGCGCCAGGGCAGATACCCTCCCCGGCGATAACCTTACCCGTAGGCCGTGAAAAAGGGGCCTCAGGAACGACAAACGAGCCCCCAGACCTGCGCGAGGTCACTTCGTCGGCGGGCTGCACGCAGACTAGGGGGTGGGTCAGGCTTTACAATCAGGCGAAACCCGCAATGTGGGATGGGCAAAACACCGGAGTGAGATGGGCAGAACCCCGGAAAGGATGCCTTCGCGGCTGTCGTTCATCCACGAGCGCCTCCAACAGGCGCTTGAACTCGGCAGAATCTCTAACATCGATCTTCATTGCTTGCTCGGCTCCCTTCGAGCTATGCAGAAAGTGTAGACCTCCGTGAGCGTCGCTTCAAAAACATCGAGAAGATGCTGCAAGAGCTAAAAGCAAGCGGGATCGGATACCCCAAAGTCCTCTTGCTCAGAAAAAAAGAGATTCAGGGCAAATGTTCACAGTGGAACGGCGTGAAGGAAGAGACAGGCCGCGAGAGCAACAAATTCCGAACGATCATTGCCAGGAGCGTGAGGGGCGAGGCTTCCTTGTCCTGCCCGGCGGCAATGGCACGCTCTGTCTGAGGTGTTTGGGCCGGGGCCGGAAGAGCTGATGAGATTATAGCCCTGAACAGGCGCATCAATGAACTACAGGAGGGTCAAAATTCCTTCCTACTTTTTCCCGCCTGGAGGTTCCCTAGCAAATACAGGGGGCCGTCCTGGTGAAAATGTGTCTTTGTGTCTTTGTGTTTTTCCGTTTTCGAGGCCTCTTTAGTAGTAAGGGGCTTGGCGATTTCGAAGAATCTCAAGCGCTTTCTCCTTGGGGACACACGTGAAAACAAGGTCAGTCAGGTGAAGAAGGTAAGAACTACGCCCTTCAGCTTCGTCTTCAGCAAGTTCTTCAGTCTGTGGCGTGAACAATTTCTTTGAAGCGTGGGAGTTAGCGAAGAGATGCAAACGAAAGTCACCGTGGAAAAAACACCAAAATGGGCGGGAGAGCGAACCCCACTTTTTTGCGGACGAGCCGCCCAAAAAGTTCGTGGGGTCACTCCCGCCCATATGTTCACTGAGAAGCGAGCCTCGCGACAAAGAGGACAGTTGTGCTGCTAAACCGTCCAGCAAAGCTACGCCGTGCTCGCGACACACAGTGTCGTGGCCCGTGAGAAACGGGTGTTTTTGGAGCGGTGTGGGGAGAGTTTAATTCACTGAAGGCTGCGAAATATCGTGGGGACTCTAGCAAAACTCGCGTTGCACGCCTCGCCGCGGGAGTGTAGTGTCTCCGCGGAGGCAGTCGAGTCATCCGAAAGAGGTGACTCCCTGGCGAGGAAACGCTTTCAACGCGGGCATGTATTTCTAATTGGAGGGACGTGGTTTGGCAAGTACCGGGAAGATGTGATCGAGGCCAAAGGTAACACGCGCCGCAAGCAAGTCACGGTGACTCTCGGAAGCAAGAAAGACATTCCGACTAAGCCTCTTGCGAAACGGCGCATGGAACTTATTTTGGCCCGGATCAACTTTACCGACTATCGGCCAGGCCGGTTTGCCAAGATGGACGAGTTCGCAACAATCTGGCAGGAGCACATCCTTGTGGGGGCTAAGCCTTCCTCGATCCGATCGGCGAAGTCCCACCTGAATGTACACATCCTTCCGCATTTTGGTAAGCGCGGTCTCGACGAGATTGGGGTCCAGGCGCAACAATTTTTCGTGACGAAGCTCGCTCAGGCGAATCTGTCTCGGAAAATGATCCTCAACGTGTTGAGCACGCTGGCCTCGATCTTGCAGACCGCGAAAGGCTGGGGCTACGTCTGCCAAATGGTGGACTACAAGTCCTTGACCATTCCTACCGAAGAGGTCCAGACCGAAGCTCGATTCTTCACTGTGGAGGAAGTCGGCAAAATCATTGCGGCTGCGCGGGAGCCCTACAAAACCATGTTTTGGCTCTTGGCCATGACCGGAGTGCGCGCCGGCGAAATGCTCGGCCTCCAGTGGCAAGATATTGACTTCGACAAGGGCTTGCTGAACATCCGACGCTCTGCGTGGTGCGGACGTGTTCAAACCACCAAGAACAAAAACAGCGAGGCGATTATTCCACTACCCGAAATCCTCGCGGCGACACTCCGCACATTTCGGGAACAGTGGAAATCAAATCCAGACGGCTTTCTGTTCGTCACGAGAAACAGAAGGCCCCCTTCATCCAACAAGGTTGTGGAGTATGGGCTTTGGCCGGTGCTTGATCTCTTGGCCATCCCCCGCTGTGGCCTCCATGCCTTCCGACACACTCACACGAGTTTGCTTCTCGACACGGGTGCAACTCCGAAGGCAGTTCAGGAACAGCTACGGCACGCAGATCCCCGCGTCACTCTTGGGGTCTATGCCCACGTTCTCGGGGATGCGCACCGCGAAGCCGTCGAGAGATTCCCATCGCCCGCTCCAGAACTCGCGATAATCCCATTGCCCTTACGCCGCTAACCTACGAAAATCGACCCGGGGAAAGAAGTCTGAGGAATACGACGGACGGTATAAATCTTGATGAAGGCGATGCAGGCATTACTCACCAAGCTGGCGTTGAGATTTTGCAGCGGCGCATGCACAAGATACAGAGTGCGATCGACGCGCTCGAAGACCTCGCACGTCCCGATGCTATGCCGCCAAGCGCGCTGCGACGCGAATGACGCGCATCCGTCTAGCCTCGATGTGACGTCATAACTTCTCGCGAGAACCGGCTGTAGCGCCTTTGGGAGGTTTCAGCCCATGAGATGGAGAATCCGAAAGTCCTTCAAAATATTTGCGCCCGGAAGTTCATTGCGAAAAAGAGTTGCCTATAGCCTTGCCATCGCGAGATTGATTCTTGTCCCGGTTATTTTCTTGGCTGTTTATTATTTGTTTGCGATGGGCCGAATCGTGGACCGCATCGTGAATGTCGATGCTCCGGCGGCAAAGCTGGCAGAACAAGCCTCCGTCGAGATACTGGAGGCCCGGCGTACAGCGCGAAACTACATTTTGTTCCAGGACCCGGAATATGTTCGGGCAAACCAGGACTCGCTCGCGAAGGTGAGGCAATTTTTGGCTGGTATTGGGGACCTTGAGCCTGACGAAAAAGCCGTAGTTCAGAAGGGTCTGGATGCAGCCAATCGATACGAACAACGATTCGCATCTGTAGTTTCGACGACGGGACAACGCAGGCAGGAACCAGTCGAACAGATTCGCGAGGCGGTGCAGGCCTACGAAAAAGACCTGGACGATCTCGTCAAAGCGGCCAAACATAAGAAGCGAGCGCAGCTGATTCAGGACCTTCGCGCCCGGGTCGGCTCGTTCGATGCGCGGATTACGCAAGCTATACAGGAAGCGAACCCCGCTTTGCGCCAAGTCGCCCCGGACCTCCAGGCATCCAGTCAAGAGACTTTGCAGCTGGCGTCCGAACTGGAACAGCAAAATTGGGCTCGTGTCCAAATGGACCACCAGGAAGCTCGTCAGTTGATCCATCGAGCTGAATGGGCTCTGGGCATCGTTTCGGCTGTCACTCTTTTGTTTAGCGTCGGGGCCAGCCTCATCCTGCCTCGCCAAGTCACTAAGCCTCTTGTCAGCCTCAAAGAAGCCCTGGATCACGCTGCGAAAGGCAACTATGAGATCGACTTCGAACTCCACGGAGGCGGGGAAGTCGTGGAACTTGCAAAAAGCGTCCAAAACCTAATCTCACTCTTACAGAAAAAGCACGCCTGAGGCAAGAACTCCGCGCTGCTGGAAAAATCTACACGCATTTTACTTCCGGTGCTATCGGCATTTGATCCGGCATTTCCCCTATGCAGTTGAATCTTCAGCCTGTTGCTAGATTCAATGCGCGTCTGGCTGCAAAGTTGCTTCCTAACTGGACGGTCAAGAGAACCAAAGGACTTAGCAAAGTCCTGGCTTTTCCCACTCGGGCTGCGACGCTTCGAAAGGCTCATGTTCATTCCTGCACGGGGAGAGCAAGATGATCACTTCTTACGCCTGCGAGCAGCAAGGATTCTTGGATAGCCCTGGCGTTTCGAGACGCAGCCGGCCCGAGTGGGCCAACTTGCCGGAAAGTGATGCCATCCGGCGAGCTCAGTGCGGAGATGCGGGCGCATTTGAACGTATCTACCACCTGCATTGCCGGCGCGTCTATGCCCTATGCTTGCGCATGGCGGGAAACCCAACGGAAGCCGAGGATCTCACCCAAGAAGCGTTCTTGACCGTCTTACGCAAGATTCGAACATTCCGCGGCGAATCGGCTTTTTCCACGTGGCTGCACCGCATCACCGTAAACCTGGTGTTGATGCGCTTCCGGAGGAAGACCCCGCTGAAATCATCCCCTGAGAAAAGCGTCGAGCCGGACGGCGATAGCGGCGGGCTGCCTGAGAAATTCAGTCGTCCCGACTTCCAGCTGGCGGGCTCCATCGACCGCGTCAATCTGGAACGGGCGATCGAACAGTTATCGCCACGCCACAAATTGGTCGTGGAGCTCCATGACATTCAGGGCTACAAGCACAAAGAAATCGCAAAAATCATGGATTGGTCGATTGGAAATTCGAAAGCCCAGCTTCACCGAGCGCGCAAGAGACTTCGTGAACTGCTGCAGGAAAGTTTCTCCTTGGGATGGGGAACGCCGTGCGGCCAATCCAGGTGAAGCCCGGGCGAAAGATATTTGTTTGCTTGATTCGCACGAATGAAATTCAGTCTCCCACGCTTCGCTTCTGAAAATCTTGTTTGAGGCCGGATATCGACGCAAGGTCGCCGCCTCGCACTCAAGTTCAATCATCATTCCTTTGTTGAGCTTGTTCAGCACGCCTTCCGCAACACCAATCCCCAACGCTGATGGTCCCTGTCCATCTCTACAGGCGATTCCCTAGGGAATCAGCCGAATATCTTACCGGGTCCCAATTCGGGACACTATCACAGCAGTGGATCGGTCGGTGTGCAGCAGGAGTGCGGGATGGTACCAAATGATCGCAAGATTCGCGTGGTGGTCGCCGATGATTCGCGGACTGCGCTGCGCGCAGTTTGCTCGTACCTCGAATTCGAGGGGCAGTTTGAAATTGTTGGGACTGCCAGTGACGGTTTAAGTGTCCTGCACCAGGCCGAACGCTTTTGTCCGGACCTGGTGCTGATGGACCTTAGCATGCCTCAAATGACCGGCCTTGAGGCAGCTACGCAGTTGCGGAAGTCATTTCCGGATTTGCGCATCCTGATTTTTACGGAGTTGAACGGTCTTTCACTCCGGGCGGCGTGCCTGGAATCTGGCGCCGACGGCTTTGTGGGAAAAAGTCGCATGCCGGAAGGACTCATGGAGGAAGTGCGCAGGGTTTTCAGAATCCGCTAATGAGGTGAAAGGTTCCTCAATTTAGTCAGGTCAAAGAAAGAGAGAGTAATGTCAACCAAGAAAATTCTTCTCGTGGATGATTCCTGCACCGCGCGGCTAGTGAACAGGATGATCTTCAGCCAAAAATCAAATTACGTGCTCATCAGCGCCGTCGACGGAAAAGAGGCCGTGGAAAGAGCGAAGAGAGAAAAGCCCGACTTGATTCTCATGGATATCGTGATGCCGCGCATGACCGGGCTCGAAGCGTGCCGAATCCTCAAAAAAGATAAAGAGACCGAAAAGATTCCCGTCATCCTGCTGACCACTCGCGGCGAAGAGCAGTTTGTGCAGGAAGGTTATGCCAGCGGGTGCAGCGATTATCTTACAAAACCGGTGAATGACGGCGAGCTTCTTGATCTGTTGAAAGCGTACCTCGGCGAGTAATTCAGAACGAGCAACCCAATGCGGAACTCAGTCAGAAGAAGCGAGAGGAAATCATGATAGGCGCAGGAAATGGAGACAGGCCGCCCGCCAAGGGTGGGTGCCGGACTGAGCCCGTAGATGGAAACGCTTCGGCGTTCACCGGGACGGAAGAGCTTCGCTTGCGTGTGCAACAACTCTCACTGCGCGAACAGATTGAACGGAATCATTTCCTCCTCATGCGGCTCAACGCCGCGAGCGCGCGGCTTATTCAAAGCATCGAAGGTGGCGACGTATTTGATGCCATCGCGGAAATCATCGCGAATCTGATCGGCTCGGAAGAGATTGTCGTTTTTGACTATTTCCCAAGCGAACAAACTTTTTCTCTGGCGTGGTCGTGGGGCGTTGAAGCAGACGCCCTGCAACCCTTCTTGTGCGGTGCCGGCATGTTCGGGCGCGCTGTCGAGCAGGGTACGAGCCAATTCAAAGAACGTCAGCCGGAGGCACTTCTTCTGCCCTTCGAGAAGAAGTTGACGGCTTGCGTAATACTAAAGTCCAGCCGCGAGATTGTCGGGGTCATCGGCCTCTTTGGTCTTCTCCCGCAGAAGAATGGCCTGGAATGGGCCGATTTTGAATTATTGAAGTTTCTGGAAACCTACGCAGCAGTTGCCATCCAGTTTCAAAGACTGCAGGCGCGCCAGGTGGCGCCGTGAGACCTGATTCGCCAACAAAACATCCTTCATCCAACCTCCCGGGGCCGCCGTCCGCCGAGACTAGTGATGCATCTTCGTCGAATGCTCATTTTCTTCATGCCGGCCAGGTTTTCGTTTCGACGGAAGCGAAATCCATTGCACTGATTCTTGGTTCTTGTGTGGGAGTGTGCATTTGGGACCCCGTTAATGCTATCGGCGGCGCCACCCACTACATGCTTCCGAGCTGGGATGGAAAGGGAACTGCGTCGCCCCGCTACGGCAATGTGGCTATTTCCATATTGTTGCAAAAGCTCCTGGAAGCCGGCGCAAATCGCGGACAGCTTCGCGCCAAAGTTTTCGGCGGAGGCTGCTTGTTTGATTCCTTGCGCGAACTGAATTCGAACAAGGAGCAGCACCTTGGAAGCCGCAACGTTGAAATCGCCCTGGAAATGTTAACGAAGGCGCAGATCCCGGTCGTTTCCGCCGCTGTTGGCGTGGACCGAGGGCAACGCATTGTTTTTCGCACGGACACAGGCGAAGCAGTAGTCAAAATCCTGTAGAGGAATCATGGAAATAAATCGAGAGATGCTCTTGCAGTCGTTCCGGGAAGAAACCGAGGAGTGCCTCGCGCAAATGGAGCAATCGCTTCTTGCGCTGGAGACGCATCCCGATGATCGCGAGCTGATTTCTTCTCTGTTTCGCGCGGCGCACACCAACGCTCTCGCTCGATTCCTCCACAACGTTGAAGATCTGCTGGATCTCTGCCGCAGCCAGACCGTGGTTCTGTCCCAGGAAGTGATTAACACTTTGCTCCAGGCCGTGGACGCCCTGCGCCAAATGGCCAAGCGGGCAGCGGATGGAGAAGAAGGCCTTCTTCCTGAACACGAGGCATTGAGCGCCCGTCTTGCCGACGTGACGGCTGAATTCAAGATGGCCGAGACACCCGGCGCACAGGAAAGTTCCCCGTCATCCCTTCCGGATTCATCCGCGGGCAGCACCGTTTCCAAGGCCGCCGTGCAAAACCTTCGTGTTGACGTCGGTAAGCTCGATCGCATGCTGAACCTGACCGTGGAATTCGCAATTGCCCAGGGCCGCCAGCGGCGCATTCTCGAAGAAAAATTGGCCGTCGTGGCCGGCGGACGCGAAGTGCTTGAATCGCATCACGGATTGGAAGCGCTCTTTCTCAAGTTGCAAGAACTAGTGATGAAGATTCGGATGGTCCCGGTTGGCCCGACGTTTCACCGCTTTGCTCGCAGCGTACGCGACACCGCTCGAAAGAGTGGAAAGCTGGCGCGCATGCTCGTCGTGGGAGAAGACGTCGAAGTCGACACTACCATCCTCGAGCACATTCACGATCCGCTCATGCACATGATTCGGAACTCAGTGGACCACGGGCTGGAAACGCCCGAAGTTCGCCGCGCTCTCGGGAAGGATCCTAGCGGGAAGATCGTCCTGCAGGCTTTCCACGATTCCGGCAGTATCGTCGTGCAGATTTCCGACGATGGTGCGGGCCTCGATCACGAGAGCATCCTTCAACACGCCAGATCAAAAGGAATCATTCCCGAAGGCGCGCGCCTTACCGAATCCGAGATTCGCAATCTGATTTTTCAGCCGGGATTTTCGACGGCCGACAAAGTTTCTGAACTCTCTGGGCGCGGCGTCGGTTTGGACGTCGTACGTCGAAACGTGAACGCCCTAAGCGGCGCAATTCTGGTCGAAAGCCGCAAAGGCCAGGGGACCACCTTTACTATCCGCCTTCCGCTCACGCTGGCCATCATTGACGGCTTTGCCGTGAAAGTCGGTACAGAAACTTACGTAATTCCCCTCAGTTCCGTGCAGGAGTGCCTCGAACTGCCTGCGGAGAAGCACAGTTCGGACGAAGGCGGCGTCATCAATCTGCGGGGCGAAGCTCTACCTTACGTGCGCCTTCGCGATCTCTTCGAATGCGGTGGCGAGACTCCGGCTCGGGAAAAAATCATTGTCGTTGAATATCACGGCGGCCGCGCCGGCCTCGCTGCCGATGAATTATTGGGCGAACAACAAGCTGTAATCAAGCCGCTGGGGCGGCTGTTTCAAGGAATTCGCGGTGTTTCCGGGTCAACGATTCTAGGCAATGGGCGCGTCGCTCTGATTCTCGACGTGCCAGCCCTTTGTCGAGAGGCGATTCACCGGAGCGCCGAACTGTTTTCGCAGTAGGGCCATTTGTCGGAAGTGCGAGGCGGCGTGAGGCCGCACTCGGAATAATATTTGAAGGAGAGTTTCATGTTGAAGAATATGTCGATTGGAAAGCGGTTGGCGATCGGTTTCGGCCTGATCGTGTTGCTCCTCATCTCCATGGGCCTTAGCGGGTATTGGGGACTCGAGGCCATAACACGCGAAACATTGAAAGTCCTGGAGGGTGACGCCAAGGTCGTGACGCTCGCCGCCCGCGCCAAGGCGACCACGCTCGAGTTGCGCCGTTTCGAAAAGGATACCTTCCTGAATATCGAAGAAGTCCAAGTCAGGAGTGCCTACGCCGCTAAGTGGGACGCGCAGCGGCAAAAGCTGCGTGACACGCTGACGGAACTTGATCGGTTCCAGCTTTCCTCGGACGACAAGACGTCCCTTCGTTCCATGCGCGACGATTTGGCGACGTATGAGACCGGGTACACAAAAGTTCTCGGCATGATTCAAGAGGGCAAGCTCCACACCCCGCAGGAGTGCAACGCCAAAATCAACGAATATAAAGACTCCATTCACCGGCTGGAAGACCTGGCCACTGAGCTGACGAACCATCACGCCGAAGTGCTGGTCCCGGCGGTGACAGAGATCGCCAAGACCACCACTACCACGCTCGTGATTTTCTCGCTCGTGTCTATTTTCGTCAG
>WNFQ01000672.1_pt1 | contig 23035 bp, 12 predicted proteins | sample 5400171 | NCBI WGS metagenome assembly WNFQ01 (sample SAMN13153356, study PRJNA577476) | soil metagenome | isolation source: 20 cm soil under Madrone tree | place: USA:California | collected 2016-06-14 | reverse complement strand
TTCATTTTGGTGAAGCCGCTACTCTCCCGCTCCGCCTTAATTCTTTATGACCGCGATATCCATGACATCCTTGTCGATCACCGCCGGTACCGCTACGGTGGGCCGCGCTGGGTGCTGAGGTTGTTGACCAACGTCCTGCCCCGCACGGAATCGCTGTATCTGATCTTGGCTGCCGCTCCGGAAGTTATCCTGGAGCGCAAACAGGAGGTCGCTCCCGCCGAGGTACGACGCCAACTAGCTGCATATCGGAAGTTGGCGGAAGACCTTCCCAACGCCTATCTAATCCGGACGGATCGAAATCTCAAATCCACTACTTCGGAATTGGCCCAATCGATCGCGGAGTATCTGAGCCATCGCTTCAAACGCCGTTACGTTTCGAATCGTGCTCCCAAGTCACATCCACACTGGACAAAGCAATTGCAGGCTTGGGCGGCAACCCTGAGCGGGACACCCGTGGACCTGAAATTTAAGAGTAGATCCTGGCTGCAAAAGGGCTTTCTGGCCGTCCTCGATCAGGGACTGATCTCCGGATCTAATTTCGTACTGGCTATTTTGCTGGCGCGATGGCTGCGAGCCGAACAATATGGCGCTTACGCTCTGAGCTTCGCGATATTCGTATTGTGTTCGTTTCTTCAGCAAGGCTTGTTCCTCGAACCCATGAGCGTCTTCGGTCCGTCCGTCTATCGAGACTCTCAGCGGCAGTACGTCGGAACACTGGTATGGCTTCAGGGTGCAATAGCTGGAGTCGCACTCGCACTTTCGGCTGTTGCCGTTTCCACTTTCCTGCGCTACGACACCGGAGTGTTCCGCATGGCGCTGCTGGGGATGGCTTTCAGCGCTCCGTGTGTTCTCCTTTACTGGTTTGCCCGAAGAGCCTTCTACCTGCAGTTGCAGCCGGGGCGCGCCGTCGGCGGAGCGCTACTTTACTGTGCGCTGCTCTCAACGGTTGTCTGGTTGCTTGCCCGCTCCGGCCGGCTGTCCGCTTTCACCGCGTTCCTCGCCATGGGAATCGCGGCGCTATTAACGAGTGTTCGCCAGCTATGGCAAGTACGACCTGTAATATTTACGAGGAAGAAGAAATCAGAATTACAAGAAGTCGCTACTCGCCATTGGCACTATGGCCGTTGGGCGATTTTGGGCTCCATGTTCATCTGGATCCCGTGGAATGTCTACTATCCGATTGTTGGGCATTTCTCTGGTCTGGCCGAAGTGGCAAACCTTCGCGCCTTGCTCAATCTGGCGTTGCCCGTCGCCCAGACGCTTTCCGCCTTTTCGCTGCTTTTTCTTCCTCATGCCTCCCACGCCAGTCATCAAGAAAACTGGGACGGTGCGAAGGGTTTGGCGCTACGGATTACTTCCTTCTTTGCTCTTGGAACTGCCGCGTATTGGCTGCCAGTTTGCTTGTTTAGGGCGCCTCTTCTCCAGTTCCTGTATGCTGGACATTATTCCCAGGTAATTCGTCTCGTACCTTGGATTGCTTTATCCTCCTTTCTGACCGGCGTGGCGCTTGGTCCAACGATAGCTCTTCGCGCCATGCGGTCGCCAGCGACCGTCAGCTACATTTATTTCATCTCTAGCGCCGTCGCGCTGGTCTTTGGAATTCCCGCTACCCGCCTGTTTGGGATCTCCGGTGCCGTCGTCTGCAATCTCCTGTCGAGCATTACGGCAGCCGTCGTTGCATGGACCATGCTTGCCCGACAAGGACGTCCCGCGGTAAGTACCCGTGCGGTCAGGCAGGAGGCCGCATGAGCGGCATCGTGACTCCATCCCAGATCGCTGCGAAAGCCAGTTACTCATCTCCCGCCGCGCCATCTACCAGATGGAGAGCTCTTAAGAGGAACGACTCTGCGACCAAAGTCATTGGCCTCTTTCTATCAATGTCGCTCGGGCTGATAGTCGCGGTCTACCCTTCTTCTGCGGGAATTGTATTGGCGGCGGGGAGCGTGCTGCTGCTAGTTTTCATCCAAGCCAATCGAATGGAAATTGAAACCTGGCAGACGACCACACTCATCACTCTCACTGGCTATGTGGTGTTGAATTACGGGTTCGAGAATCTGAGCGTCCCCGTCGGCCCTTTAAGATTTATCCCGGTCGGCGAACTCCTAATGGGCGCGGCGCTGACCCTGGCGGTTCTTCGCTATCGCGGACCGCAGTTTCGTGACGCTATGCGCGATCCTCCGGTCATTTGCGTTCTGGCTTTGTTGGCGCTCACTCTAGTTCACTTGGCCTTCGATCTACCCGCGTACGGATTGTATGCGTTGCGCGACGGCACTTCTTCTTTCGAGGCGCTTTTTCTTGTCCTCGGAATTTTATGGGCTGCCCGGGAGCGCAACGTTGAGCTTCTGACGAAATGGCTGATGTTTTTGTTTATCGTAACAATGGCCTACAGCTACACCTTTCCTTGGGCAGAGCAGTTGCAAGATTGGTCGCTGATCTCAGGACCGTTTCATACCGTCTCGCTATTGGGGAATTACCAGGAACTCGCGGTTTACTTGGTTTCCGGGGCGCTGTTTTGTATTTGGGTGGCGCCTACGATCCGCAAATGGCCGCGCTGGCTTCTCGGCACGTTAGCCATCGCTCAGTTGGCTGGTTTGGGCATTCTGCAATCGCGGACCATGTATGTCGGAATTGCACTCGTTCTTATGCTGCTGTTCTTCCTGCGCGAAACCAAGCGAGCGTCTCAATTCCTGTCCGTCCTTGCCTCGGGTCTGGGCGCTTTGGTGCTGACAATTCTTCTGCTCACAGCGGTGGGCTGGAAAGTTAAGGGACGTCTGGGACCCGTGGATATGTCCAGCCTGAGAAACGAAGTGAGGAGCATCTGGCCTTCCAGTGCTGAGAGTCACGAGTTGGGCCATGAAGCCGACCGCCGCGCGTGGTATGGCGAGGTCTGGAATAAGCTGCGCTCGAGTCCCAGCCATCTCCTGCTGGGCGTTGGGTATGGACAGCCGCTCATTGACTTCATGTCGGAGACTGGCCAACCCATTCGTCAGCCGCACAATTCGTCCATGAATGTTCTCGGGCGCCTCGGCCTATTGGGACTTTCGATCTGGTTGCTTTTTATATCGGGAGTACTGAAACGCCTCTGGAACGGCGTACGTGAAGCAAGAAAAAGAGGGGCAGTTTCCTGTCCGCTGCGCTTGTGGTTACTCGCGTTTTCAGTACTCGGTTTGCTGGACAGCATGGTGCAGCCATATTTCGAGTTTTCCCACTCTGCGGTCCCATTCTATTTCCTGGTGGGGGTGGCCTTGGGAATTAATCCCAAAGAAGATACAAAGCAAGCCACGTTGGCTAGCGGATTGAGACTCTCTCTGCCTGCGCCGGAACGAGACGGTCTACGGCGTTTGCTATGGTAAATCAACCGATCGTAGTGACTAGCTGGGACGACGGCGATCCACACGATCTCAGGCTTGCAGAGATGCTTCGTCAAGCGGGAGTCGCTGCTACCTTCTATATCCCCATCTTCGGTGAAGGTGGAAAGCGTACCCTCGCTCCTGTGGACATGCGAACCTTGGTTTCCGAGGGGTTTGAAATCGGTGCCCACACTATGACCCATCCAGTTCTGTCGGACTTGCATGGTCAACGGCTCTGGGTCGAGGTCCACGAATGCAAACAAGTCTTAGAACAAGTTCTTGAGCAGGAAGTGCAGATGTTTTGTTATCCCCGCGGGCGGTACAACCAGGAGGTTCTCGACGCAGTCCGCAAGGCCGGCTATCGGGGTGCGCGCACCACGCGTATGCTCTGCCAACGGGGTTCGTTCAGCGCCTTTGAGATGCCCACCACTCTACAGGCCTATCCTCATGATTCATTTACGTACTACAAGAATCTCGGCAAACGCCGTGACCTGCCTGGGCTCTACAAATATGTCATCGAGTTGCGTCGGCTGCATAGTTGGGTCGAATTAGGCAAAAAGCTCTTCGACCAATGCTTGCAAGAGGGCGGAATTTGGCACCTATATGGCCATTCCTGGGAAATCGAGGAACTTGGGCTTTGGGAGGATCTGCGGCAGATGTTGGACTATGTTCGCGGCAGGCCCGGCGTGATCTACGCCAACAATAGCCAAGCCTTGCAATTCCTCCAGCAAGAGCTAAAGCCTGTCGAGGCATTGGAGTTTGGATGAAAATCGCACTGGTTCACAACACCTACCAGTGGCCCGGCGGCGAGGACGTTATCGTTGAGCAGGAACGGGACCTTTTGCGGTCTGCTGGCCATCAGGTCCTGGAGTATCGCCGCAGCAACCATGAAATCGGGAACGGCGCCCTGGTTCGTCAGATCGCTCTGGCTCAAAGAGCGGTTTGGTCCAGCGGCACCTTTAACGAGTTTCGCGCGCTGCTGCGACAGGAGAAGCCCGACGTTGTTCATGTGCACAACACCTTCGTCATGATTTCTCCTTCAATTTACTGGGCGTGCGCGGAAGAAAACGTGCCCGTCGTTCAGACCTTGCACAATTTCCGGCTTTTCTGCCCACCGAGCAACTTCCTTCGCGACGGCAAGATTTGCGAGGAATGCGTCGAGCACAGTTTGCTGCGGGGCGTGGCCTATGGCTGCTACCACGGTTCCCGAATCGCCACCGGAGCTGCGGCACTGGTGTTGGCCGCGCACCGTTGGGCAGGTACTTGGAGCCACAAGATTGATTGTTACATTGCCGTTTCGCAGTTTGCGCGCAGAAAGTTTGAACTCGCGGGCCTGCCGCCGCGAAAGTTGGTCGTCAAGCCCCATTTCGTGTATCCAGATCCCGGGCCTCGGTCCTGCCCCGGAGATTACGCCATATTCGTCGGGCGTTTCACGTCGGAAAAGGGGCTTCCAACCCTCCTTAATGCTTGGAGTCGGATAAACACTTCGGTCCCGTTGATGATTGTTGGGGATGGGCCTTTGCGTCAATCTCTCGAAGCACAAGCGGCGCAAATGAACAACTCTCGCGTGGTTTTTCGCGGACACCTGTCTCGCGACGCGACTCTGGCGGCCGTCAAAGGAGCAAAAATCCTGCTTTGCGCCAGCGAATGTTACGAGCAGGGACCTGCGACGGTTTTGGAAGCATTCGCCTGTGGAGTCCCGGTCATCGCCCCGTCGCTTGGGCCCATCGATGAGGTTGTTGATGATGGACGCACGGGATTGCTCTTCCGCGCGGGCGACCCCGCGCACCTGGCCAAGAAAATCGAGTGGGCACTCAGTCACGACGAGCAATTACAGAGCATGGGCAAAAATGCTCGGGCGAAATTCGAAGCGAATTTCAGTGCAAACAAGAATTACACCAGGCTGATGGAAATTTACGAACGTGTGATCTCCGGACGAGGCTACGCAATCAATCAGCGCGGCTCGCTGGATGAGGCTTGTTACGCGCCGGGTGGAATCGCTTCCGTAGAGAGGCTCGTTGACAATCAGCCAGCGCGTTCGAACTCCGCGCTATGACCACGTCCATCCGTCCGGAGCGATGCACTTCCGGACAGAGAAAGGAGGAATCGCATGCACCGCAGCACTGCGATGCGAGAGCGGCTACACCAGCTGTCCGTATTTGTCTTGAATCCAGAAAACTCTGCAGAACTGCTTAACTCAGTCTCTGAGCTGGACCAGCAGAAATTTGATGGTTTTCTCTCGCTGCTCGATAAGCACCACGTGCTCTTGCGCGTCCTGACGCCATTGGAAGAATCAGCCGTGGCGGCCGGGAATCTTCGTGTGGCAGAAAAAGCTCACGCGGCAATCACTGCGGAGTGCGGGCGAATTCGTGAGGCTCTTCAATCTCTCGAAACGATCTGCGGCGAACTTGAGGCGGCTGATTGTCCGGTCGTCGTGATTAAGACTCTGGAACACTGGCCGGACTTCGGAAGTGACTTGGATCTTTTCACCACCGGCGACGAACGAGCTGTGCTTAACCTCTTTCGGAAAAAGCTCGGCGCCCACAGCACGACCCGCTGCTGGGGGGACTATTTGTCTCATAAGTGGAGCTTCGAGTTGCCCGGCCGCCACACGCCCGCAGAAGTGCACATCAGCCGGTTGGGACAAGCGGGCGAGCACGTCGAACTGGCGAAACGAATCGTGGCTCGGCGCCAACCCGTGCAAGTAAATGGTTACACTTTTCAGGTGCCGGCCCCAGAGGAACGCGTGATTGTTACCAGTCTCGAACGCATGTACCGGCACCTCTACTTCCGCATTTGCGACATCCTGAACCTGGCACGGTTGTTACGCAGCAACGAACTTGCATTCCCGGAACTGCAATCAGTTGCCGAGCAAAACGGAATCTGGCCGGGTGTCGCTGCGTGTTTGAAAATTGCTTCGGACTACATCAGGTCGTATGGGGGCGCGACTTGGTCTATGCCTGCGCAGGTCGATTCCGCAACCGAACTAATCGCGGGAATGCTATTCGAACGCGACGGGCTCTGGCATCTTCCGGTTCTGCCCCAAGGTGCCAGGCTTTTTGCTTGGGAGCTCACTCACGCCATCCGCCGCGGAGACCTTGCCGCGAGCGCACGGCTCAGCTTGCTTCCACCGCTCGCCTCTGTCGCCTCTCTTGCCTATGCAGTAACGGGAAATAGCGGGCGCATCTGGTAGCAGCCTCATTGTCGAGTCATAAAACTGTTCATCTCGACTGTTCTAAAGCTTTTTGCAGGAAAGGAATGACTTATGGGTGTGACAATGCTAGAAAACGAGCGGCATGGTTCCTTAACGGAAATCCTTGCTCACAAATGGCGCATGTTCCGCCTCGTCCGGCAAACCAATGGCTTCTTCACGGCTCTTTGCGAAGGTCTCTATCAGTGCTGCAAGCCCATGGTTTACGCATATACGAAATTTGCATGGTGGTGGTATCGCAAGCACGGCCGCACGACTCTTAGTATTCTCGGCAATCAATTATCGCTGCACCCGCATGACAAGGGTGTCTCAATCGAATTGGCGGTCTATCGCGTGCACGAGCCGTGCACGACTCGCCTGCTAACACAATCCTTGCAATCCGGAATGACTGTAGTGGATATCGGCTGCAACATCGGATATTTCGCCCTGCTGGAAGCAAAGTGTGTTGGTCCGACTGGCAAGGTGATCGCCATTGAGCCCGAGCCGAGAAACGCCCGGCTTTTCCTCGATAACCTGCGCGCAAACGGCTATTACAACGTTGAGTTCCATCAGGTTGCGATCAGCGACCGCAATGGCACGTTTCCACTAAGGATTTCCGAAAAGTCGAATCGACATTCCCTCAGCCCTGTTCCCTGGCCGACAACTGGTTTCAACGTACCGGTCCGCACATTGGACTCCCTGATTGCCAAGGATCCTCCCGAGTCCGTGGACCTGGTGCGCATGGACCTCGAAGGTCACGAAGTAGAAGTTCTTTCGGGCATGCGCGCTACCATCCATCGCTACAGCCCAAGACTGCTCATCGAAATTCATCCGGACCTGATCGGAACACCGGGCACCGTGAAATGGCTCGGTGAACTGAAAGAGCTAGGATATCGGCCAGATTGGTTTTTTGATCAGGAGCGGGATATGCCACTCCGTTGGCGCTTTCTGAAACCAGAAACACCGACAATGGATCAGCTCATTTCCGATCCCAGAATTCACTCGGAGCCTAAGAGGCCACTGATGGCGCTCTTTTCCAGAGATATGGCGGCCCGCCTGTCTCAATTTCGGATGGATTCCGCATCCACTTTGTTCACGGCGGTCAGCGCCGACTGACAACAACAACCTATCGCGATCCTAACCAGCACAACTTCCAGGAGGAGAAAATGAGCGTAGCAGTGATTACCGGATCGGCCGGACTTGTTGGTTCCGAGGCTGTCGCCTACTTCGCCGACTTAGGAATGGACGTCGTGGGGATCGACAATGGCATGCGCGCCGAGTTCTTTGGTCCAGAAGCATCCACTCAATGGGTCCGCGATCGTCTTTCCGCTCAGGTCCCTCGCTACGTGCATCATGACGTCGACATTCGCGACTCCGACGCCGTCGCAAGTATTTTCGCGCGTTACCGGCGCGACATCGCCTTAATCATTCATGCCGCAGCTCAGCCGTCCCACGATTGGGCGGCGACCAATCCTCCGGTCGATTTGACCGTAAACACCAATGGCACTTCGGTTCTGCTTGAAGCCATGCGCCAACTCGCTTCCGACGCCGTGTTCATCTTCATGTCCACCAACAAGGTGTACGGCGATACTCCCAATCAACTTCCTCTAGTCGAGCTCGAAACCCGTTGGGAGTTGCAACCTTCGCATCCCTACGCCGCAAGAGGTATTCCCGAGTCGATGTCCGTGGACCGCACCATGCACAGCCTATTCGGCGTTTCAAAACTTGCGGCGGACCTTCTCGTCCAGGAATATGGCCGCTACTTTGGCATGAAGACCGCTTGCTTCCGCGGTGGTTGCCTTACTGGTCCCAATCATTCCGGTACGCAACTCCATGGCTTCCTGGCGTATTTGATGAAATGTGCCGTAACCGAAGCGCCATACACGATTTTTGGCTACAAGAAAAAGCAGGTCCGCGACAACATCCACAGCGCCGACCTCATTCGTGCTTTCCACGAATTTTTCAAGAACCCGCGTGCCGGAGAGGTCTACAACATTGGCGGAGGCCGCGACAGCAACTGTTCCATGCTCGAAGCCATCGCGCTCTGCGAGAACATCACTGGCAAAGAACTCCGCGCCAACTACATCGAAGAAAACCGCCGCGGCGACCACATCTGGTGGATCAGTGACCTTGCGCATTTTCAGGAGCACTATCCCGGTTGGAAACTGAAGCATGACGTACCAGACATCCTGCGGGAAATCTTCGAACTCAACCTCGATCGTTGGAGCGACAAATGCTTAACGCTGGCAAGCGAAACGTACTCGGCATCTTGATCAGTGTCGCCGACTATGAGGGCGCAGTGGACGCGATCGCTCGCGCCGCGCGAGAGCGAATCGGCACCGCGGTTTCCGCTCTTGCCGTCCACGGCTTAATGACTGGGGTGTTCGACCGCGAACAAAAATTCCGCCTTAACCATTTCGATTTGCTGGTTCCCGATGGACAGCCCGTCCGGTGGGTTCTGAATTGGCTGCACCGCGCTGGCCTTCCAGACCGCGTCTACGGTCCGAATTTGACACTCAGGGTCTGCGCTCGGGCTGCGCAGGACGGTCTCCCGGTTTTCTTTTATGGCAGCACGGAGGAAGTTCTCTCCTCGTTGCGGCGCAATCTTGAAGCCACGTTCCCGAGTTTGGTGATCGCGGGGATGGAGTCCTCAAAGTTCCGTTGCCTCCGCCAAGAGGAAAAGGCTGAACTTACCGATCGCATACGGTCCTCTGGTGCAGCCATTACCTTTGTCGGATTGGGCTGTCCACGACAGGAAGCCTTCGCCTTCGAATTCCGTGACCATCTTCAAATGCCCACATTGGCAGTCGGTGCCGCCTTTCCATTTCTGGCTGGGATCGTTCCGCAAGCTCCCGGTTGGATGCAAGATGCCGGCCTCGAATGGCTTTTCCGATTGGCAGCCGAGCCCCGTCGTCTCTGGCGGCGTTATCTCTTCCTTAATCCTGCTTATCTGTTTTTGGTCGCCTTGCAGGCGTTTGGAGTCTCACGGTTTTCCACCGAAGGGCGCTCACCGACACGTGAACTTCTTTACGGCTAACGGCAAAGACGACAGACGAGCGCACTGAAGATCAGCATCGAGCACGACCGAGTACAACTAGTATGAAATCAAAAACTACAGCTGAGAAAATCACTTTCCAAACGATTTGCGATCTGCGCGAACTCGAATCCATACGCAAGCTGTGGATGTCTTGGCAGAAGACTCGCGATTCTGACATCGATTTCTTCTCCGGCCTCGTTCGCTCCAAAGGCAGCGGCTGTAGTCCTCACGTCATTGTTCTCCTCAGGGATGGCCGGCCGGATGCCCTGTTGGTTGGCCTGAGAGAACGCAGGAAAGTTCCCATCAAAATCTGCTCCGTTACAATTATCCAACCCGAGCTAGAGGTGCTCGAGTTCGTCCTCGCAGGCTTGCTAGGCAATAACTCGATTGAGAACTCTACCGCGCTCGTCCGAACGGTCATGAAGTCACTTGCGAAAGGCGCTGCGGATTTGGCGCTTTGGGAGCATCTCGACGCCCAGTCCGATTTGCATCTCAGTGCCAGCAGGTTGCCGAGCATCGGATTGCGAGATCATTGCCGCAAGGTGAGAAGCCATTGGTTTCTATACCGTCCGAAGGGTATGGAAGCGTTCTTTAAAAGTCTGGGGCCGAGCCAACGCTCCAAATTGCGCCGGAAGTACAAGAAATTTTCGGACACTTTCGCTGGCAGGACCGACGTCCGCAGCTTTCAATCGGTCACGGAACTTGATGAAGCCGTTCGGGACATGGAGGAGATTGCGCAGAATTCCGTCAAGCGGCAGCTCGGGTTCGGTTTTTTCAGTACTCCTCAGACGAGAGATCAACTGTTGGTCGAGGCAGCGCACGGTTGGCTCCGCATCTTCGTCCTTTACGTCGACGGCCTGCCGGTGTCGTTCTGGAAGGGCACCCTCTACCAACGCTGTTTGCACGCGGATCATGTAGGATTTGATTCAGCTTGGTCCGAGTTCTCGCCTGGAATTTTCCTCTTTCTCAACGTCATCGAGCGTCTGCGGGACTTGGATATTCAGGTGATCGATTTCGGCACCGGTGCCGGCCAGTTTTACCAGTCCTTCGCAAAGGTCCAGCGCCCCGAAGCGCGCGTCCGGATTTTCGCTCCTAAATTCCGCGCGCTGCGATTGAACCTCGCGCACACCTTGGCGCACTACACCACACTGTTGATTCAAAATACCTCCTGCTTGGACTGGGCGCGAAAAGTGGTATGGAGAATGCGCAAGTCCGCGCTTGCGCCAATCTCTCCAAGGCCATCTGAGAGCGACTCCGTGAAGTCGCCGACTGCCGTTCTCTACGGTGAACGGCATTAAGCCTTCGACCTACTGATTCAGAGACATTTCAGCGCTTTATTGCTCGGTAGCATGACTGGAACGCTTCACGTGTGCGTCTCGGTGAAAGGTGGGCTTGCGATGTCCGTCGCTCGCTTCACTCGGAAAGATAGCCCGATCTGTGGATTCGCAAAGCTGCTGGTGTCTTCGCTTTTGCCCCTCATTGCGCTTTTGGCAGTGCTGGTCCCTCGCGCGGACGCGCAAAGTGATTTCACCATCGTCGCCTTGCCAGACACTCAATACTATTCGGAAAATTATCCGCAAACCTTCACCGCGCAGACCCAGTGGATCGTAAACAACGCCTCAACCTTGAATATCCAGGCGGTGGTCGGCCTCGGAGACATCGTACAAACCGCCACCAACGCCTGGGAATATCAAAACGCGGATACTTCCGTCAAATTACTCGACAATGCCAAGATTCCTTACTTCCTGGCCATCGGCAATCATGATTATTCGAATTTCCAAGATGCCAGCGGCCGCACCTCCGAAACCACCAACTTCAACGTCTATTTTGGTCCGTCCCGCTACCAGAACTATTCCTGGTACAAGGGTCAGTATCCGCCCGGCAGTAACGAAAATTTCTACGGCATTCTCACAATTAACGGCAAGTCGTACCTCTTTCTCATACTCGAATTTTATCCGCGCGACGCCGCGGTGGCCTGGGCACAGTCAGTCATAGCGGCGAACCCGGGAGCGGAAGTCATTGTCGTCACGCACGCCTACATCGCCACCGACAGCACCCGTGTGTCGCTCTGCGACGACATTAACGCGCAGGCCTACAACGTCGGCGCCGACAACGACGGTGAGTCCCTCTGGAAAAAATTTGTCAGCCGGTCCAGCCAGATCAGTCTCATTCTGAATGGCCACTTTACTGACTCCTCCGGTCAGGGCGTCGGGCGGCGAATAGACTTGGGAGTGAATGGCAACATCATTAATCAGATTCTCTCTGACTATCAGGATCTGGCCAATGGCGGAAACGGTTACCTCAGAATCCTGACTTTTCATCCCTCACTCAACACCATTGACGTAAAAACCTACTCCCCGACCTTGAATGCTTATTTCACCGATTCCGCGAATCAGTTTACGGTGCAATGGCATAGTACGGGTTCTCCGCAAAGCGGCGCGGGCACCGTCGGCGGGCTAGTCAGGACCGTGAGTTGCAGCACCATCTCCGGCGCAACGATCTCGGCCAACAGCACCTTAACTTCTAGTAATTCCAACGGCAATTTCAATTTGAACTTGACTGCGCCAGCTGCTTACAGCGTGACCGCCGCAGCTAACGGCTATTTTTCCGTTCTGGACAGCCTGAATGTATGGGTCGGTTATCCGGCTCTCGTCAAGTATTATCTGTCAACTCAACAACCAGGATCGATTTCCGGTACTGTTACAAACACGTCGGGTGCGGGCATCTCCAACGCAACCGTCTGGTATAGCGGCGGAACAACCAAAACTGATTCCAACGGCAACTATAGCTTTTCAAATGTGCCTGTTGGGTCTTATAGCGTCACCGGGTCTCAGGTTGGGTACCAGTCAGCCAGCAATCAAAATCTCTCCGTTACTTCCGGGAGCAATGCGGTTTCCAACCTGGTGCTTACGGCGACGTCCAGTGGAACTATTTCCGGCATCGTCACCAACATGTCAGGTGCCGCGATTGTCGGCGCGATCATCTCCTACAGTGGCGGCTCCACAACGGCAACCACAAACTCTGCCGGCAGCTATACTTTGGCGGTTGCCCCGGGCACCTACAGCGTCACCGCCTCCGCCTCCGGATTCCTCGCATCAACTCAGCCCAATGTCAGTGTCACCTCAAATTCGACTACTACTGTGAACTTCGCTCTTGCTCAGTCTGGAACGATTTCCGGAACGGTAACCAATTCCGTAGGAACCGGCCTCGCCAATGCAACTGTCTCGTACAGCGGTGGCTCTGCAACCGCTACCACGAATTCTGGCGGCGCTTATACCCTAAGCGTTGCTCCCGGCACCTACAGCGTCACTGCGTCGGCCACCGGCTACCAGAGTTCAACTCAATCCAACGTCATCGTCTCCATCGGCGCCACTACCATTGCCAACTTCAGTCTGGTGCAATTGATCGGGACCATCTCCGGTACTGTCACAAACTCTGCCGGCGCGGCAATTTCCGGTGCCACTGTCTCCTATAGCGGCGGATCCACAACCGCGACCACCAATTCCTCAGGTGGCTACTCTCTCAGCGTCCCGCCGGGCACTTACTCCGTCACCGCTTCGGCCGCGGGGTATCAGAGCGCCAGCCAGTCGAACGTGACCGTCACCACTGGCAACACCACCACCGCCAACTTGAGTCTGACGCAATCCGTCGGCACAGCCATGACCACCGTGCAGGCCGCAGGCAAATTCGGCTCCGGCCAAACTTCACTGTCCCTCGCCTATCCCGCCACTCCCAGCGCCGGCGACACGCTGATCGTGGTCGGCATCTCTTCCGGCCTCACTGGAACCACCTTGTCGGTCTCGGACAACAACCACCAGACGTGGCAGTCCGCCTATGGTTACGTCACCAATCCCAACAGCAACGGCCAAGTCATGGTCTGGTTCGTCAGTAATTGTGTCGCTCAGCCTACCACTGTCACCGTTTCCATCGGCTCCACCGCCCATGACATTCACATGCAAATTTTCGAGATGAGCGGATTGGCCAGCGCCCCGGTGGACGCCAGGGGCAGCGCCGACAGTAGCTCCTCCTCCGTCACCACCCAGACCGTCACCACCACCGGCGCCGTCACGCAAGGCCAGGAATACAATTTGGCGGCGACCTGGACCTGGAACTGCAGCACCTGCGCTCCCACCATCACCAAGGATCCCAACTACACCATCCTTTTGCAGTCGCCTAACCCGACCGGCGGTGACTTTGTCCTCAGCCAGGCCCGCATCCAGAACGCCGCCAGCGGCACGCAGAGCGCTACCTTCTCTGCCTCCATCGCCTACCGGTACGCCACCGTTCTGGTTACGTTCAAGGGCGCTGCCACCAGCTCCAACGGAGCGATCTCCGGCACTGTAACCGACGCCAAGACCGGCGCGGGCATCGCCAACGCTACGGTTTCCTATAGCGGCGGCTCCACCACTGCGACCACCAATTCGAGCGGCGCCTACACGCTGAACGTTGTGCCCGGCACCTATACGGTGACCGTCAGCGCCACCGGCTACCAGACGTCCACGCAGCCGAACGTCACCGTCACCCAGGGTACGACCACTACCACCAATTTCAGCCTAACGCTGACGACTGGCACCATTTCCGGGACTGTTTCCAGCTCCACCGGCACCGCGATTTCCGGCGCAACGGTTTCCTACAGTAGCGGGTCCACGACTGCCAGCACGAATTCCAGCGGTGCCTATACGCTCTCCGTGGCTCCGGGCACCTACAGTGTGACCGCTGCGGCAACGGGCTACCAGAGCTCCACGCAATCGAGCGTTATGGTCACGGCTGGCAGCACGACTTCCACCAACTTCAGCCTGACGGCGACGCCGGGAACCATTTCCGGTACGGTGACTAGTTCCACCGGCACGACGATTTCCGGAGCAACGGTCTCTTATAGCGGCGGATCGGCAACGGCCATCACCAATGCCAGCGGCGCCTATAGCCTGAGCGCTGCGCCGGGCACTTTCAGCGTCACCGCAACAGCTACCGGCTACCAGAGCTCGACGCAATCGGGCGTTGCGGTGACCACCGGAAACACCACGACGGTGAACTTCAGCCTGGTGAAATCGGCGGGAACGATCTCCGGAACGGTGACGAGCTCGACCGGAACGGCGATCAGTGGAGCTACGGTCTCTTATAGTGGTGGATCCGCTACTGCGACTACCAACGCTGCGGGCGCATACTCTCTAAACGTGGCGCCCGGTACCTACGGCGTAACCGCCGCCGCTGCCGGTTACCAGAGTTCGACCGTGGCGAATGTCACCGTTACGGTGGGCAACACGACTACGACCAACTTCAGTCTTACCCTGTTGACCGGAACCATTTCCGGAACGGTGACCAGCTCGACCGGCGCGGCCATCGCCGGTGCGACCATTTCCTATAGCGGCGGCTCCGCTACAGCTACCACCAGCTCCAGCGGCAACTACTCTTTAGTCGTCGCGCCAGGAACCTACTCCGCCACTGCTTCCGACACGGGCTATCAATCCTCCACGCAATCCGGCGTCACGGTAGCCGCCAACACTACAACCACGATAAATTTCAGTCTCGCTCAAGCGGTCGGATCGACGATCAGCACCGTCCAGGCCGTTGATAAATTCGCCCTCGGCCAAACATCCCTTTCTCTTGCCTACCCGGTCACACCTACTGCCGGTAACACGCTTATCGTCGTCGGCATATCGTCGGGGCTTTCGGGTACTACGCTTGCGGTCTCCGACAACAACCATCAGACCTGGCAATCTGCGCTCGCTTACGTCACCAACCCCAACAGCAATGGCCAGATCAAAGTCTGGTACGTCAGCAACTGTCCGGCGCTTCCCACCACGGTAACGGTTTCGATCGGTTCCACTGCCCACAACATCCACGTGCAGGTCTTTGAGGTCAGCGGCCTCATCGCCAATCCCGTGGATGCCGCTGGTACCGCCGATAGTGGCAGCAATCCCGTCACGACCCAGACTGCGACCACCACCACCGCCGTTTCGCAGGCGCAGGAATACTCTCTCGCGACTTCCTGGACCTGGAACTGCAGCACCTGCACCCCGACCATCACCGGTGATCCCAACTACGCCATCCTGCTCCAGTCCCCCGACAAAACTGGTGGCGATTTCGTCCTGACACAAGCCAAGATGCAAACCCTCGCCAGCGGCAAGCAATCGGTCACCTTCACCAGTTCGAGCAACTACAGGTACGCGACGGTTTTGATCACATTTAAGTGAGACCCCGAGAATTTCTGCGTTAACATTCCTTTACTGCGCAGACGTGCGAGGAACCGTGGAGATGCAGAGAAGAGAATTGCTTCGTCGATTTGGGGCAGCAACTGCCACAAAATTCCTGCATTCGTCAACCAATTCGGGCTTCCTCGGATTGGATTCCGAGGCGCGTCTTGTTCGGCTAGATCGCAACGAAAGCGCCTACGGCCCCTGCGAGAAAGCCAAGGCTGCCTTCTACGAAGCAATCAGTGAGGCGAACCGCTATCCTGACACAGATGAAAGAGACCTTCGCGCAGCTGTGGCTCGCCTGCACGGAATCCAGCCAGAAAACATAACACTCGGCTGCGGTTCGAACGAATTACTACGCACTGCAGCCGAAGTTTGGCTCGGTAAGGGTAAGTCGCTGGTCATGGCTTCTCCCACGTATGATTCGATTGCGCACGCGGCAGTTCTTGTCGGCGCCGAGGTGCGCGCCGTGCCCCTCAACCGCTACCGTTCCCATGATCTCGAAGGCATGCTCGGCAAAATTGACGCTACCACCGGTCTTGTGTACATCTGCAATCCTAACAATCCTACCGGCTCGCTTACGCCCAAAGCTGACATCGAAACCTTTCTCTCAAAAGTGCCTCCGACCATCCTCGTGCTGATTGATGAGGCCTATCACGATTATGTAGTTCCGACGGGCGATTATGCATCCTGGGTTACGCGCGCCGCGCGTGATCCGCGGCTCATCGTCACGCGTACCTTTTCGAAGGCCTATGGCCTAGCCGGCCTGCGCGTGGGTTACGCAGTTTCGTCAGCAGGTGCTGCTGGACGGACTGGAGGAGCGGAGGTGGCTGTACGTCTTTCGGCGCGCTTGCTCCCTTGCAGTATCAACGTGGTTGGCGCGCGCACAGCGGTCGCCGCACTTTCTGATCAGTCTTATGTGAAAAAAATCTTCTCACTCAATTCTAACGACCGATCGGAATTTTATAATGCGGTGAACGTTCGCATGCTGCGTTGCGTCGATTCTGAGGCCAATTTTGTTTTATTAAAGACGCACAGCTCTGGAAAAGAAGCTGCGGATTTGCTGAGGGCCAAGGGTGTGTTGGTCACAGCGGGATATCCTTATTTCGAGAGGTACATTCGCGTATCGCTTGGTCTCCCGGCAGACATGCAAGCTTTCTGGCGCGCCTGGGGCGAGTGCATGCCGCATCATCCGGTGGATTCGATGTAACGTCAGGTCTACGCTCTGCGATGCCACGATTTCGCAGATTCTCTTGCATGATCGCATCAAGGGCTGCTCGCTTCGCCACCGTGCCGATGTGGCTGTAGCGTTCCAGCATCCGTTTGGGAACGTGTCCCGCGATTAGCTAATATGCGTTGGCGGACGAGGGGTCGTTCGCGGCGGTTTTGGTGGTAAAAACGTAAAGGACCTTGAGTCTCTGACTTCGTAGGATCGGGAGGGCAGTTCTAATACGTTGTTTGGTACTTGACAGCTAGTTGCGCGCTGGTATCCTCCCGCTCACTGAGTCCCCGACCTTAGCGTTTCAAAAGGAAAAACCTTATGCGCTCTGTCGTTAGGTCGTGGGTTCCTATCCTTCTCGTTTCATCAGCACTTGCTTTGGTCCTGGCCGCGCCAGCCAAGGCCGATGGTGTGATATACACTTTCGACACTTCCCTGCACGTTTACTCACGCGGATGGCTTCATTCAGTCCACTTCCGCTAGCCCGGGGGATTTCTAATGGATAAGGCTGCCTCAAAGACCAGTTTTTTTTGCAGCGTCACAATAGCAATAGGTATCGTGTGCGTGGTGGCGCTTGGTTGCGTGCCACAAGCTAGCGGCCAAGCCAACATTCAGGGCCAGTGGCGGACCTTATCGACCACTTGCCCGGCTGCATCTGGCTGCATGCCGATCAACCCAATCCACTCTGCACTACTTCATAACGGTAAGGTGTTGATCGTCGCCGGCTCCGGCCTTCAGGTTTCCGCTTCAAACCCTAATATTGGCCTCCAACCCTACCAGGCGGCCATTTATGACCCGACAACCGGGACTACCGCCACCCCGCATACGATCGCCTGGGACATGTTCTGCAACGGCATCGTCATTCTTTATGACGGCCGTGCATTTATTAACGGGGGCACCATCCTGTACGACAACCCGTTCGAGGGATCAGCGCAGAGTTCGATTTATGACCCTTTGACCGATCAATTTATCGATGTGATGCCTAACATGGCAGACGGGCGCTGGTACCCGACGGTCACCAATTTGAGTGATGGTACGGTCATGACCTTTTCCGGCTACGGTAGTTGCCTTAATTGCGCCCCTAACGCAAACGCCCAAACCAACGTCACTGTTGAGATCTATACCGTCGGGTCGGGATGGAGTACACCGTATAGCGCGCCGTTTACACCGCCACTCTATCCGCGGATGCATCTGATTCCCAATGGCAAGGTTTTCAACTCTGGGTCGAGCAACAGTTCTCGCTATTTTGATCCTTCCACGCGAACCTGGAGTGCGGTGGCTGATACGAACTATAATCCTTTTCGCACTTACGGTTCCTCCGTGCTGCTCCCTCTAAGCCCCGCGAACAATTACAAGCCTGTCGTGATGATCCTGGGCGGAGCTGGCGCGTCGGGCGCTGACCCTGCGACGGCAACCACAGAGCTCATTGACCTCTCCGCCGCTTCGCCCGCCTGGAAGTCATGCGGCGCCCTGCCGCCGGTCGGGAATTGCACCCTACCAGCCGCGCCGGGATACGGGCCTCCTATGTCGCAGGCCCGCATTGAGATGAACGCCACCATCCTGCCCAACGGAAAGATCCTGGTTGTAGGCGGCTCCGTGCAGGACGAAGACGCGTCCAGCGCAAGCCTGAACACCGAGATCTATGACCCGGTGTCCAACGCTTTCAATTGCACAAGTACCAGTCAACCTCCATGTCTACAGAATGTCTATCCTCGCCTCTATCATTCGAACGCCCTTCTGCTACCTGACGCGACCGTAATGCTTTTCGGGGGGAACCCTGCACGCGGGAACTACGAACCTCATATCGAAGTCTATTCGCCTCCATATCTTTTTAACTCGAACGGCACGCTGGCCACGCGTCCCACCATCTCGAGCGTGCCTTCCGCCGCAATAGGTTATGGTGCAGGGTTTCCGGTACAGACCCCAAATGCGGCCAGCATTTCCTCGGTAGTGCTTATTCGGCCGGGCGCTCCAACGCATGCCTTCGATATGGAACAGAGGATGGTTTCGCTCAACTTCACGGCGGGAAGTGGAGTGCTCAATGTCACCGCGCCGCCCAACAGCAATATTGCGCCGCCGGGCTACTATCTGCTCTTTATCTTGAATTCCTCGGGTGTTCCTTCCGTCGCTCAGTTCATTCAATTGAGTCTTCATCCGACGGACACTCCTCCAACCGGCACGATTACCAGCCCGTCCTCGAATCAGACGATCACCGCAGGGCAATCCATTAACTTCGCAGGGTCGGGAACGGATCCCGATGGAACCATTTCTACTTATTCGTGGACTTTCCCCGGTGGGAGTCCCAGCACAAGTGCGCTCGCCACTCCCGGCAATGTGGTCTATTCCACACCAGGTACCTACACCGCGATGCTCACGGTCACGGATAATGCCGGCCTGACGGATCCGAGTCCCCCGACGCGTACAATTACTGTGAACCCAGGTGGCGTCGGTACCGCTATGAGTACGGTCCAGGCCGCCGATGGTTTTCAGTCCGGCCAAACGGCAATGTCCCTTTCCTATCCTGCGACGCCCACCGCGGGTGACACCCTGATTGTGGTCGGTATCTCTTCCGGCCTAACCGGTACCACTCTCTCGGTTTCCGATAATAATCACCAGAACTGGCAGTCCGCGTATGGCTATGTCACCAACCCGAATACGAACGGCCAAGTGAAAGTGTGGTACGTCAGCAACTGTATCGGTCAACCGACTACGGTCACCGTGGCAATCGGCTCTACTAGCCACAACATTCATATGCAGATTTTCGAGGTGAGCGGCCTGGCAAGCGCTCCAGTCGACGTAACCGGCACCGCCGATAGCGGTTCTGCGTCCGTCTCAACCCAGACTGTCACAAGCACCAGCGCGGTCAGCCAAGGTCAGGACTACTCTCTAGTGACTTCCTGGACCTGGAACTGCAGTACCTGCAATCCCACCATCACCAAGGACCCCAACTACACAATTCTTCTTCAATCTCCCAACCCGAGCGGCGGCGACTTCGTTCTCAGCCAAGCCCGAATACAAAACATCGCCACCGGTACACAAAGCGCGACCTTCACCAGTTCGATCACCTATCAGTACGCATCCGTTCTCATCACTTTAAAAGGCGGCGCAGGGAGTTCGAACGGTGCCATCTCCGGCAATGTGACCGACTCGACCGGTGCGCCCATCGCCAATGCTACTGTTTCGTACAGCGGCGGTTCGACGACCGCAACGACGAATTCCAGCGGAGCCTATACGCTAAGCGTGGCGCCAGGCACTTACAGCGTTACCGCCACCGCGACTGGATATCAGAGCTCCACTCAATCGAGTGTCACCGTCAGTTCCGGGGCTGCGACTCCCATCAACTTCAGTTTGTCTCAAACCGTTGGAACCATCTCTGGAACCGTAACGACCTCCACGGGCGCAGCGATTGCCAACGCAACTGTCTCCTACAGCGGTGGTCCCACAACCGCGACCACCAATTCCAGCGGCGCCTATACCCTAGGCGTCGCTCCCGGCACTTACAGCGTCACCGCCACCGCGACTGGCTACCAGACTTCAACTCAATCGAACGTCACGGTCGCACTGGGTACAACCACCACCGCCAACTTCAGCCTGACCCAAACGGTCGGAACGATTTCCGGAACGGTTAAGAGCTCCACCGGTATAGCGATTGCCAACGCTACGGTCTCCTACAGCGGTGGCTCCGCAACCGCGACCACAAATTCCAGCGGGGCGTACACGCTAAGCGTCGCTCCAGGCACTTACAGCGTCACCGCCACCGTCACTGGCTATCAGAGTTCGACTCAGACAAACGTCATCGTTACCGCGGGCACGACGACAACGGCCAACTTCAGCCTGACCCAAACGGTCGGAACGATTTCCGGAACTGTTACGAGCTCCACCGGTACAGCGATTGCCAACGCTACGGTCTCCTACAGTGGTGGCTCTGCAACTGCAAACACGAACGCCACCGGTGGCTATACTTTGAACGTCGCTCCGGGCACTTACAGCGTCAGCGCGTCGGCCATTGGCTACCAGAGTTCAACCCAATCGAACCTCACCGTGTCCGTAGGCACAACCACCACCGCCAACTTCAGCCTGATCCAATTAGTTGGTACTATCTCCGGCACAGTCACTAACTCTGCCGGCGCGGCAATTTCCGGGGCCACAGTCTCCTATAGCGGCGGATCCGCGACCGCAACCACCAATGCTGCCGGGAGCTACTCGCTGAGTGTCGCTCCAGGTACCTACAGCGTGACCGCCGCCGCTACCGGCTACCAGGGTGCCACCCAATCGAATGTCACCGTCACTGCGGGCGGCACCGCCACCGTTAACTTTAGCCTGGTGCAAACTGTCGGCACTGCCATGAGCACAGTACAAGCCGCAGATAAATTCCAATCCGGCCAGACTTCGTTGTCCCTCGCCTATCCACTCACTCCCACGGCAGGCAACACACTGATCGTAGTTGGTATCTCTTCCGGTTTCACTGGAACCACATTGACGGTATCGGACAACAACCACCAGAACTGGCAGTCCGCGTATGGCTATGTCACCAACCCGAATACGAACGGCCAAGTGAAAGTGTGGTACGTCAGCAACTGTATCGGTCAACCGACTACGGTCACCGTGGCCATTGGCTCCGCTAGCCACGTCATTCACATGCAGATCTTCGAGGTCAGTGGATTGATAAGTGCGCCCGTCGACGCCACAGGCAGCGCCGACGGCGGGTCCGCCTCGATCAAAACTCAAACGGTCACCACGACCAGCGCGGTTTCGCAGGGGCAGGAGTACTCTCTGGCAACTTCCTGGACCTGGAACTGCAGTACCTGCAATCCCACCATCACCAAGGACCCCAACTACACCATCCTGCTTCAGTCACCTGACGCCAGTGGCGGCGACTTCGTACTTACTCAAGCGCGGATCCAGAACATTGCCAGCGGCAAACAAAGCGCAACTTTCACCAGTTCGAAAAACTACCGGTACGCGTCCGTGCTCATCACCTTCAAATGACGCGCGCCCAGATCGCGCGTTCTTGCTATCGCGCAATCGTCTTTTACTTCACAGCATTGCATGGCGGCAGGCTGGTGTTATTCGAATATGCCGAAGTCGCCACGCAGTTCTTCGGTTGGGGTGGAATGGGTGGCGGAGCAAAGACGGCGGAAGTAGGAGTTAAGAATCTGTCCGCTGCCTCATCAAAAGTATTACCGCTAAGGATCACTGGCCCGCACCCGCCTCCATCCCAATATCCGGAATGCGTACCATCCGGCTTGAGCGCGTCCGCGATATTATCGGAGACCGTCACCGGACCACACGTCGGCTTGTATTGTTTCCAAACCTGCAGAGCCGTATTCCCGCCCCCCGCAACAGGATTTGTGTTGTAGATCTTGTTGCCGGTCACCACCTGATTGCTTCCATCCGCGATTCCAATACCGCACTGCCCGGTGTTCAGCACTCGATTCCCCACAAATTGCACGCTGTTTGCCCTGTCATCGGCGATCAAGCCACATCCAGAACGGCTGTGTCCGCCGGTAATGAAGTTGTCCCGCGCCGTAATCGTGTCACTCATTCCGAAATTGATGGAATCTTCTTGATTCTCCGGATATAGGTATTTCCCCGCGTCCGTGCTGGACAAGGCGTAGTTGTTGCTTACCGTAACTTCACTGCAGCCGTTGTAGCACTGGAAGTTCTGCCCTCTTGGTTTCGGCCCCCGCGGATTCAGAAGAAAATTTCCTATCACGCTGATTCTCTCAACCCCTAAACCCTCCACGTTGGATTCGCCGTAGGCAATCACATTCCCCTGCACCACTATGTCCTTGGAACCGTTATGGGCATAAATCCCGTCGTTGTTGTCGCAACATCCCGGGCTGAGCGTCTCGGTATGGATATAACTGTCGTAGATATTGATCCCGCTGCTTCCGGATATCTCGATGCCCCGGCCGCCACATGGACCGATCTCCACGTTTTGTATGGTTATATTCGCGGCTCCGGTGATGGTTACGCAGTTGCCCGACTTGGAGGTGATTTTCAGGTTCTGGAATGTCTGCCCGTCATTCGCGCTCGTAATCA
>WNFQ01002588.1_pt1 | contig 23063 bp, 20 predicted proteins | sample 5400171 | NCBI WGS metagenome assembly WNFQ01 (sample SAMN13153356, study PRJNA577476) | soil metagenome | isolation source: 20 cm soil under Madrone tree | place: USA:California | collected 2016-06-14 | reverse complement strand
CATTAGGTCAAGTCACTGAACTCGCACAACACGTTCTCTTGCCGCGGCTGCGGTAACTAACGAGGCAAGGAATAACCGAAACACCTGGTACGGAGCTAAGCTGCTTCCGGCGGACTATTTTCATTGGAGTAGTACATGTAGCGTCGATCCGAATATCCCTCAAAACGGCGCATAACAGCTTCGTCGGTCTTGTTCAGCACCGCGCCCAAAAGCCGCTCCGATAGAACCGGGGATGTGCGTACAGCCTTGATGATTTCATCGGTCGACGTCGCCCCCCACTCGACAACCAAGACGAAAGCATCAAATAAATGAGCGGTGGCCTTGACGTCCACGACCGGAAGGATAGGCGGCAGGTCAACCAGAATATAATCGTACTCGCTACTTGCCGCCTTGAGCATGTCCTTCACGGTAGAAGTCGTGAGAATATCCGAGCTGTTGGACGTTTTGACCCGAGTTGAGGCGGGTAAGAAGTCGAATTTGAAGTTGATATCCGAAATCACCAGATCTCTGAAATCAGATCTGTCTGCGACCATATTGAGCAATCCTGGCGCGTTTGAGTATCCGAGCGCTCTGGTCATCGCGGGATTTCGCAAATCCGCATCGATCAAGAGAGTACGCGCGCCGGCCTTTGCGAGAAAAGCCGCAAAACTGGTCGCGACGGTCGTCTTGCCCTCGCCGGTCAGTGCAGATACGACGCCGATGATTTTGGCTCCAGTGGGATGAAGATCGATCGCCACCTTGATATATCGAAGCGCCTCCGCGGTCGAAGAGAACGGTGCTGCCTCGATGATTTGACGGAATGCTCGAGAAACTCGCGGGGCACGCAGCCGGCTAAGAACGGGCTTAGCCATCTTGAAAGCCGGCAGCACGGCGAGACAACTCGTGTTTAACAGCCCTTCAATCTGTGCGCGGGTGTGGATTTGGCGATTCATTTGTTCACGAGCAAACGCGGCGATTCCTCCAAGGCCTAACCCGCACATCGTTGCCAGTGCCATTGTCAACGCGATCTTGGGTGAACTGGGTTGGCTCGGGGGGGAGGCCACTGTCACCAGTCTGGCCTCAGTGGAGGGGAACGATTGCTGCTGCACGGATTGTGTGAACCGAGTCAAGAACGTTTCATAAATTCCGCGATACGTGTTGGATGCAGTCTCGAGTTCACGCAGCCGCACCTGCGACTGCCGCGCCGACGCCGACTTCTGGAAAACTTCCAGCATCCGCTTATCAATCGCCTCTTCCTGGCTTCGAGCAATTTGCAGCTCACTCTTGTAACTCTCGGCAATCCGGGAAACTTCGTCCCAAATCGCGCGTTGGAGGCCAGCCATCTCAGCGCGAAGATTTCGTGCCGCTGTGTGATCCGGCCCGTAACGGGAGCTCCATTCCGATTCTTTTCCCTGATCGTCCAGAAATTGCTGGCGGAGCCTGGTGATCACAGGATTGCTCAAGGCGTCGGTTACGACCGGGTCGGGGATGTCAAGACTTCCTTTGTTCGATCGCTGCTCCATGACACGCGTTATGCGATCAACCTTTGCCCTCGCCTGAGTGGTATCGGATCGGGCCTTGGCTAGCGCGGTGCCAAGCTGATCAAGTTCGACTTCACTCGCCAACTTTCCGTCTACTCCGATGATGATGCTGTTTTCGGATTTAAAGTCTTGAACCTCTTTGAAAGCATTGCTGGCCTGCTGGCGCAGCTCTCCGATCCGCAGCTGCAACCATTCGCTTGCACGGCGGGTCGCTTCAAACTTCGCTTGCAACTGATCTTCGATGTAGGCTTCCGCTACCGCGTTGGCGATCGTCGCAGCCTTGTCCCTGCTAAGGGAAGTATATTGAATCTGTTCGATATAGCTGCGGCCAAGCCGCAAAACCTTCAGATTACTCTTGAAGACACCCAACGCCTGCCGCGACAATTCGTCGTTGGATACCGCCGGCTTGGAATTGTCTAAGTTGGGTGATGAACGGAATAGATTAAACATGCGCGGAAAAATGCCGTGCCTTGCCCCGGTAAACTCCGGATCGTCCGCCAAATGCAATCGCTTGATAACGGCCAAAGCGACCGTTTCGGACTTGGTGGTTTCAATCTCGCTTTCGACGGAAGCGTCTTCAACCGATAGTTTTTCAGTAGACAACTCAGATTGGGTCCATGTGACCTTTTTGGTATCGATGATCATGTCCGCTTGCGCGGTGTATTTCGTTGGCGAGGTCAGGATGTAGAGCGCACCGAGGACGATCGACAAACCGGTGATGATGGCGATCAGGCGCCATTGACGCGAAAGAAAATCGCGAACCTGGGTCAACCCCGTGAAGGATTCGTCCTTTAACGCCGTCTCATAGGGCTGATTGAGAAATTGATTCGCGAAATTCATTTTGCGGTTTTCTCTGACTAAGGCCGGCCGCCTGGCCCGGCTCGCTCATGCTAGCCCGTCGAACTTGCTGGAAGTGCCGCAGGCTGTCCGACCGTGACTGTGCCCCCAGCGGATTAACTATTTGTTTGGCATCGCAAATAATTAATCTAACTATTAACTCATATGGCCAACGCGATCAACCACCCTCCGCTGGTTAGGGTTGATTAGCCAAAAGGCCGCCACCGTACAGTTGCACATCCCCATGAAATCAGTACAATTTTGAGCGAGCGGAAGCGGGCTTCGGCGCGTCCGATTTTGGTAGTATTATGCATTTAACGTGCCAGGATAATAGCGAAAGAGTGATGGTTTGTCGCATAGCCGGTTTAATTCAGATTTGACCGTGTTAACTGACAAAATCCGTATTCGCGCGGCGAAGTGACGTGCGGTCAAGAATTTGGCCGCACGAAGGATTTTTGGTTCGCGGCCGTCGGCCGTCATTGCCGGCCGGACTTCGTGTCTACGCAATCGGCGATATCCATGGCCGACTAGACCTGCTCAATCAATTGCTGTCTCTCATCAACACGGATGTGGCGCAATTTCCGGCGATCAGGCCGGTATACGTGTTCCTAGGTGATTACATTGATCGCGGTCACTGGTCGCGCGAAACCATCGACCGACTCATTGAGCATGCCCACGAGCATGAATCGGTATTCCTGAAGGGCAACCATGAATCGATTGCTATCAGTTGTTTAAGCGACCGCACCATGATCGATCAATGGTTGCGTCTTGGCGGTATGGAAACATTGTCGTCTTATGGTGTCGCGCCAGACTTATTTGCCAATCGCAAGCAAGCGGCCGGAACGCAATTGGCGTTTCACAACGCACTGCCGCAGTCGCATTTTCGTTTTCTTCGAAACTTGAGGGAATCGTTTGCAAGCGGCGATTTCTTCTTCGTCCATGCCGGAGTGAAACCTGATGTCGATCTGGCGCATCAGACGGAAAAGGACCTGTTATGGATTAGACACGAATTTCTCTTATCGAGCCGGGATTTCGGAAAAATTATCATTCATGGACATACGCCGACCTCGGAAATTGAGCTGCGGTCAAATCGGATCAATATAGACACGGGCGCCTTTGCAACCGGTCGCTTAACTTGTCTCGTGATTGAGGGCGAAACATTGTCGGTCATCGACACCGTGTCTGATTGAAAAATTGGCGGCGTTGAGGTCGCCGCTCAAGATGAGCTGTGCTTTTTGGCCTGCAAATCCTCAATATGCGCTCGCATTTTTGCGAAAAACTGATCGCGGCCGAATTGCGCCGCATGTCTGGTAATTTTTTCCGGATCAAAACGTATGTTAGCCAGGCTCGCAACCGCTGCCGAGATGGCCTCGACAGTATGTTCGTTAAAAAAAATCCCTGAGACGCCGCTTGCTACGGTTTCCATGGCACCTCCGCGGCCAAAAGCGACGACAGGCCGACCGCTCGCCATTGCTTCAACAGGAACCATTCCGAAGTCTTCTTCACCCGGAAAAATCAACGCCCGGCATCTAGCATAGTGCCGTTTGAGGACTTCGAATGGTTGTGGGCCAAGAACCGAGATTGTCGGGCCAGCAAGTCGACGGATTTCCTCAAGCATGTCACCCCCGCCTATGACGACCAGCTTCAATTTCATTGCATTGAAGGCACGCACAGCAAGATCAGGTCGTTTATAAGCGACGAGCTCGCCAACCATAAGATAGTAGTCTTCAAGTTCCGAAGCCGGTGCGATCGAAAATGCCTCAGTGTCGACGGGAGGAGAAATAACTTTCGAATCGACCCCGTAGTAGCGTCGAATACGCTTTGCGACGGTCTGCGAATTGGCAACAAAACTGTCCACGCGCGCGGCCGAGGAAACGTCCCACATGCGTAGATAATGCGATAGGGGAGGCATCAACAGTCGCGCTATCGGACCGGCCCCTTCCCTGTAATCGTGATACATATTCCAAATGTATCTCATCGGAGTGTGACAGTAGCAAATATGGAGCGCGTCTGGGGCTGGAATCACTCCTTTAGCTGGTCCCGATTCGCTGCTGATGACCAGATCGTAACCACGAAGATCCAACTGCTCGAGCGCCATTGGCATCAGCGGCAGATAAGTCTTGTACATCTTGGCAGCGCGGGGCAGGGAGTTAATAAAACTCGGAACGACCTTGTGCCGGCGAATCGTTTCGGAAATCTCCTGCGGCGCGTAAACATGGGTGAAGATGTCTGCCTGCGGATACATTTCGCACAGCGCCTCGATGACCTTTTCGCCGCCGCGCATGCCTACCAGCCAGTAGTGAACGATTGCGACTTTCATCAAACTCCCCAAAACCCCAGCAGTTCGCGGTTCATGTTACCGCACCATTGTTAATTTCCACATGCATGCAATTCGGCGGCATTAAATCCTCCAAAACCGGCGCGCCCAGTGGCTCAGGCTTGGACCCGATTGCCGGTGCGAGGCTATTCTTTGCCAGCGTTCGAGTTGGTGCTTTGCCCTTGCTGGGGCCAGGCCCCATTATTCCATTTTCGGCACCCACGGCCATGGTTTGAGGCGTCAAAGACCGATGGATCCCGACTTAAACTGAAAACAGCGTCTTGCGCTGTCTCACCTTAACGTATTCTTTTCAAACAGAGTAAGGTTGCCCTATTTAAAATAGCGAGTATCGCTAAGAGCCGTCGGCCAGGGGCCTTTTGGGGGATCGATTGTCGATCCGCCCATTTGGCATCATGACAGCGGATCGTTATCTAACGGGCAGGTGAGGCGGTGCTTTTAACTGTACATTGAAACGTCGAAGCATTGCGGTGTATTTAAAATGACCAGACAATGAGATATCCGTGCGCTTTCGGCGGTTAGCAATCAACGGTAAATTTCTGAGCGCGGGACCGACGGGCGTGCACCGGGTTGCCGAGCAACTCGTGCGCCAGTTAGCAACGCGTCGCGACGAGCTCGCCGACCTATTCGAGCAGCCTCCGCGTCTTATTGCTCCGCCCAACGCGCATAATAAATCTCCCGATGTATTCGACCGGGAACGCCGTGGCGTGTTCCGTGGCCAGCTGTGGGAGCAAATCGATCTTCCGCGGCTAACCCGATCGGATCTGCTTCTCAACCTTTGCAATTTGGGGCCGATGACAAGCAGAGCCGCGATCACCATGATTCATGACGCCCAGACCTTCATAACGCCGGAATCATATTCCTGGGCCTTCGCCAATTGGTATCGCAATGTGTTGCCGGTGCTGGGGCATAGACACGCGCGAATACTAGCGGTGTCCGAGTTCTCAGCGAATGAATTGGCGCGGTTCGGCGTTGCTCGCCGAGACAGTATCTCCGTGGTACCTAATGGGGTCGATCACCTGCTCGACTGTGCTTCACAGCCTGAAATCGTTCACCTGCTTGCCCTTGACCCTCGCAAATTTGTCGTCGGGCTGGCCAACGTCCAAGTCCACAAGAATATTGGCGTGTTATTCAAGGCGTTTGCGGCGTCCGAGTTGGGTCAACTGAAGCTCGTTCTGGTCGGAGCCGCTAAGCGCGAAGAATTCGAGATGCTTGGGCATTCGGTACCTTCCAATGTTGTGTTCGCTGGGCGGATTAGCGATGGAGAATTGCGGGCTCTGCTGGAATCCGCCTTGTGCGTTGGCTTCCCTTCTACAACGGAGGGATTTGGCCTGCCGCCGCTCGAAGGTATGAGTCTCGGCTGTCCGGCGGTGTTGGCGCCCTGTGGTGCATTGCCTGAGGTTGGAGGCGACAGCGCACTCTTTGCTGGGCCGGCTGATCCCCGGCAATGGATCGCTGCGATCCGACGGCTTGCTGATGATGCCGACTTCTGGGCCAACTATTCTCACGCAGGCCGCCAACGTGCGGGCTCATTTACCTGGAGGCGCGCAGGACAAAAACTGGTCGACGTCGTCAAAGAAGTTGTTCTGGCCGAAATCTCCCGAGGGCGGTAGCACATCAATGACGGCTCACTCGCCCAGCCGAATTGCCATCGTTATTGCCAGCACCGGACGGCCGGTGGAACTCGGACGCTGGATTGGTCACGTACGGAGGCAAACACTTCAGCCGTCAGCATTGGTGTATGCCGTAGCGAAGCCGACGGATCTGTCCTGCTGCAGCGAATTTCAACGTGCTGTTACGGTTGTCGTTAGCGATCCGGGCTTGCCTATCCAACGCAACGCAGGTCTCGAGGCAGTCATTAGGTCGAATGACATCATCGCCTATTTCGACGATGATTATATCCCGTCTTCCTACTGCGTCGAGGGAATCGATGATTTTTTTCGAATGCATCCTGACGTCGCGGCAGCTAATGGGATGCTTCTCGCCGATGGCATTAATTCGGCTGGAATTCCCTACGAAGAGGCGACAGAGTTGGTTAGCCGGCATGATAACCGACCGCGGGCGCAAGGGGTGGTGCTTCATGAATTGAACGGACTTTATGGCTGCAACATGGTTTTTCGCGCCAAGGCTATTAGCGAAGAACGCTTCGACGAACAGCTTCCGTTGTATGCGTGGCAGGAAGACATCGATTTCTCGGCGCGCGTTGGCCGACACGGCCGGCTGGTCAAAACGAACGCATTCCACGGCGTGCATCAAGGCATGAAGGGCGCGCGGCTTTCGGGGGTTCGCCTCGGATATTCGCAAGTCGTCAATCCGATCTACTTGGTGCGCAAAGGGACGCTACCGGTAAAGGATGCAACCAGGTTAGTGCTTAAGAATATTCTTATGAATCATGCCAAGGCGCCATTTCCGGAGCCTTGGATTGATCGCCTCGGGCGGTGTAAGGGGAATTGGTTGGCTATGTTCGACGTGCTTGCGGGACGAGACCACCCGAAGAAAATTTTGACGCTGCCCCGATAGATCAGCAAATGTCCTGATCGTTTCCGTCAGTAGCGCCGATCTCCGCCTGGTTTGGTTACTACCTTCCCGATCGAGCCACAGGGTCCTTAGCACGCGATCGCACGCATTAGCGCCCAACGCCAAGTAGCGACCGCTTTCTCCAACGAAAACCTTGTGACGCTACGTTGAAGTTCGGAAAGCCGACTGGCGCGCTCCTCACCGGTCATGGCAGCTATCTTTCGCATGCCGGCAGCTATATCCGCCACATCGAGCGGATTTACGAACACAGCTGCGCTGCCGGCAACCTCTTCCAATGCCCCGCCGCTGCTTAAAACCGGGACAAGACCATAGTTAATTGCCTCAGCGGCAGGAAGCCCAAAGCCCTCGAGCAAACTCGGCAAAATGAAGCCCTGCGCCTTTTTGTACAGCCACCGTAGTTGATCGTCGTTCACGTAGCCGGGTAGAATTACCCCTGGTGTCGCCTGTGCCAAGGTTATCACCGGTTCCGCGCCCGGCTCCGGACCGCCACAGATGACGTATGCGTACCCTTCCTTAGCAAGCCCTGAAACATCGAAAGCCTGTATGGAGCGCAACTGATTCTTGCGTGCGCCAATGCTGCCCACTGTCAAAAGAAATTTGGACGGAATGTGAGGAACCGCTTCTCCGTCACCCCGCTCCATCCCGCTCCGAATTGGCGGATAGACTACCTGCAGCAGAGGGAATTCACTTCCGCAGCTGGTGACGAAATCCCGCCGCGAAGCCTCGCTGACGAACAGCATGAATGGTCTCGCGGCTTTAATCATGTCGAACGCCAGCGTGTACAGCTCTCTGACCCCCGGCTCGTAAAGACCGGGATGGGTTATAGGACCCATGTCATGACATAGAACCACATCGTTCGATTTCAAATTATAAAGCACGCATTCCCTTGGGTCGGTAAACACCATCGGACGGGGATGCGAAATCGGCGCCAGACCGATGTGGCTGAGGTAACTCCGTGCTCGAAGATCGACTTCGATGCGAGCAAGCCTTCCTAACACTCGCGCAATGTTCTTAGGGGGTAGGCTCTTTAGTGGAATTCGCCAGTAATAACAGTTGTGGATCAAATCCCGGGAAGCATCGATCATGTCCTTGCAAAAGAAATACTTACCCGTACGATTGTTGAGCGCTAACGTGAATTCACAATCCAATGCAGGGAAAGCCTTAAGCACAAAAGAATCCTCATCAGGTTGAGCAGGTCTAGCACGATTGGCAGCGAGTGACAGAGCGGAAGAAGACAGAGCGAAGAATCCGAAAAACACGGGGCGGAAGATAGATCGCGGCATCAATCCGGTCGTTGCTCAATTCCTAAATCGGCCCTGTTGAAGCAGGCTCCCACAGAGAAGTTCATGGGGCCTGCGTTCCGCGCTGCAAGAAGTCTTGGAACCCGGTCATGTCCCCGGTTGTTGAGAGGCTATCCCAATAGGCAAGGGCGCTGGCCTGGGCGGCTTCCAGCTCTGAGTTGTTCAAGAGCACCCGCTCGATGAAGGAGCGCTCAATCGGAAAAACGCAATGGTCGTACCCTGGCGGTAATCCTTCCATTGAGTGGCGCGATGCGAACACCGGACGTCCTTGGCCAAGTGCCTCGATGGCCTTGATCTTGAGACCGGTGCCGTCGACAGGGGAGATGGCCGCTTTTGACGCCGCATAGATGGCGGGCAGATTATCGACGAAGCCGAGCAGTTCGATCTGCGGCCTCATCTTCGCGAACGCGCGGACGGATGTGTTCTCTCCGACCCGCCCAACCACTGCGATCCGCAGCGACCCGAGCCATGCCTTGTTTGCTTCGAAAAACGCCAGCAGACCGCGCGCATTTTGAAACATGTCAGACCCCACGAAAACAAGATCGTAACGGTATCCGGCTTTCGGTCGATCTGCGCGACGCAACGGGGCGACCGATGGATATTGCGGGATGTAAAAAACTCTGGGATCCGCCACAATGGCGCGAAAAAAGCCGGCCTCGACAGGCGAAATTGCGATAATTGCCGCCGTGCAATTGAGCACTCCCAACTCGCTTCGCATTCTGAGCAGCGAACGAAGATTGAAGGGCCGCGTGCAATGTTTCTTGGCGACCTGGATAAATTTTATGTCGTGGGTTTCGACGACAATCGGGGCCGACGGTACACCATTAAGCTGCGTCAGGCCGTCAGCATAGTTCACGATCCAGACCGCGTCGCCCGGTTCGGTCACCAGCGCTTCGTAGTTCGGGCTTGCTCCGCGGCGCCGCCACGCGATAATCTCGTGCGCCCTGGTGGGCATAAAAGATGTGAGTGCATTTTTGAGAGACGTCAAGCAACGAAGCAAAGGTGTTTGCGTATCCAATACCAATCGAATGGTTGGAAACGCGGTTTTGAACGCGCTTTGAGCGGCTTCGGTCCACGGCTCGGTCGGGTGGTTTTCAAAACTGAACAGCGTAATTGAATAGCCGGCCTTCACCAGATATTGCAGCAGGGAAGTCATCCGCGCGTGGGCACCGTTACGCAAGTAAATGAACGTTCCATGGTAGTAGACCACGACCCGCATGGCCCCCGAGCGGGCGACAGCAGCTCCAACCCGATCTTCATCGCCGACGTGAGAAAATGCTGCCAGGTCGCGCGTGCTCATTCGAGGTCAGGAGGTTCTCAGGGCGCATGCCCAATTGAGCGTGCTCTTTAACATCATTTGATAGGTCCGTCCTGGAATTGGTCGCGCCGATTAATCCCGCCCAGTGACGATAGCCAGAATTGCATGGCGCCCCTGAGATTACCCCGAAGAATTTTCCGGTGACTGAGACCAAATTCCTTATCGGCGAGCGGACCGCCGCAATACTCCCACAAGCCGCCGCGGATGTCGCGACAAATGCGAAGCAGCAATTTCCAATCCCTAAGTCCATGCTTGGCGTAAAGTGCCCCATTGCCAAGGTTGTAGACGTCTTGCAATAGCTTCACTTCCGCGAAATCCCGTCGTCCATGATGATGAAATACCAGGATTGAAGGATCATATAACACCATCACACCGGAGCGGTGCGCGCGGTACACAAAGTCCGAGTCCTCTGCTGCCCCGATGGCTTGACCGGCCCCCAGGCGGGTGTCGAAACGCCCAACGAGCTCTAAGGCCGAGCGCGACATTGTCAGATTGCAGCCATGTATGAAGCCGCCCGGATGTCCTCCGGTAAATCTCTGTGACGCCAAATCGGTCTTGATCGTAAAGGGAAGGTCGCGTGGATCACCTAATTCAACGCGGCCACCACGAAGGGTGGGGCCAGCATCTGCAGCATAGGCTCGCGCAAGTTGCGTCAAATAGTCTGGAGCGACTGTGCAATCGTCATCCGTAAAGGCGATTATTTCGCCGGTGGCCTGTTCGAGGCCACAATTTCTAGCATGACTTAGACCGCGCTGCTCGGCAAGAAGGACCCTGCAGCGGACCGACGTCGATTTTTGCCAAGCCTGAAGCACCGCAGCGGTCGCGTCCGTCGATCCATTGTCGACGATAACCAATTCGACTTCGACGGCACGATTTGCGGCTGCCGCTTGTTCTATCGAATTCAAACACACCGGCAAACTCTCGGCTCTGTTGCGGGTGCAAACGATGATCGATATTTGGGGCATAGATAAAAATCAGCATATTCATTAAATGGAGAGGATCATCTCAATTAGCCATCCTAATATATTTACTCTCGCCCATCCAGAGCAGCCAGGGGCGGCTTGGTGAAATCGCGTGCTCGCCTCTTTGGCTCGCACAGTTCCATCACGGTCATCAAATTAATTATCGGCGAATCCCATGTGAAGCTTCCTAATGGGAAGCAAGCGTCGTTACTAGCGGTCTTGGCCCTTGCAGGATATCCAGCCCCGGACGCTGATTAGTGACTGATCTCGCCGCGGTGTCGCGCCGCTGTGCGGCCGATTTCTTGTTTAGCGAAAGCCTAGCGGTGGGACGAAAATCGATTAGTCGGGGCTGCTCTGCTTGTAGAAAGTGCAGCTTCCTAACCCACTGAATTGCATTGTGTCGCAGATTTTGACGGTTCAAACCGTGCGGCAGCCAACGCCAGTTGCCGCTTTCGCGCTTTGAGTTTTTCATGCGGATCGATCTGCAAATCCTTGAGGATTGCCTCAAAACGATAAGCGAGATCGTGTTTGAGCAAAGACATGTAAACATTTCGCCGCCGAATTGAGCTCATGCGTTCCGTTTGACCGTCTAAGCTCCGCAAAAAGCGAAGATAATCGAAGTCGACGACGGGGGCTGGAATTATCACATCCTCCCAGTCAAACAACCCGGGATAATCGAGCGATGTCGGAGGCGTGCCGAACATCACTGTCCCAGCGGCAGCTCCTTCATAACATCGATACGTAATCGAATCTTCTTCGCCGGCAAGCTCATTCTCCTTGCTGTGAAAGGATCTAATGCCAAAATTCGGAAAAAATTTTGCCTGCTTCAAAAGGTGCCTCTTCGACAAGCAATGACCGGCAAAGTCTTTGAGGAACGGTGCCGAGTTGTCGAATGAATCGAAAACATAGTTGGTCGAACCAGAAACCATCGCGCGCACCATCTGCTCGTGCATCGTCGGAAGCCTCCGACCCATGGCGTAGACATCGATCGTGCGTTCGCGTTCAATCGGTGCCGGCATCGTTTCCAGCGCTGGAATACCGTACGCTAAATAATGCACGGGGGGACTGATCATTGATTGAAATAACGGTAATGAACCGAGCGTCCCACTGTATACGACGTCAAACGCGTTCAGAACCGTGAGACTCTTTTCAAATTGTTCCAGTTCTGTCCCAAAGGCCTTCAAAACGAGGCAAGCAGCTTTGTTGGCTCGGCGGCGCCAGTGCCGAATGCGAGCGATGTCGGGAAGGTCCGGCAGCCCGGTTGCAACATATACAAAGAGTTCATAATCGCGCTTAACCTCGACTGGCTCGATCCGATAGGAAGCGCCCAGTCCAGTCAACGATTTGATCCGGCGTGTTGCTCTGTCAATGCGCAGTTGCCGGGGGCTACTAGTTGGGCCTGGAGCGAGAACGTCCGCGTCATCGCAGCCGGCAAATCCCCAAACCGTCTCGTAGCAATGGGTATCGTATACATAACGCGTCGCATTGTAATGTGAGGCGACGAGAATACGGCTTGGGTTCATTTATATTCCCCGTTGCTAGTCCATCGTCCTTGACGATGGCTGAGGTCATTTTCCCAATTGCACTTGTTGATTAATCTATGAGCAGTGGTGAATATTCCAAAGGAAAACGCAGTGGAGAGCGGAGCATCACATATTTACCGCCGAAAGGAAACTTTATCTGCCTCACCGCGAGTACCCGGCCAAAGCTCTGTTAGCACGATTGCACTAGATCCGGGTCAGGCGCGGCGACAATATTTACGTCATACCTGGCGGGGTTAATGATATAATCGATTAAATGGCCACGGTCTTTGACCGATTAATCTCTTTCGGCGCCCTGCTGAAGGTAGAAGTACCTTGCAGGGATTGCTGATCGGCCATATTAATCTGAATGGCGTTAATCTGAATGGCGCAAGCTCTCGCGTGCTTTGCGTGTTTTGTGGATAGGTTCATGCTTCGGAAAACCTGACAACAGTTCAGAGTGGGACGCTCAGGTTGGTGGGGGAAATCGGAACGTGAATATATTGATTACTGGAAACATGGGTTATGTCGGCCCGTCGGTGGCCAAGTATTTGCGAAGAGCCCGGCCTGACGCGACCTTACGCGGCTTCGACAATGCATATTTCGCTCATTGCCTTACAGGTGCCTCCGTCTTCCCGGAACGGGATCTCAACGAGCAATTGTATGGCGACGTCCGCACAATCCCTGCCGAAATGATGCGCGGTTGCGATGGATGGGAAATCAATTCGAGGCTGTAACGTTCGATATCAATCAAAACACAACAATCTCACTTGCAAAGGCGGCCGCCAAAGCCGGTGTCAAGAATTTTGTATTCGCATCGAGTTGCAGCATCTACGGGATCGCCAAGGGTCCTCCGCGAAAAGAGACGGACCCGCTCAATCCAATCACGGCCTATGCCAAATCGAAAATCGGCGCCGAGCGTGAGCTGCAGAAAATCGACAGTGATATGGTGGTGACCAGCCTGCGCTTTGCGACGGCCTGTGGTATGTCGGACCGTCTCCGGCTGGACCTGGTGCTCAATGATTTTGTGGCTTGCGCGATCAGCCGGGGAGAAATTACCGTATTGTCGGATGGTTCGCCGTGGCGCCCGTTAATTGACGTCGCCGATATGGCTCGTGCGATCGATTGGGCAATTGATCGGCCGGCTCAAAATGGTGGTCGGTATTTAGCGGTTAATGCCGGCTCAAATGACCGCAATTATCAAGTCCGCGACCTCGCGAATGCTGTTGCCGCTGCAACTCCTGGCACCAGGGTCTCAATCAACACCTCGGCGCCCGCTGATAGCCGTTCTTATCAAGTCGATTTTGGACTATTTCACTCGCTAGCTCCCAATCATCAGCCCGTGGTTGATTTAGACCAATCGATCCAAAATTTGATCGCGGGCTTGAAAAGGATGAACTTTAAGGATGCTGACTTCCGTTCTTCCGAGCTCATGAGGTTGACGGTGCTGCAAGGACATATCGACCAGGACCGCTTGAACCCGGAGCTAAGGTGGAAAAAGTAGGTCGTCACACAACATTGCGTGGGGCGTGGGAGCATTTATGGACTTGAAACTACTGCCAATCCTGGGCGCTGCGCCAACGTGTCGCCACTGTGGGTCCAAGCTGAGCCTGACGCTTGCCAACCTGGGCCTCTCACCGGTCGCGAATGATTATGTGGACCCGGTAAATTACGCAAAGGCGGAGCCGTTCTATCCGCTCGAGGCATTGGTCTGTCGCGAATGCCGCTTGGTGCAGACCTGCGATATGTTGGCGGCGGAGGACATCTTCCGAGCGGACTATGCCTACTTCTCTTCGCATTCCAGCTCATGGCTGGACCACGCCAAAACCTATGTCGAGAACATGGCCAGGCGTTTCGGACTGACGCCGGCGTCCCGTCACGTCGAGCTCGCGTCGAACGACGGCTATTTGCTGCAATATTCGATGGCAAAAGGCATTCAATGCTTAGGCATCGAACCATGCGAAAGCGTTGCACTGGCCTGCCGGGCGAAAGGCATCGAAACGCGCATTGAATTTTTCGGCAGAGACTACGCCAGGAAACTGCTGACCGAGGGTTGGGCCGCTGACCTGATTACGGGAAACAATGTGCTGGCTCACGTTCCTGACATCAACGATTTTCTGGGTGGCGTGAAACTGCTGCTCGCCCCTGACGGCGTCGCCACCTTCGAGGTGCAGCATCTACTTAGGATGATGCAGCGCTATCAATTCGACACCATCTATCACGAACATTTCTCCTATTTATCGCTGATCGCGGGAGCGCGAATCTTCGCCCAGGCGGGTCTGCGCATTTTCGATGTCGAACAGCCCGAGACCCATGGCGGGTCTATCCGATTTTTCGTGTGCCATGGGCAGTCCGATCATTCAGAAAGTCCTCGTGTGGCGGAACTCCTGGAGGAGGAGCGAGCCTATGGTCTGGACAGCGATGCGATCTATGCCGCATGGAACGAATCTGTAAAAGCGACCAAGCGTGATCTTCTTGAACTGCTTGTTGCGTTGAAGCGGGAGAGCAAGACAATCGCAGGCTATGGTGCTCCCGCCAAAGCCGTGACGCTTCTCAATTATTGCGGAATCGGGAGCGACTTCCTTGACTTCACGGTGGATCGTGCGCCTTCAAAACAGGGGCGCTATCTGCCCGGAGTTCGCATTCCAATCTTTCCTTCCGAGGCCATCTTTGAGGCAAAACCTGATTTCGTTCTGATTTTGCCCTGGAATCTGAAAGACGAGATCAAAGCTCAGATGAGGGGAATCAAGTCATGGGGCGGCCGGTTCATTGTGCCGGTGCCGAAGGCAACTATTGAGGATTAGCTACTGTAGCGCATTTCAAGATAGGAATTTGGAGCGGCGATCAAGGGATGTCTCATGAAAGTCGTGATGTTCGCAGGTGGCCTCGGAACAAGGCTCAGTGAAGAAACCGTAATACGGCCAAAGCCTATGGTTGAAATCGGTGGGCGCCCGATCATCTGGCACATCATGCAATGCTACGCTCATTATGGGCTCACGGATTTCATCGTACTCGGTGGCTACCGCGTCGAGTTCATCCGGCAATATTTTCTGAATTACAGAATGTATTCTTCTGATTTCACGATCGACATGTCGAACGGTGAGATCGTATGGAGTGCTGCCAAAGGTGAACCATGGCGCGTGACGGTTCTCGATACGGGGCCCCGGACGATGACGGGAGGCCGCATGAAACGCGCCCGTGACATAATCGGCAACGAGACGTTCTGCCTGACCTACGGTGATGGCGTCAGCGATGTCGATATCGGCAAGCTCATCGCATTCCATCGGGAGGGAGGCAAGTGGGCGACCGTGACCGCAGTCGAGCCGCCCGGCCGCTTCGGTGTGCTAAATTTTACCGAGGAAGGTCACGAAGTTGCTTCTTTCCGTGAGAAGGACGGCCGTGACGTAGGGTTCGTCAATGGCGGATTCTTTGTTTGCGAACCACAAGTCTTCAATTTTCTTGAAGATGATTCGACGGTTTGGGAGCAGGCGCCGATGCGGCGTTTGGTAGAGGCGGGGCAATTGCGCGCTTATCGTCATCACGGTTTTTGGCAGAGCATGGATACGCTTCGAGACAAGCAGGTGCTCGAAGATATCTGGGCCGCGGGAAGCGCACCGTGGAAAGTCTGGAAAGATTAATGGAAGCCGAGTTTTAGTTCCTCGAAGTTTAACTTAGAGATATCGAATATTGCGTCGGTGCAAGCCTATGAACAAAGCAAGTCGAGAACGGGAGGCCGCGTTTTTGAACCGAATGTTTGGACCCTCGGCGATGTCCAACGGAAATTGTGATGTCTAGATCCCTTGAGAACATGACGGCTTTGGTCACAGGTGCAAGTTCCGGCATTGGGCGCGCGACCGCCGCAGTTCTTGCTCGTTCTAAAGCAAGGGTTGTTCTGATTGGGCGGCGCAAGTCTGTTCTTGAAGAACTTGCGACGGAGTGTGGCGCTCTCGCTTCGGCCTATCCTTGCGATATGACAGATGATGTGCAGCTCAAGAGACTCGCCGCCGGGATAGAAGCCGATTTTGCCCGGATCGATATTTTGGTCCATTCTTCAGGAATAATAAAAATAGGTAGGACAGAAACGTCGCCCGTGGCTGACTTTGACGCGCAATATGCGGCGAACGTTCGTGGGCCTTACATTTTGACACAACTTTTGCTACCTTTCTTGCGCGCGGTATCCGGACAAATTGTTTTTGTGAACTCATCGATAACCCGCGCAAATAATACCGACGGCCGCGGCTCTTACGCAGCCACCCAGCAAGCAGTGCATTCGATCGCGAACGCTTTACGGGATGAGGTCAATGAGGCCGGAGTTAGGGTGACGACGATCTTTCCCGGCACCACAGCAACTCAAAGGCAAGTCAACCTTCATGAAATCTCCGGCAAGCGGTATGATCCAGATCGAATGCTGCAACCAGAGGACGTCGCTGAAGCGGTGCTATTCGCGCTCACCATTGGCAGAACGGCAGAAATTACCGATCTGTATCTGCGGCCCATGCGCAAACCTCTGGTCTAGAGAAGGCACGTTGCCCTGCAGCTAATGCGCTGGACTACCCCGCAGGAGATCTTATGAGGGACGCAACTCACACGATCACAGCTTGATCCAGAATGAATAATGTAGACCATCGTTCGTTTCTGCGCACGGGTAACCCTCGTGCCGAGGCGATCCAGCGTGAAGCCCAGTCATGAAGTTCATCCCTCTGGGTAATTCAGATGCCCGGCTGATCGAGCTCGTCGTGCACCGCGACGATCGCGGAAATTTCGCGCGAACTTGGTGCGTCAACAGTTTCGTGGAGCAGAGGATCGATTTTAGCCCCGTACAAGGTAACACGTCGTTCACGGCAATTCGCGGCACGGTACGGGGGATGCATTTTCAACGCGCGCCGAAAGCCGATGCAAAGCTGGTTCGCTGCACAAGGGGACGCATTCATGACGTCATTGTCGATTTGCGAGAGGATTCGATGACGCGGGGCCAAATCTACGTTAACCAACTGGCCGCCGATATTGCTACCATGCTTTACGTTCCTCCCGGCTTCGCCCATGGTTTCCAAACGTTATCGGATGACACGATCGTCGAATATCTGATGGGCGTAGAATACGTGCCCGATCTGAGCGACGGCTTTCGTTATGATGACCCGATGATCGGTATCCCCTGGCCCGAAACGGTAGCCGCTTTGTCCGCTAATGATGCTGGCTGGCCATTGCTAGCCGATCGAAATTTCTGGCCAGGGAAGCGAGGCAGCTGATGTCGGGCAGGAAGGGCCGTTCCAACTCGGAGGAGGTTCCCCCAATCGATCTTCATGGCTTGGTTCGGGAGCTTTTCCCGATCAACCGAAGCCTTACCGGAGCAGGCGTTCGCGAAACGCTAGCGATCTTGGCTCGACATGTTCAATTAGAGGTCAGAGAAGTTCCCACCGGGACTGCGGTGCTCGATTGGCAAGTCCCGCTGGAATGGAACATTCGGAGCGCTACGATTAGGGCGCTCGACGGTCGTTGTCTCGTTAATTTTGCGGACAACAATCTGCACGTCGTAGGCTACAGCAAGCCGATTCACAAAGAGGTGGGCCGCGCTGAACTTGCGCAGCACGTCCACACACTTCCCGATCGCACGGGTTACTTCGCTGACGATTGGGGCTTCTGCATGCCGGACAATCTGTGGCGAACGATGCAGGACGAAGCTTACCGCATCGACATCGACAGCGATCTTTCGCCGGGATCGCTTACCTACGGGGAGTTGTTTCTCCGCGGCGAGTTGTCGGACGAGGTGCTGATTACCGCTCACATCTGCCATCCGAGTTTGGCGAACGACAATCTCTCTGGGATTGCAGTTGCCGCTGCGCTGGCAATGAGGCAATCGCGGCTTCCGCGGCGACTTGGCTACCGCTTCCTGTTTATCCCAGCAACGATAGGCGCAATCACGTGGCTCGCACGCAACGAGGGCCATCTCGCCAAAATTCGATATGGGCTGGTATTGACGTGTGTCGGCGACCCTGGCCAGTTCCATTACAAGCGGAGCCGCAGCGGCGCATCCATCGACAGTGCCGTCGCCCACGTTCTGTGTCACTCCGGACACCCGTACGAAATCGTGCCGTTTAATCCTTATGGCTATGACGAGAGACAATTTTGTTCGCCGGCCTTCGATCTTCCGATGGGCTGCTTGATGCGCAGTGTTCACGGGACATTTCCGCAATACCATACGAACCAATCCTATGAGGTGTTGGCTACTTTGCTTGACCTGCTCGATGCTAATTGGATGTATGTACGAACCGACGGCAGAGGCGAACCCCAACTTGGGCGGCGTGGGCTCTACCGGGCGATTGCAGGCCAAAAAGAGGCAGGCGGCGCCAGCCAAGTGGACCTTTTGTGGGTTCTGAATCTGGCTGACGGTAAGCACAGCTTGCTCGAAATGGCAGAGCGCGCTGGCATACCCTTTGGTCGCCTTGAGAAAGCCGTTCGCCTCGCGCTGGATGCCGACCTCATCCGTGAGGTAGTTCTCGATTAACAGTGAGTGCCTATCTCAAGTCAGCACGGTAGGAGCCGCGGCATAAGCGCCGCACGAAGTTGAAGTCCGGCTACCCCGCCGACTAAGATTAGGGGGAATGTTCCTCTTGGTTTGCATCGGCGACGCCACCTATCAGTGGCGGCATCGAACGCTGATCTGTCCGGGCTGCGTGATATTTTCGAGCCGCGTTTCTAGACGGTTTAGGCTTGCACATTGTGCAGAAGAACGACAAATCACCTAGCTCGCCGGCTTACTATTCCGCGGCAAGCGGGATTTGCGTCAGCTCAGCGATAGGCTTGCCGTAATCTGGATGAGTGAACAGGTGGGCGACAAAAATCTGTTCATGCCAAGTTTGAGGAATTCGTCTGCCCGAGAACCTTAGACCGCTGACAGGCGCGATTTTGATATTCTCATGTTCCGCGTTAAATTCCTTGATTGCCAGCAGCTCACCGGTAAACTCGTTGTAGGCCCAATCAATATCGCCAACCATATCGTCGACGTAGCAGGCGACCCGTGGCAACAGATACCGATGGTCCGTCTCGAAAATCTTTAGCGCCGTGACCGTCGACGAATAGTAATCGAGATCGAAAGCAATAAACCCTATGGGCGGAGGATTCTCTCGCTCAGCAAAATTGCGGAGAGTTTCCGTAACGTCGCCAAGGACCAGTCTGGCTGATTTCAGACGAGCTCTCAGTTTTGGGACGTCCATAGCAAAATAGCCGGATTGCCAGAGATAAGGCATGTCGCGGTAGTCCTGCGGTGCTGGCATGCCCTTTCCGGTGTCAAAGCCGAACACCACAACCTCAACGCCGGTCTCAGCGTGGACTGCTTCGGCATGTCGTTCCATTGCCACGAGCCCCGCGCCGCCCGCAACGCCAAATTCGATGCATGAAATGCGCGAATGCCCAAGCTTGCGTGCGAGCATCGCAGACTGCAGCATACAATGTCCGTAATGCGCCCGATCGATCGTGCCAAAATCGAGTTTGCGTTGATAAGCTCTTACAATGCCGAAGCGTCGATCCAGGGCTCGGATGAGAAGATAGCGAGCAGGGATCGGATCTTGTGAGAGTAGGGTGCGCAACAATCCGCGCAATCCGCCGGTCAACTTGTTCTCGCGAAGCGGCATCTATCCCTCGAAAAAAATATTTCGCAAAGTAGTTTTTACCCGTCTCAATGCCAGAACCAGTATTTGATTGTACGTTTTCCAGGATGTCCAGAGGACTGCTCATAAAGCTTAGACTAACGGAAAAAAACAGCAAGCTGGTTAGCCTCGCTCCGGACCACCAAATTGGTGCATCTTTTGCGTAACAAATCGCCCGCTATCAATTATGGCGGCGAGTTCACCGGCAACCAGTCGTTTTCGGAACTCATGCGGTCGATGTGCTGTCATGCATCAACAGCAACGATGAATAATGTAAATCATCTTTGGTTTATGCGCGCCGGTCGTTGAAAAAGCTGAGATGCCGGCGGCGTGACATTTTACTCCATTCTTGCGCGGTTCCCCGCCACTGCGGTGCTGGTAGCGTTGTATGGATTGCTCGCAGACGCCAATAGCATTAGCCTTTTCAGGAACTCTTCCTGAGGGCGCACTTGCATGTCTTAGGCGCCGTGAGCTGGTCAAAGCCAAGTGCGCTAAGCGAGCGCCCGGAGGTTTATCATTATGCTCCCGACGATTCTAAAAAGGTGGCCGGACGTTGCTCGACTGTCATGGGTCTCTGTTTTTGGTCTGACCGTGTTAGGGTGGCTGGTATTTGGAGTCGGGCTATTAGGCCTGCTGGAGGTTATAGGTCGATTAGCGCCGCCCCCGCTTTCGGCTACCACATGCATCGACGAGAAGATCAGCTTTTTGCGCAATCGTGACCTGAGCCAGGTCCGCATTATGGGAGCCGGATCGTCGGCCACCTGGCGCAATCTTGATATGTCGGTGTTCGGACTGGATCCGACCAGGGCTCTCAATGCCGCGCCTTGCTTTCTTCACATTGACCAGACGGCATTCCTTGTGAGCCTGCTAGCGGAGATGATGCCAAATCTAAAAAACGTGATCACTATCGTTGCACCGCGCGATTTTGAAAATTGCTCCCCGCAGTTGACGCAAATTTTTGATCCTGCTTTGGGAGCTGCGTTTATCCAAAGGCAAATTCCGGTGTGGCTGCCTTATGTGGTGAACATGCGTGCACCTTACATCTTGCGAACTGCCATTACGTTGCCAAACGAGCGCGCACTCAACGCCCAAGACGCGTATGGGAGTAGTCCACTGAAGCAGCCGTTCAGTTGGCGTCCTGCGCCGGTCTTCGACGAGCGTTGCTTTGTTGCGTTCAAGAACTACTCGCTTGCCATGGCACAAAGACACGTTCGACTTTGGATCGCAACAATGCCAACCATGCCGGAATGGGCCGAGTCTTATGACCCAACCGGCGATATAATAGGGGAGTGGACGCATCGACTTAAAGCATTGTCGCAAAGTGGCACTCAAATTGTAGATGGGCGTGAAATATCTTTTCGCAGCGAGCAATTCGCAGATGCAATCCACCTGCGAAGCCCTTTCCATCGCGAGTTTTCGCAGTTTGTAGCCGAGCGGAGCGTCTTTAGTGTGAGGCTGGAGCGTTGAGCAAATGCTTTTTAACTCCGTTGCCTTTATCGCCGGCTTTCTACCGGTTACCTTGGTCGGCTTTCACCTCTTAAAAGAATACGGCGGCGGGAGAGCGGCGCGGATTTGGCTGCTTGTAGCATCGCTCATCTTCTATGGCTGGTGGAGCGTCCCGTACTTAGGCCTCATTCTGATCTGGACGGTAACGAATTTTTGGGCGGGGCGTTTCATCCTGGGGGCGCGGGTGGCCAATCCCAGCTTGGCGCGATTGCTTCTGATCGCTGCGGTTATGTTGAATCTATCGCTTCTTGCATACTTCAAGTACGCGGTTTTTATTTCTGGAAACATCTCAACCCTCGTCGGCCTGGATTTCACTCTGGCAGCCGTCACGCTTCCGCTTGGGATCTCATTTCATACGTTTCAGCAGATCGCCTATCTCTCGGACGTGCATCGCGGCGGTGTGTCCAAATATACGCTCTCGGAATACCTGCTGTTTGTGTGTTTCTTTCCGCAACTGATCGCGGGTCCGATCGTTCATCATGCGGAACTGACACCGCAATTCCACGATGAGAAGAGATTTCGTCTCTCGCAATGCAATTTTGCCGAAGGCACCGCGTTTTTCACGATCGGCTTGGTAAAGAAGCTCTTGTTGGCTGATCCACTGTCGGCAATTGCGACGTTAATTTTTTCAGGCTCGGAAATTGTCTCGCCAGGTTTCGTCGATGCCTGGCTTGGAACCATCGCCTTCGGCCTGGGACTTTACTTCGATTTCTCCGCGTACTCGGACATGGCGGTAGGTCTTGCACGCTTGTTCGGAGTACGATTGCCATACAACTTTGCCTCGCCATACCAGAGCACGTCCATCATCGACTTTTGGAGACGTTGGCACATGACATTGTCGCGTTGGCTTCGAGACTACCTTTATATACCGCTAGGAGGCAGCCGCAGGGGAGCCAGTCGCCGATATCTCAATTTAATGATTACCATGCTCCTTGGCGGATTGTGGCACGGCCCTTCTTGGACGTTTGTGGTGTGGGGAGGGCTTCACGGATTGTTTCTCGTTATCAATCACGGCTGGCATTACCTTGTCGGACGCGCCGGCACGAGGGGTCATAAATTGACTTTTCCTCCAGCCCTTGGCCAGGCGCTCACCTTGGCTTCGGTTTCCATTGCGTGGGTTTTCTTTGCCAGCGCTAGCTGGGAAGTTGCTTGGGGGACATTATCCGGACTTTTCGGAATCAACGGGCTGGCGTTGGATAGTAAGTTGCTCTCTCACATCTTCGACAAAAACCTCCTGTTGGTCGCTGCAAGCATCGGCATTGTCTTGCTGGCTCCCAACAGTCAACAGCTTATCGACGGTCGGCAATTCGATCCGCATGAGCCGCAGATTTGGCCGAGGTGGCACTTCAAGATGACGCTTCGGCAGGCTGCACTAATAGGGACGGCCTTCGCATGCTGCCTGTCGCTTCTGGGCAAGCCCAAGGAATTCGTTTACTTCCAGTTCTGAAGCGTTGGCGCCTGACGCGTGAAATGGTGCTGCCGGGCACGACGACTCCGCCGCTGGGCCGTTTCGGGCACTATCACGCGGCGCACATTCGGTGCTGACCCCGTATGGCCGATATCTTAGCCGTGAGCCAAAATAG
>WNFQ01003887.1_pt1 | contig 23066 bp, 20 predicted proteins | sample 5400171 | NCBI WGS metagenome assembly WNFQ01 (sample SAMN13153356, study PRJNA577476) | soil metagenome | isolation source: 20 cm soil under Madrone tree | place: USA:California | collected 2016-06-14 | reverse complement strand
TGATTCACGGCGGCTATCCCTACACGCTGGACATGATTTGGCTGACCGCCGCGAAGAACGTTTATACCGATTCGTCCCTGATGGGCTATTACGTGTATCCCTCGGAGCTGAAAAATATTCTCAAGCAGTGGATTTCGCTGTTTCCCGAGAAAATCATGTTTGCGTCGGACGCCTTTCCGTTTAACGAAGCCGTCGGCGCGGAAGAGACATTCTGGCTCGCGGCACGTTCCGCCCGGACAGCCGTGGCGGCGGCGCTGGCCGAGTTGGTCGCGGAAGGCGCGTTCAGTGAAGAAAAAGCGCTCGAGCTGGCGCGCTTGTACCTGCACGACAATGCCGCCAAACTGTATGGAGAGAAGAAATGAACACCCCGGCAAAATCGAAGCACGTGGCATGGAAAAATGTCGAGCGCGAGCAACTGAATCCGCTCATCGACCGCGAGATGGTGGTCGGCGATAAAATCATGCTGGCGCGGGTGCTATTGAAAAAAGGCGCGCATGTGCCGCTGCATCACCACCACAACGAGCAAGTCACTTACATCCTCGAAGGCGCGCTGAAATTTGCCATCGACGATAAGGAAGTGGTGGTCCGCGCCGGTGAAGTGCTGTGTATCCCGCCACACAAGCCCCACGAGGCCTGGGCGCTGGAAGATACCGTGGACCTTGATGTTTTCGATCCTCCACGCGAAGACTGGCTGAACAAGACCGACGACTACCTGAGGCATGGCCGTTAGAGTCCAGGCAGCAGCGGGAGTGGTAGAGTTTGCTGTCCGCGCTTCCGCAGACAAGCTAACTGTCTTGGTTACTCGCTCTAGACCGGCAGCATGCCCTTTTCTCTTTTGTCCTATTTTCCGTGAAAGAGCATGGACAAAGGGCCATGGTGTTGTTTACCGTAGCTACGTGGCTGAATCCATCGTGGGGCCAGCCCTCTGAGGGGAGCATCATGAAGAGGCTATTGCTAGCGTCATTGCTGCTGGGGAGCGTGAGCGTTGCGCAGGCACAGGTGAGTGCGCCCATTCTGCAGATCGATGCAGGAAACGCCGCGCCAGACTTCTCCGCGACTTCCGCTGCGAAGGTGACGCTGCAGAGCGACCTCGCAGCGGCCGACTCAATCACCGTGGTGGCAAGCAAACCGGCGAATACGTTGGTTGTTCCCGCTGTCGCTACAGCGCTGGCCTTGCCTTTCGAGAGTGCCGAGCCGGCTTCGCCGTCGCCGCCGCCCAAGTTTCTCTACGGCGGCCGTGATGACTACCGCTGGGAACTGGGTCTCGCCGTGAGCTGGTTGCGCTTCCGATCCTCGGTCTTCAACGCCAGCGCCGTGGGCATCAATACTTCCGTGGTTTATTTCACAAACGAATGGTTTGGAGTCGAGGGAAACTTGACCGCTGTATTTGCTCCAACGATTCTGCTGAACGAACACATCAAGATTGCGACCTACGGCGCCGGCCCGAAGATCGCGTGGCGGCAAAAGCAGTGGGAACCGTGGGTGCACGGAATTTTTGGCGGCGCTCACGAGCAGCCGCAAACCTCGGCAGGCAGCCGCAACTCCTATGTGATTAAAGCGGGTGGCGGAGCGGATTATCGCTGGAACCCGCGCCTGTCATTTCGCCTGGAGGGCGACTATGTGCGCACGGGCTTTTTTCACGGTTCGCAGAATAACTTCCAGCTCGCGGGCGGCCTCGTTTTCCACTTCTAGACGGGTGCCCGTCAAGTTCACGGACCCTCATAGGGATTTCCTCCAGAAGCACTTGCGCTCTAGGACAGCGCTAGACTACCAGATTTTGCAGGTCTGCTCCCGCACCATCGGCTCGCCTTTCTTGCAAGCGAAGGCTTTGGCAAACTCGGCCATGTTCGATAGCGGTCCGTTGCCGCGGAACCTGGGCAGCGGGTGCGGGTTGGTGTTGGCCATCAAGCGAGCGTATTCAATCCGCTCGTTGGCGCCCCAAACTTGCGCCCAGCCGAGGAAGAACCGCTGCTCGGGAGTAAAGCCGTCTTTCTCCGGCGGCCGCGGCTTGCCCGCAAGAGATTTTTCATACGCGGCGTACGCGATGGTCAGACCGCCCAGGTCGGCGATGCTTTCCCCTAACACCAGCTTGCCATTTTCGTGCAAGTCGCCGTCAACCACGTAGCCGTCAAACTGATCGGAGACGCAGCCGGCGCGCTCTTTGAAATTTTTCAGGTCGTCCGGGCTCCACCAGTCCTTCAAGTTGCCTTTGCCATCGAATTTGCTGCCGTGGTCGTCGAAGCCATGAGTGATTTCGTGTCCAATGACGGCACCCATTCCGCCGTAGTTCACCGCGTCATCGGCGTTCGGGTCGTAGAAGGGAGGTTGCATAATGCCGGCGGGAAAGACGATTTCATTCATGCTGCTGTTGTTGTAGGCGTTCACGGTCGGGGGCGTCATACCCCATTCGGTGCGGTCCACCGGCTTGCCAATTTTGTTCAGGCGGCGCGCGAAATCGAATTCCGCTCCGCGCAATTGATTTTCGGCATACGAGCTGCGGTCGATTTTCAGCGCTGAGTAGTCGCGCCACTTGTCGGTATACCCGATTTTCAGCGCAAAAGCCTCGAGTTTCGCGGTGGCCTGCTTACGCGTTTCCGGTCCCATCCACGGCAGCGTCTGTAAATCATCGCGCAGCGCGGCAATCAGGTTGTGCACCATTTCGAGCGCGCGGGCCTTGGCCTCCGGTGGAAAATATTTTTGCACATAGACCTGTCCAAGAGCCTCGCCGAGCACGCGGTCGGTGGCTTGCACGCAGCGCTTCCAACGAGGCTGGATTTCCTTCGCGCCGGTGAGAGTCTTGCCGCGAAAATCGAAATCTTGGGCGACGAATTTTTCCGATAGTCCGGGCGCCGCCGCATTCACCAGATGCCAGCGCAGGTAGGTTTTCCAGTCCGCGATGGGAGTTGCCGTCAATTGCGCGCCAAGGGCCTTGAAGAAATCCGGCTGGCCGACGTTGATTTCTTTCAGTTCCGGATGTCCAGCGGCCTTGAAATAAGCCTCCCAGGAAAAATTCGGGGTCAGGGTCCGCAGATCCGCAAGCGCCATCTTGTGATAGGTCTTGTCCGGATCGCGGAGGTCGGTATTTTTCATCGAAGCAGTTGCTAGTGTTGTTTCGATCTTCAGAATGGTGGCCGCTTCCGCGACCGATTGGTCCGCGGAGTCTCCGAGCAACTCGAACATCTTTGTGACGTGTTTGGTGTAATCCTCGCGAAGCTGCTTCGATTTGTCGTCGGCCTTCAGGTAGTATTCGCGCTCCGGCAATCCCAAGCCGCCTTGAAATGCGGCTCCAATGACTTGCGTGCTGTCCTTGGCGTCCTGAGTCGAATTGAAGCGAAAGAGCGCCCCGACGCCCCTGCTGTGCAGCCGCTCCGCCTCGGCTTGGAGATCGCCAACATTTTTGATTTCGGCAATCCGCGCAAGTTCTGGTTCCAGGGGTTTCGTTCCGGTGGCGTCGATCGCCGTCGTGTCCATGCAGCTCGCGTAGAAGTCGCCGATCTTCTGTTCGTTGGATCCAGGCGCAGCCTTGGCGCTCACCGCGGCGTCGAGAATCTGCTTCAGGTTTTGCTGGTTCTTGTCCGCCAGCTGGGTGAAGGTGCCCCAGCTGGAATATTCGGGTGGAATCGGGTTGGACTTCATCCACCCGCCCATCGCGAATTGGTAGAAGTCATCGCAAGGCTTGCAAGTCTTGTCGAGGTTCACGGTGTCGAAGCCCCACGAATTTGGCTTGTCCGCCGCGCCCGACGAAGCGGGCAGCCCGGCGCCTGCCAAACAGACCGCAAGAACAGTAAGAACAAGAATGCAACCAGCAGAAAAGAATCGTTTTGACATCGCCTGCCTCTGTTTGGAGTAAATTTGCAACCGCGGCAGTTGCCACTCGCTCTAGGACCCCGGCCGCCAAGCTATCTTTTTGTGAGACGCAGGAAACCGCCTTCGCGTTACTCCAGCGCTGAGACCGTTAAAAGCGACGCAGAAGCTCCCGCAAGGTTCAGCGCAAGACAGTACCATAGAAGACGTTTCGTTCGCCCCGCAAGTCTCTTCCGTAGGACAGAACGATAGTCAGACTTCCCAGAAGTCGGACTTTGCATTGCGCGCCGGTATCCCAGAGCCAACGCTGCGAGCCGAAAAGACCTGAAGAATCGGCGACCGCACCGCTATCGAGAAAAGGGCCGAGCTTTACGGTGAAGAAACCGTTTTGATAGATGTTTTTGTCCATTTCCCAATTGGCAAGAAAGAATCGGCGCCCGAGGGGTGCGGCACCTTTGCGGCCGTCAAGAGTTCCGGCATGGCCGCGAAGCCAGAGGTCATTGTCGCGTTCGATGCCCAATTGGAAAAGTTCATCGAGCGTTGCTTTGCCGGCAGTCGCTCCGGCGCGAAGGCGCGCTTGCGCTTCATAGTCGTCGCCTTTCGCGCGCGGAAACCAATGCGCGCAAAGCGCTCCGCGCACCGTGGCGAACGGCCCAAGACCGTCCGCATATTCCCGCCCGGCCCTTGCTTCGGCCGATGAATCGACCGTGAAACGGCGCTCCGGCAAGCGCAAGAGAGTTCGTTGGGCGCCCAGCCAGGCTGCAATGGAGGTAGCGTCAGCGAAGAACGTGAGTGCCGCAGGCGAAGAAAGGCCGCTGAGATTTCGAAAATTCCGATGGGCAACCTCCGCGCCGGCGCTCCAGCTCCAGCGGGCATTCACGATGGCATGTAGTTCCGCTCCGGCGGCGGCTCGGCGCATATTCAGATCCGTCAGGGGCGTGGCTGCTCCAAGAAAAGTCCGTGTCAAATTCCAGTTTTCGTTTCTGGCATCCGCATAAAAACGCAAGCGCAGGCTGGGATTGCCGTAGAGCGGCATTGAAACCGCGAGCGAGAAGCGGCGTTTTTCCGAATCCCAGCGCGCGAGGGAGATAAAATTAACAGCCTCGCGGCCGAGATTGTAGAACTGTGGATAAATTGTAGCGTAGGGCAAGCCGCTCAAGAGCGAGACGATGCCTTCGGCTTTGGAATCGCCCCAGCCATTTCTCTCCGCCAAGTGCAGAGTTGCGTCATAGTTTCCGGAATCAGCTGGAGAGAGTTCCACGCGGTGGTTTGAAAAAATCCCCAGATTGTCCAGGCGTGCTTGGGTTGCAAGCAGAGCATCGGCTGTGAGAACTTGAGGCGCATTGAAGGCCACCGCGCGGTCGCGTAGCGATTCCTTGAGCTTTAGTGAAGGTTCAAACGCAACATTTCGCAGGCGAGGCTTATCTTCGGGATTCCAATACTTCAGCGCTGCTTCCAGATTGTCTTCGAGGAAATAAATTGTGGCGAGAAATTCGCGCGAATAAGAATCCTGCGGCTTCAGATTTAGCGCTGCATGCAGATGGTTTTTTGCGGTGCGAAAATCTTTTTGTTTGTACGCGATGCCCGCCAGCTCAACCAAAAACCGCGAATCACCTGGCGCCTTTCGAACGCCCCCTTCAAATGCCAGCTTGGCTTCGTCCCATTTCTCCAAACGGGACAGCGCCAGCCCCGCCAGAAGATCAAATTCCGGCGATTGCTCCGCCGCACCTTGCGCCAGTCTTGCAGCTTCCTCCCAATGGCCGGCATCGAAAGCACTCTGTGCCGCGGGAAGACGAGCTTGATCGGCGGCAACATCCTGGGAGAACGCGGTCGAGCCCAACGCCAGGAACACGACTAGAAAGAAAATCACGAAGCCTTTTCGGGGAGAGCCAGCAGCAACCAATTGTGGTTCGGCCGCCATTGCTTTTCGAAATCCTCGCGTGCGACCCGGAGGAGTTTCCCACGCGCGGGATCATTGAGGAAGACGGCCCCGTTCTGCCAATCGATGCCGGTCACCACTACATAGTGTAGCGGGGATTTGGCGCTTCCGAGCTGAAGGCTGGCGATCAGTGGTCTGCCGTGTTTGAGGTGGTTAAGCAGATCTTTCCAATCCCCGTTGAGGGGGAACACGCGAAAGCCGGACTCCTTGAGATAACTCTCCATGTCGGAAGCGCGAATGCCACGGGCTTCGCGCGAATAAAGCTGTTTCTGGATCGCGATGGAATCGGCACGCTGCGAGTCAATCCCAGCGCCATGAGCGTTCCAGTATTGCAGCAGCATGGAGATGGCGGCAGACCCGCAGCCGTCCTCAGTCTGCCTTACGTACGGCACGTCCAGCCAGATTCCGGCTTTTTCCTGGGGCCCCGTTCGAGCAGAAGGCCCCAGGAAAAGAAGCTGGAACAGACCGAGAACGATCCGGTTTATTCGAATCAGAAGTCACTCCAGTTGCAAAAAACTAGCGGAGTGCAACCGCCAGGACGATGATGCCGATGGCGATCAAGATAATCCAAAGCAGATCGCGATCGGAAATGCGTCCGGCGGCAAAATCACTTTGCGCCTGACGAGACCGCTGGGCCAGCTTGGCAAGGTCTTCATCGCTCAATTGGCCGATGGCCTTGTCTACTTTTTGATAGTCGAGGTTGGCGGACTTCAGCGCTTTTTGCGCCTGGTCGGAAGAAAGAAGCGTTCGAACGGCTTCTTCGTTGGATTGACGCGTCTGGGCCGGCCGCGCGGCGTCTTTGTTCAAGTCGCTCAGAGAAACGACATGCTGCTTGTCTTGGGCCCCCGCTGGGACTGCCGCCAAACCAAACAGAAGGGCAATCGCCAGCACTGACAAACATATCTTCAAGCGAAAACGCATTCTTCCTCCTATTTTGGCTGGGGTAAGAATAGTTTACGAATTGCAGCGCGGTGTGACAAGAAACTTCTCCGGGGGCGTTCCCCGTAGTCAATCGCTGCCGCCCGGTAAGAATCAATTCGCCGGCAGAGGCTGCTTATACTTAGTGGCGTCGAGCGATTTCCATTGGCCCTTGATAATGGCGGCGCGAACCTGAGCGGCGGTCTTTCCCTTACCCAGCTGCTCGAACGTGTAGAAGTCTTCGTAAATACAGGTGCCGCACCCCGAACCGTGTTTGCTGGCAAAGCAATCGAGCAGGCTCTTGTGGCCCTGGCTGCGGTCGCAATGGCAGTAGCAGGGCTGCTGGTAAAGCGCCTTCTTGATTTTTGCGGCGACCGCGTACGCGTTCTGCACGACAGGGTCGGTAAAAAGATCGGGATTCATCGTCGCGGGAAGTTCTCCCTGCGGGGCTTGCGCATGATACGCGGGCACCGCCTCTTCGGCCGGCGCCTGCGGCGAATTCGCGTCCTGGGGCGATTGCGAAGCGGCCCGCTGCGGAACGAGAACCAACCCCAACGCAAAACCGAAAAGCGCCACGGCACTCAAGAATCTACAATTTCCATTTCCATGCATATTCGCTCCCGCCCTATATTCAGTCACGCCACTGTCGTGCCTCTCTACTTTAGGACTGTGAGGCCAAGATTTCCACTGCCTTGCTCAACGACGGTACTTAGAGGGGAGGATCAAGGCAGCCGCACAACGGCGATCCGAACAGGTGCGAGTTTGGTCACGTCCATGACCTTGTCGCCGTTCAGATTGTCGACCTGGCTGTTGGCTATGAAATAGAAGTCGCTGCCGTGGACCGCCCCGGTCGTGGGGAGGGTTGTAAATGCCGTGTGGTTCTCAAGCACGGTGGCTTGTGTGACGCGAGAGCCATCTTTGGACAGGCGGAAAGCAACGATGCGCGGCGACCCGATGCCGTTTTGAACCGCAATCAGGCTGCCTTTGTGCCAGTAGAGCCCATCGATCCCCGCGAGCGTGCTGCGCGGACCAGGGTTCAGGTCGATGCTCGCACCGTTCTCCAGATCCACGCGCACAACGCCCAAGTCATCCGCCACAAACAACTGACGATCGTCATCGGCGAGCGCTATTCCATTCGGGGCGGAGAGCGCTCGATGAGCCGGCAGGAGCGCAAACGCGTGCACGCCGGGATCGAAACGGAAGACTTGATTGCTGAAACTGTCCGTCAAGATGACTTCGCCGTTCTTGCGTACCACTAAATCATTGAAACCATGTTTCGACGAATCTTCCCGCGCATAGCGCCCCAGCAATTTGCCGGAAGCGTCGAAGTGGAGCAGTTCGGACCGTCCCGTGACCTCTTCCCACGAATTAGCCCACACCGTGCCGTCGGCTGGATCCGGCCGAATGCCAAGCACGGGCAAAAGGTTGTCGCGCCCGGCGGGCACGAAGTCCGAGACTCTGCCTTCAGCGGTGATCTTCACGATCTTACGGCGGTTCAAACTGCCCAGATAATAAAGATTCTGTTTCTGGTCATAAGCCAGCCCTTCGGGGATGAGGTCTTTTTCTTCCGTGGCGAAAGCGAACCGGGCGGTAGCGACCGGCGGAAAATCGCGATGGACTTTTTCTACCAAGTCATCAAATTCCTTTGACCCTTTGAACGCACGGAACGAGGGATCGCCCGACGGATCAAAACCCTCCCGCAGCGCAAGACAATCCTTGAGCAGAGCAAGCGCTTCGCGGGTCTCTCCCAGATGCTGTTTTGCCGTGGAAAGAAAATAGAGAACCGCGCCACGGTCAGGAACGACGGCTTGCAATTTCTCGACGATCTCGATTTGCTTACGAACTTCGGCGGCATCGGCAGGCTCCGCGAGCACTCCCTTGACTTGCTCTTTTTCTTTCTCTTGGGCAGGAACGGCAGGGGGCAGGGACGCAAAGCCAGTTAACAAGAAGAGCGCCCAGACCACAGATGACCTGTGGTGAGTCATGGGGACATGGGGCGGCGGGAAGGTCACGGTAAGCATCGGGCGCAGCGTCGTTCGCTTGTTCTCAAGCTGCGCTTGCTAGTGAATTGTAGCCACGACTGAACCATAGGCTGAAGACGGAGGCGGCGCAGGAGCCTTCGTTTCGAGGTGCTTCGCGCGGAGATGGCGTTGGACGCGGCGGCCCCATCCTCTCACAAACGAAAAATTCAGCGCTCCGCCGATAGCCGAGCTGGCCAGGGGAATCAAGCGGCCAGCCCACTTTTCCGCCGTTTCGGCGCCAATCCTGGCGGCGAAACGTTCTGCGATGCGCGGGGCGAGTTTCTCAAGAAGCTGTTTTTCGGCTAAATCCTTACCGTAATCGATGCCGGAGGCGGCGGCAGCCGCCTTCCACATTTCGATCCGCTGGTCGCGACCGCGAGCTTCAAATCCGTAGAGCAAAGAAAGACGCTGGATGAGTCGCAGGGTGATAATCGTGAGCAGGCTGGCATCTGGCAAAAAGGTGATCATGCCACCGAGGCCGAGTCCCGCGCCTTCCGCAAGGGCCAGGCGTTCGGCGTCGCGAATCAGCGCCTTCGCGATAGCGTCCAGTCGTTCCGTGGGAACATCCTTCATGCGCGCAAAGTCCGGAACCCACAGTTGATGCTTGTTCGCAAGCTGCCGTCGGAAGTCTTCCGGGTCAATCTCGATCGAGCGCAGTCCCCGGAGAATTCCAAACCGCAAAAAGCGGCTGAAGGTTCGCCCCGCCAGCGACCCTTTGACCGAATTGTGTAACCTTGCCATCCCTATAAGCATCCTAAGGCGGTTAGAACCGCTTGGCAACCATGGCGTTGCAAGGCCGTTATCCGTGGCGCTGAACAGGTAAGTCTCTAGAGCGGGGGGTTACCCGGAACGCGGCAGCAAAACGGCAGTCCTACTTGACGCCGCCCCGCTTTTCGGTAAACTGCATTTTCTCTATGGCCACGATGCCACAATTCATTCCCTCCGAAGTCGTGCATGATCTCGACTTTCCGCAACGGGAAGCGGCATTTTTCTACGGTCTCTTTTTGCGCGGCCATTCGGCGGACAAACTGCGGCAGGACATCGAAGTGCCCGCTGCGGTGCTCGCCAAGTGGCACCGAGAGGCAGAGCGCGACCCGCAGCTTCGCGATATTTTTGCGCGCATGGTGGATTACCGGCGCCACGTGCTGGCCATCTTCGATACCCTGGTGGGTTCGGATGGTCACCCCCAGCGCGTTCAGTAACGTCTTCTTTTTTCCGTGCTGCCTTTTGTCGATCAGCTGAAGCAGGGGTTTTGTTGGCGTCTTTACTTATGCGGTAAATTCCCCTGTCCTTTCGTTCAGGTCAAAAACTGTCAGGCAACCAAACCGGAAGGTCCGTGATCTAACCGATTTCGGGGGACAAGTGTCACAAAATGAAGGAGATTCCTCTGATTGACGGGGAACTGGTCTGGGGTTAGAATCACAACGTCCTAGAGCTTGAGGTGTCTTCATGTCAAGGGTAGTACGAACCCTGTTCATTTCCATTTTTTCGATAGCCATCGCCATTCCAACAGTATCCGCCCAGCAGTCACAGGATACGGGCGCTCCTCCAGCGCCTCAGAAACTGAATAAAGAAACAAAGCGGAAGATGCGGAAGTCGCTGAAGGAATTGGACAGCGCCTACAAGCAATGGTTGACGGAAGATGTCACCTACATTATCTCCCCGGACGAGCGCAACGCTTTCCTGCAACTGGATACCAACGAGGAGCGCGAACAGTTCATCGAGCAGTTCTGGCTGCGGCGCAGCAGTAATCCTGACCTGCCGGAAAACGACTTTAAAGAAGAACACTACCGCCGCATCGCCTACGCCAACGAACACTTTGCTTCGGGCATTCCGGGATGGAAAACCGATCGCGGCCGCATGTATATCATGTGGGGCCCGGCGGACGAGGTGGAATCGCACCCCACAGGCGGGACTTATGATCGGCCGATGGAAGAAGGCGGCGGTTCCACGTCGACTTATCCGTGGGAAACATGGCGCTGGCGCTACCTAGAAGGCATCGGCGAAAACATTATTTTGGAATTCGTCGATCCCAGTGGCTCAGGTGAATATCACCTGACCATGGATCCTTCGGAAAAAGACGCGCTGCTGCACGTCCCAGGCGCCGTTCAGCCGGCTGGAACTTTACGCCAAGGTGAATAAACCCCCCGAAGTGAAGTTCAAAGATCTGGAGGCGGTGGTAACCTCGCGCATCGTCCGCGATCAATTGCACTTCAATTGGCGCACGGATTACCTGAAAGTGACGAATGACACGGTACTTGTACCGGTGACAATACAGATTCCCAATAGCCAGCTCTCCTTCCAATCCAAGGATGGTATCCACTCCGCGACGATGAACATTTTCATCCGCGTGAGCACCCTCACCGGGCGCATCGTGCAAACGCAGGAAGATCCCGTGAGCCGTGATTTTCCCGACTCGCTTTATCAGCAATCATTGAAGCTCCAATCGATCTATCAAAAGGCCATTCCACTTCGCCCGGGATTGTACCGCCTGGATCTGGTGATCAAGGATGTGCAGAGCGGAAACATCGGCGTTGTAAACTCGCGCCTGCAGGTGCCGCGGTATGAGGATGAGAAGCTGGAAGCCAGCTCCCTGATTCTTGCCGATCAAATCGAGCACGTTCCCGCGAAGCAAATCAACACTGGACAGTTCGTGCTTGGTTCCTCGAAGGTACGGCCGCGACTCGAAGCCGACTTCACCACTGCCGACAAGCTCGGTATCTACCTGCAGGTTTATAATTTGACGCCCGACGAAAAATCCCACAAGTCCAATGCCACTTTCAAGTACACCGTCAAAAAAGGCAAAGATCAGGTGATGCAATTCAAGGAAACATCGGAAGAAATGAAACAGACGGGCAATCAGGTCACCATCGAGCGCCTTTTGCCTCTGGCAACGCTGGCGCCCGGGAAGTACAGTCTCGAAGTGAATGCCACGGATACGCTGTCGAATCAGACGATTTCGCGTTCGGCAGAGTTTACGGTGAAAACGCCGGCGGAAACCAAGACCGCGGCGAACGCCACACCGGGGAGGTAAAATAAAGTGAAACAGGAACGGCTCCGGCTCCTGGGGGCCTTGGTCCTGACCGTCATGGTTTCGTCCTTTGCGACGATTCCGGCGGCCGCGCAAGCGAAGCCTGTCCCGGGCAAGCTTGCGGGAGTGGTACGCGACGCTGCGGGCACGCCGCAGATGGGCGCGAGCGTGGAGTTGATTTCCGAAGCAGTGGGTGTGGCAGCCACTCATGGCTTCCTGACAAATACGCAAGGCATGTTCCGGGGCGATAAGCTCGCTCCGGGTTTTTACACCGTCCGCGTTACTCTCGCCGGCTTTCTCCCAACATTTGAAAAGCACATCCGCGTTGCCTCGAATCTGACCACAGTCGTTCGCATTGAGCTGGAATCCATGTTTGCATCACTGGATCAATTGCGGCGCCTGCCCGCGAGCACCACCGCGCAAGTTGACGATTGGAAATGGGTGTTGCGGTCGGCTTCGACAATGCGTCCGGTTCTGGAATGGGTGGACAGCGGGACGTTAAGCGCGTCGGCCGCTTCCGTCGAATACGAAAGACCTCGAGTGCCGAGAATGCGGATGGAGTTCACGGACGGTGCCCGGCGTCCTACTTCAGCTTCCAGCATTGCTTCTTCGCCCGCTACCGCTGTGGCTTACGAGCAGAAGTTGGGTGGCGCGAGCAAGATGATCCTTGCCGGGCAAATGAGCTATGACAGTGACGCTCCGGCAGGCGGGATCGCTACCGTCTGGTTGCCGACGGGAACGCTTGGTGCCGGTCCGCATACCGCGCTAGTCCTTCGCGAAGCGAGGCTAGGGCCCATTGGACCGACCTTCCGGGGAATCCGTCTTGACCAAGGCGGTGCGCTAGCATTTGGAAATCGCACCATTCTTCGTTACGGTGGCGAATATGTCCTGGTTGGACTCGGTGCTGCAGCCACCTCGGTTCGCCCGCGCGCAGAATTGGATGTGCGCCTCAACGACGATTGGAGTACTGCTCTTATTTTCGCCTCACTGCCCAACGGGCCCGGTCCTCTCGAGGGGAACGACGCACAACCCGGAGGCTCGCTGGGGGCGGCGCTCAATGAATTGGATGCGTTTCCCGCGCTGCTTTGGAGGCAAGGCCGTCCCGTTTTGCAAAATGGTTTACACGAGGAAATGTCGGCGGAGCGAAAAATCGGCACGCGCGGGAAGGTCCAGATCGCGGGCTTCCACGACGACAATCGCCATGTGGCCGTCTTCGGCCGGGGCAGCGACTTGCCCACAGCTGACTATTTTCAGGATAATTTTTCCACCGGCTTTGCTTACGATGGCGGGTCCGCCAGCAGTTGGGGAACGCGCGCCGCATTTCGCGAAAAGCTTGACGACGATGTGGAACTGACCGGGGTTTATTCCTTCGGCGGCAGTCTGGCGCCATTAGCTGATGGGGACGATCTGCTTCGGGATGTGCTTCGCCATGCACAGCGGCACTCTCTCGGCGCGGCAATCTCGGCGAAGGTGCCTCACCTGGGCACGAAAGTCCAAGCGGGATATAAATGGGTGAGCGGCGTCTCCGTCTCTTCTGTGGACAGCTATGGCGAATCCCTCTTTCAAATGGATCCCTACCTACATCTGATCGTCCGCCAGCCGTTGCCAAGGTTTGCGCTGGGACGGTGGGAGGCCATTGCCGATTGCAACAACCTCCTGGCGCAAGGCTACGTGCCTACCAATAGCAGGGATGGCCGAGTTGTCCTAGTACCCGCCTTCCGGTCATTTCGAGGTGGGCTGAGCGTGCAATTTTAGAAAATTCTGGGTTCTAAAAAGCTGTATTTGTCCTTCCAGAAACAAGATTACGCAGGATGGTCCAGCCTGCCGCCAGTGTAAGCTATTGAATATAAAGCCGTTTATCAAATGGACATCTACCAAACAATGGACATTGGGTTGCACTTAGTTTTTCGTGGCGGGGTGTAGCCCTGCCTGGTTAGAGGGATGAGGCAAAACCTGCGAGTCAGCCTTGGTGCAGTCGTACTGGCGCTAGCCACGCTGGCGGCGGTGATCTTTGCCGTGATTAACTTCGACCAACGCACTCGCTTCGAAGTTGTGTACGACGGGGTGGCCTGGCTCGACACGGACCACGGCATTCAGGCCAGCCGGATTTCCCCCAACTCTCCCGCAACTCGCGCCGGCATACGTCCAGGCGACGTCCTGCTGATGGTCAATGGCGCACCCGTCACCAGAGCTGCGGAGGTCGCTCGACGCCTGGACCGCGCCGGGCTTTGGACCCAGGTACATTACAAGCTTTCTCGTGGCGGTGAGGAATTCGAAACCCCGCTTCTCACCGCCCCTGCCGAAAAGCCTCTTGCGACTGAGAACTACCTCCGAATCGTGGGGCTGCTCTATCTTTTCATCGGCTTGTTCATCTTCATCCGCCGTTGGAACGCTCCTCGCGCCGTGCATTTTTACGTTTTTTGCCTGGTCTCTTTCGTTCTCTGGTCCTTCCATTTCAGCGGAAAACTGGACGCGTTTGACTGGGAAGTTTACTGGTCGGAGATTGTGGCGCGGCTGCTTGCGCCTGCTTTGCTTCTGCACTTTGCGCTGGTGTTTCCAGGACGCTCAGATACCACCATTCGCTCGTCTTCAAAACTGCTGGCGGTCTACTTTTTCCCTATCGCTCTGCTTCTGATTCATGTCAGCACGGCCATGAACGCCCTGGGTTTTGTGCCGTGGTTGGGTGCTTACCTTCTGCTAAGGAAAATCGAATTCGGTTTTCTCGCCCTCGGCTTCCTGGCGGCGGGACTGGTTTTCTACCGCAGCTTCCGCGAAGCTCCTTCCGGCGTCCTTCGCCAGCAACTGAAATGGCTCACCGGCGGGACTCTTGCGGGCGCGCTGCCCGTTTCAATCCTCTACATCCTTCCGTTGGTGCTGGGCGCGTCCTTGCGCCCGTGGATGCAGTTATCGGTATTAAGCTTGGTCCTGATCCCGCTCTGCTTTGGTTATGCAGTCATCCGCTATCGTTTGATGGACGTAGATATCATCTTCAAGCGCGGTTTGGCCTATACCGCGGCAACCGCCGCGGTGGCGGCGGTTTACTTCGCATTGGTCGCGTTGGTCGCGCTGGTTTTTCATACGCCCACTAACGGCCCCGCCGGCGGCATGATTGCCATCGTCATAGCCGCGTTTTTGTTCCAGCCGTTCCGCGAATGGATTCAGGCGCGCCTGGACCGCTTCTTCTACCGCGATCGCCTTGATTACCGCCGCACGCTCATCGAATTTGGACGCACGCTGACCAACGAAGTGCGCTTCGACCCCATGCTGGGTTCGGTTATGGACCGCATTTCTCAAACGTTGCTGGTCGACCGTCTCGCAATTTTTGTGGAGAACGCCATGCAGCCCGGGCAGATGCGCATCGCCCGTTCCATGGGTGTGCGGCTCTCCGAATCCTTGGATCTTAGTTTCCTCGAGCCGGCCCGGCCCGAGTTTGCCCGCGGGGCGCTCTTTTTTGAGTCGCCCCGTGCGGCAAGAAACTTCAGTGGCTCCGTTCGTCGCACGCTCGAGCAGTTGGATCTCAACTACTTTGTGCCCTGCCGTATCCGCGAGCACACCGTAGCGGTGCTCGGTCTCGGCAAAACAGTTGACGGAGATTTTCTGTCCAGCGACGACGTCGAACTGGTCGAGACGATTGCTGGCTATGTTGCTGTCGCCCTAGACAACGCGCAGCTCTACAGTTCGCTCGAACAAAAAGCGCTGGAAATCGCCCGCCTCAAGGATTTCAGCGAAAACATTGTCGAATCCTTGAATGTTGGCGTACTTTCCGTCGATCTTGACGGCATCGTTGAATCCTGGAATACCCGAACAGGGCAAATTGCTTACTTTGAACGTCTCTATCACTCCTCTGGTCAGCAAATCGAATGAGCGCATCGGGCGTCTTTTGCTCTTCGACGATGTGACCCAGCGGGAGCGCATGGAAGAGCAGATGTCGCAGACAGAAAAATTGACCTCCCTTGGACTTCTCGCGGCCGGCGTCGCGCATGAAGTGAATACGCCGCTCGCGGTTATCTCGAACTATATTCAGATGCTGGCGAAGCAGATGCCGGAAGGCGATCCCCGCCAGTCCATCATTGAAAAAATCGTCAAGCAAACCTTCCGCGCCAGCGAAATCGTCAACAATCTGCTCAATTTTTCGCGCACCGGCGCTGCGGAAGCCGCAGACATTGATGTAAACCGCGTTGTGGAAGAGACGTTATCTCTTGTAGCCCACCCTTTGAAAGCCTCGCACATTCAAGTGGTGAAGCAGCTCGGCGAACCGCTTCCGGCCGTTCGCGGATCAGCCAACAAACTGCAGCAGGTCTTCTTGAACCTTTTCTTGAACGCGCGTGATGCCATGCCCACCGGAGGAATGCTCGAAGTTCGCACTGCCGCGCACAATGGCAGCGTCGAAATCGAAGTGGCGGACACCGGCGGCGGCATCGCTCGCGAACATATTCATCGCATCTTTGATCCGTTCTTCACCACCAAAGCCAGTGGCCGCGGAACCGGCCTCGGTCTCTCCGTGAGTTACGGCATCATCAAGGAACATGCCGGAAAGATTGATGTGCGTTCGACGCCCGGCAAAGGCACTTCCTTCCACGTTGAGTTTCCAGCGGTCAAGAAAGCGGTCCATGTCTAAGGGCTCCATCCTGGTTGTTGACGACGAATCAGAAATCCGCGAGGGCCTCGAACTCCTGCTGAGAGGTGAAGGCTACGGAGTCTCCAGCGCCGAAACCGGCGAATCCGGCCTTGAGAAGCTAGAACAGCATCCTTACGACCTCCTTCTCCTGGACGTCAGCTTGCCGGACCGCAACGGTCTCGACATGCTCAAGGAGATTCACCGCCGCGATCCGCAGCTCTCTGTCGTCCTGATCACGGCTTACGGTTCGATCGAAATGGCCCGCGCCGCATTCAAGAATGGCGCGATGGATTACATTACCAAGCCGTGGTCCAACGATGAATTGCTGGCCCAGGTAGCCCAGGCCGTGGAATCGCGCCGCCTGCGCGATGAAAACGTCCAGCTCAAGCGCGCTTTGAAGCAGCGCTTCAATTTCCCGAACATCGTCGGCAAGAGCGACAAGATGCAGGTGCTTCTCAACCTCGTCACCCAGGTCGCGCCTTCGCGCTCCACAATTCTGATCAGCGGCGAAAGCGGCACTGGTAAGGAACTCATCGCCAAGGCGATTCACTCGGCTTCCACCCGCGCGGACAAAGCTTTCGTGCCCGTAAATACCGGATCGATTCCCGTGGATTTGCTGGAGTCCCAGCTCTTCGGCCATGTGAAGGGAGCTTTTACCAGCGCGGTTGCTTCCAAGAAGGGTCTCTTCGAAGTCGCGGATCAAGGCACCATTTTCTTCGATGAAATCGCCACTATCGGACCGGAAACGCAGGCCAAGCTGCTGCGCGTGATTCAGGAGCGTGAGTTCATGCGCCTCGGCGGCACTGAGCAGCTCAAAGTCGACGTGCGCATCGTGGCCGCTTCCAACGTCGAACTGCTTACTCTGGTACGCGAAGGCCGCTTCCGTGAGGATTTGTACCACCGCCTGAACGTCATCCATTTGCAGATTCCGCCTCTGCGCGACCGCCGTGAAGACGTGCCGCTTTTGCTGGCTCATTTCCTGGAGCGGTACTGCCAGGAAAACGCTAAGCCGCTGCGCCAATTCACGCCCGCGGCGATGAAGCTGATGATGGATTACGACTGGCCTGGCAACGTGCGCGAACTGGAAAACGTGGTCGAGCGCGCGGTCGTCCTCTCCACGCAGGAGCGTGTTGACGCGGACCTGCTCCCGGAGAGCATTCGCAGCAAGGAAATCGTTCGCGGCGTGCGGCTCCAGCTTTCTGAATTCCTGCCACCGCTTACCGGTGAACCCGGTTCACGGGCTTCCGCCGATAATTCGCAGCCTTCCTTGTTCCAGATCATGGACGAGATCGAGCGCCGCATCATCGTTGATATGCTGAAGCGTACCGGCTGGAACCAGACCGAAGCCGCCGAGCGTTTTCTCATTCCACTTTCAACGCTCAATCAGAAAATCAAGCGGCTCGGGATTGATGTCCGCCGCCGTGGCCGCGGCGATGACATGTTGTCCGCGTCGAGCGGAAAATAGCTGACGGCAGCTCGCCGCGATTTCTTCTCCAGCATCGCCCGCGAAAAAGTCTGTCCCATCGTCTACACTAACCTACGTCGCCATGGCTGAGCCGATCTCCTCTTCGCCTATTTCCGGTAATGCTTCATTTAGCAGCGAGTGGTCCGCGCTGCTCGAGTGTGCTTCTCCTGCACACGATCTTCAGAAGCTCGCAAGCTTGCTAAGGTCCACGGATGGGGATCGCTTGCTCGTCCTCGCCGAGGAACACGGTGTGATCGGCCATCTGGCGGGATGTCTGCGCAAGCTCCATGAGGATTCCGTTCCTCCGGGAATCAGGCGGGCTCTCGCAGATCGCCAGCGCGCACAGATTTTTTCTAGTTTGAGGCTGACAGCGGAGCTGTTTGGGCTATTAGAGCTGTTCAGTTCGCAGGGTATTGGGGCCCTTGTGGTAAAGGGACCTGTTCTTGCGGTGCAGGCCTATGGCGACCCCGCGATGCGCAGTTATGGCGACCTGGACATGCTGGTTCGCCAGTGTGACATTCGCCGGGCCGCGGAACTGATGAGCGCTGCAGGTTACGCGCCCACAGTCTCGCTCACTACCATCGACGCCGGTAAAATTCCTGGCCAATATCTCTTCTCCAAGCCGCATTCGAAAATCATCGTCGAACTGCACAACGACCACACGCTGCGCTATTTCCCCCGCCGCCTTCCTCTTGAGGAATTTTTCGCGCGGCAAATCCGCGTGCGCGTCGATGGTCACGACGTCTCCGCCCTCTCTGTAGAAGACGAACTTGTGCTGATTTGCATTCACGGGGCAAAACACTTCTGGGAACGGTTAGCGTGGATTGCCGACGTCGCTGCGCTGGTTTCCCGCCAGAGGGGTATCAATTGGGAGCGGGTCGCAGATTCTGCGGTAGCCGTGGGAGCGGAACGCATGCTGCATACCGGGCTGCGCCTCGCGTCTGATTTGCTGAAAGCCCGGCTGCCCGACAGAGTTCAAGCGGTTGTGCAGGCCGATGTCGCCGCCGCCCATCTCTCGAAACAATGTTCGAAGTGGCTGCCCGCCGCGGGCTGCACACCTCCGGGGCTTTTTGAACGGGCCCTTTTTCGCGTTCGCATGCGTGGGGGTTTCATTTGCGGGCCCGCCTATCTCCTGCGCCTTTCTCTTTGGCCTACTGAAGAAGACTGGATGGATGCATCCGGCACGGAAGCAAAGCGCCATGGTTTTCTCGATTCCGTGCGCCGGCCATTCCGCTTGGTGCGTAAATATGGCCGCGGAGGCAAGGCTTGATTTCTTCATCTTGGGTAGCGTCGAGCCCGATGGAGCCATCTTGAGCCAGCCGGAAGCGCGGCATCATCCTTGCGCTGCCTTCGACGCGCCCCTTGACTTGCTGCCCCCGGAGCCGAGATGAGTGGCTTTGCAGGAATTATCTGTACTGGCGGGAACATTCCAGACCCGGGCCTACTCGAACGCATGGCTGGGGGTCTGGAGTTTCGTGGACCGGATGCCACACAGATTTGGTCGCGGGGCAGCGCGGGATTTTGCTTCACCCTTCTCCGGACTGGACCTGCGCCGCAATCTTCGGAGCAACCATGCACGCTGGATGGACAGGTGTGGTTGCTCGGTGAGGTACGCCTCGATGGGCGGGAAGACCTGAAGCGCCAGCTCGATCAGTCAATCTCAGCGGAAGCAACCGACGAAGAGCTGATTCTTCGGGCCTGGCGGCGCTGGGGTAAGGATGGCTTTGCGAACCTTAACGGGGACCTTTCCTTCGCACTTTGGGATGAGCCCGCCCGCCGCCTCTGGTGCTTGCGAGATTTGATCGGCGCCAGGCCGTTTTTTCATGCCCAATCGGCTGATCGGTTTTATTTCAGCAACACTCTCGAAGTTTTCCGCCAAGCGCCAGACGTTTCTTCGCAACTCGACCCGCAATTCATAGGCGACTTTCTCCTGCAAGAGTGGTGTCAAGACGGGACGAGGACTGTGTACCAGGACATTCACCGGTTACCGGCAGGACATACCTTGGTTTATTCCGACGGAGAGCTACGCGTTCGTCGCTACACGGATTTTTCTGTCGAAGAGCCGCTGAGGCTGAAGCGGCCAGAGGAATACGTAGAGCGATTCCGGGAACTTCTGGTGGAGGCGGTCCGTGACCGGTTGCCGCGCCAGCCCACTGGCATCTTCCTCAGCGGCGGACTCGATTCGACCAGCGTCGCAGCAGTGGCCTGTAAGATCGCGAAGCAAGAGCAGACCAGCGGCCCCTTGCGCGCTTACACCATCGACTGTCGGCCAATGTTCAACGACGAAGAAGGTTTCTTGGCATCGCTTGTGGCCAAGAAACTCGGCATTGACATCGAGATTCTTTCCGGCGCTTCTTGTCTTCCCTACCAGGGTTGGGAAGACTCCTTGCTGCATACCCCGGAGCCGTGTCACGATCCTTTTCTTCTTCTAAGTCGACGACAGTACCGGCAAGTGCAAAGCCACGCGCGAGTGGTTCTTTCCGGGTATGGCGGAGACGACATCCTGACCGGGCAAGCATGGCCCTACCTGACTTACTTGTTCCGCCAGCGCGCTTTCGGGACCATCATGCAAACCTATGGACGGTACATCCTGGAGCATGGACGCATCCCGCCGCTGCGGGGAGGTTTTCGCACCCGGCTGCGGCGGTGGATGGGCCGCACCAATCCGCTGACCGAATTTCCGGAATGGCTCGAGCAGCACTTCGCTGAGCGACACAATCTCCATGGGCGATGGTGGGAACTTCAGGAAGCCCCAAAGACGATTCATCCGCTGCATCCCAATGCTTTTGAAAGTCTCTCAGTGCCGCCGGTGCCCTGGTGCATGGAAAAGGAGCTACTCCGGGAGGCGATGCGTGGCACGCTGCCGGAAGAAGTCCGCGCGCGCCCGAAAACTCCATTTCGCGGTGATCTCATCAAGCATTCTATCGAGAGCAAGAAATGGAAACCTGTGCCCGTTCCTGAGCCGACTCCGGAGCTTCGGAAATTTGTAGACTGGAACCGGCTTTGTGCAACTCTGACGAGCGCCGAGGGTTCTACTCTTTGGGTTGGCCTACGCCCCGTTTCTCTATGCTATTGGCTAAGAGTTAAAAGCGTTGTAAACGACGAAGGGATTCGATAAAGTTCTCCGTGGAGACAATGAATGACGCGAGCGTCAGAGGTGACTGGAAAGAAACCCTATCATCTGCCTAAACTCATTGTCTACGGGGACTTAACTCAGTTGACTATGGGTGGGGGTATGAAGGGAATGATCGACCATGTGAAGCCGACTACTCGGACCTGACTCATGCCTTCGAGCAGTGTTGCCCTGTGAGAATCCTCGCCAGTGACTTATCCCTATCGCCTTTACGGTCTGACCCTCGGTTGTGACACTCCCGTTTCTGCCCTCCCGTTAGAACCCTCTGATTTCGAACGGTATGATGTCATTGTGAGTCTCGGTCCGGAAGCGGACTGGGTGCAAGAAGCTAGGCGTCTGCCGTCCCACGTGGAGCACCCGAGGCTCGGGGAAATCGAACGAAACACCTCTCCTTTCACCCTTACTTCTTACGGAGCGAGAGAGTTCTTCGAGCTTTCCTATGGGAATGAAGCCCGCTTCCTCGTGGATGGTGTTGCGGAACGCCTTTGGGGAAGCTGTCTGCCGCCTTTCACGAATGAGGATCTGGCGACCTATTTCCTGGGGCCGGTCATGGGGTTTGTTCTACGACGCCGGAGTATCTTGGCACTCCATGCGAGCGCCGTATGTATAGGAGGACGGGCAGTCGCGCTTTGCGGCCAAAGTCAGGCCGGCAAGTCCACTACGGCGGCGGCCTTCGCGCTGCGAGGAATTCCGGTCCTGTGTGAAGACATAGCTCCGCTCACCGAAGAGCACGGAAGATTTCAAATCGAACCTGGATATCCTCGTGTTTGTCTGTGGCCGGACGCAGTAGAGAAATTGTTTGGCGCACCGGATGCGCTGCCGCGGTTAACTCCCAGTTGGGAGAAGTTTTTTCTGCCGCTGGATGGCGGGAATGCGAAATTCGAGGAGCAACGGCGTGTTTTAGGCGCGGTCTACCTTTTTGCTTCGCGTGTCGCAGAGGCAAATGCGCCTCGAATTGAAACCATGAGCGCTCGTGAGGCTCTTCTCGAACTCGTGCAGAACACTTACATGAATTGGCTTCTGGACCGGAAACAGCGTGCCGCAGAGTTCGACGCGCTCAGTAAGCTTGTCACGCAGGTGCCCATACGGCGAATCGTTCCGCATGTCGACCCAGGACGTATCGGTGCACTTTGCGAGTTGATCGTAGCGGACCGGGAGCGCCTGTCTGCCTCTTATGACTCCGCCGCCGGAGTTTCCGCGCGCTGAGATGTATTCACTCCGCGATTTCGGAGCGATGATCGCTGATGCGGGGCGCTTCGGTGCGTATGCCAAAGCGATTGTGGCTGCAGTGCGTCCCGGCGACACTGTCGCTGAAATCGGCTGCGGCCCCGGCGTTTTCTCGCTGTTAGCCTGCCGGGCGGGAGCGCGGCGCGTCTTTGCCATCGAGTTGGATGACAGTATTCAATTCGCCCGGCAGCTCGCGGCCGCCAACGGTTTCACAGACCGCATTGAGTTTTTCCAAAATGACTCGCGCAAGACGTTGGAAGATGCCCGGCGGAGATTACTCGCGACAGGCGGAATCATGATTCCGATGCGCGACACGCTGAAAGCGGCCGTAATTGAGGCAGACGAGTTTTACTCCCGCCTCGCGTCCCCTTGGCAGAAGTCACTTCCCGAAGTGGATCTCTCGTCAGCGCTCTTGACCATCCTCAACCAGACTTACAGCTCGACTTTCAAGAATGAACAATTGCTGACGCGCGCGCAGGACTGGGGCTTACTCGATTACATTGTGGGAGCTGCGACACGAGTGTCGGCAGAATTGGATTTTCATGTGGAGCGACGCGGAACGGCCCACGGGGTGTGCGTGTGGTTCGAAACAAAACTCTTCGAGGGAATCGGTTATTCCTCCGGGCCAGGAGCTGCGGGATCCGTATATGGCCAAATGTTTCTCCCCTGGCTTGAGCCAGTCGCGGTTGAGAAGGGGCAAAGAATCCAGTTGGGGCTGCACGCTGATCTTGTGGGTCAGGATTACATTTGGCAGTGGGAAACGAGGATCTCGGCAGGGCCCAGGAATGCCGAATTTCACTTTCGGCAATCCACATTTCAGGGCGCAAATTTCTCGTCACAGGCACTGGCACTGCAGGCGGCGGACTATGCTCCCCTGCTCTCTGAGGCAGGGCAGGCGGACCTATGGATG
>WNFQ01000671.1_pt1 | contig 23074 bp, 26 predicted proteins | sample 5400171 | NCBI WGS metagenome assembly WNFQ01 (sample SAMN13153356, study PRJNA577476) | soil metagenome | isolation source: 20 cm soil under Madrone tree | place: USA:California | collected 2016-06-14 | reverse complement strand
AGCGCCCCGCGCAGCGCCTGGCGGCAGGGTCGTGACTCGTCCTCCTGGTACTCGGCCACCGCCGCGGCGAGCAGAGCCTGCACCCGCCCGAGGCTGGCGTGGAACAGCTGCAGTATCTTTTCCGCCGACGCATGTTGTGTCGGATCCTCGAGCCAGGAGTCGTAATCGGTCGCCACCGCGATGGTGCAGTAGCCCAGTTGCGCCTCCAGGGCGAGGAATGCCTCCGGCACGTTGGTCATGCCCACGAGGTCGGCGCCGGCGTTGCGCAGGAACAGGCTCTCCGCGCGGGTGCCGAGCCGCGGACCCTCGACGCAGGCGTAGGTCTTGTCCTCGTGCAGCGCCACACCCCCCGCGCGTGCCACGCGCGCGATCAACGCGGCGGTGGCGCGGCAGGTCGGCTGCGCGCTCGAGATATGCGCGACCAGCCCGCCGCCGAAGAAGCTCGCGGCACGCGCGCCGCGGGTGAAGTCCAGGTACTGCGACGGCAGCGCCAGGTCCCCGGGGCGGATCTCCTCGCGCAGGCTCCCCACCGCCGACACGCCGATCAGCGTGCGCACCCCCAGACTCTTCAGCGCCCAGATGTTGGCGCGGAAGTTGATCTCGCCGGGCAGCAGCTGGTGCTGCAGGCCGTGGCGCGCGAGAAATACCACCTCGCGACCGTGCAGTGTTCCGCTCATGAGCGGCGCGGACGGCGCCCCGAACGGTGTCGACACCGTGCGCGCGCGCGGCGTCTCCAACTCCCGCATGCCGTACAAACCGGTGCCGCCGATGATGCCGATCATGGTTCGCTGCGCTCCCAATGACGCTCATTTGCGCGGATGGCCCGCCACGCGGCAAGATGCCTCAAAGCACCGCGCAACAACAACTCCAACCGGGCATCCTCATGAGCACACCGTTCCCATCGCTCGGACCGGCCCCCTGGCCGGTGCGCCTGCTCGATGCGGGTGTGTGGCTGATCGGCGCGGGGCTGCTGCTGTGTCTGGTGAGCGGGCCGTCGCACCGCCTGGGGTGGGCGGATTTCAGGGTCGCGCTGCTGGTCCTGGCGGGCGGTCTGCTGCTGCTGCTGGCCGGTACGCTGCTCGCCGTCGTCGGCATGCTGGTGGCGGGAGCGCGGCGCATGCGTGTTGCGCGCGGCCGCGCCATAGCGGGGATCGCTCTCGGCCTGGTCGCCGGTGGCTATCTGCTCAGCTGGATCGCGCGCGCCAGCGCGGCACCGCCGATTCACGAAATCAGCACCGATCTCACTGATCCGCCGGCGTTCGTGGCGGTTGCGGCGTTGCGGCGCGACGCTCATGCTGTCAACCCGTCCGAATACGTGTCCAGGCTGAGCGGGCCGGGCGGCAGGAGCATCGACGTGCCGCAATTGCAACGCCAGCACTATCCGGACATCCAGCCGCTGCGCCTGGCGCTCGCGCCGGCGGCGGCGCTGCAGGCGGCGCAGCGCAGCGCGCAGCGCCTCGGCTGGCAGATCGATGCCTTAGTGCCCGCCGACGGTCGCCTCGAGGCGACCGACACCAGCGCCTTCTTCGGCTTCAAGGACGACGTGGTGGTGCGGGTGCGCGCGAGCGATGCGGGTTCGCGCATCGATGTCAGGTCGAAGTCACGGGTGGGCCTGAGTGATGTCGGCGCCAACGCCCGGCGCGTGCGCGCGTTCCTGAAGCTGATGGACGGCGGCTGAGGTTGCGCCCGTGCGCATCAGCATGACAGCCAGGCCGACAGCATCGCCGCCGCGCTTCGCGAGCTTTCGCGAGTTCTATCCTTATTACCTGGGCGAACACCGCAACCACACCTCGCGCCGCCTGCACGTCACCGGCACGCTGCTCGCGGTCGCGATCGCCGCCGGCGCGCTGCTCACCTCCCGCTGGGCGTGGTTGCTGGCGGTGCCGCTCGCGGGCTACCTGCCCGCGTGGGTGGGGCACTTGTTCTTCGAGGGCAACTCGCCGGCCACTTTCCGCTATCCGCTCTACAGCCTGCGTGGGGACTTCGCCATGCTGGCCGAGGTGCTCACGGGCCGCATGCGCTGGTAGCGCGGACCGAAAGGCAGCACCCATGAGCAGCACCGGCATCGACCGCGTGTTCGAGCGACACCTCTCCGCCCTGGTCAACGGCGGGGAGCCGCAGATCCTGCAGGGCGGGCGCAAGGGCGTGGAGAAGGAATCGCTGCGGGTGTTGCCGCACGGGCACCTGGCGGCTACGGCGCACCCGCCGCTGCTCGGATCCGCGCTCACCAACGAGCACATCACCACCGACTATTCCGAGGCGCTGATCGAGCTGGTTACGCCCGCGTTCACGCACAGCTGGGAGCTGCTGCAGTACCTGCTCGACCTGCATCAGTTCGTCTACCGCCACCTGGGCGATGAGCTGCTGTGGGCAACCAGCATGCCGTGCGCCATCGAGGGCGACGCGGACATCCCCCTGGCGCAGTACGGCAGCTCGCACGTCGGGCGCATGAAGACCGTGTATCGCAACGGGCTCGGCCTGCGCTACGGCCGCATGATGCAGGCGATCTCCGGGGTGCATTTCAACTACTCGTTCCCGCTGCCGTTCTGGGAGGCGTACCGCGCGATGCGCGGGGCTCGCGAGCCCGGCGCGCAGTTCATGTCCGCGAGCTACTTCGAACTGCTGCGCAACTACCGCCGTCACGGCTGGCTGGTGCTGTACCTGTTCGGCGTGTCCCCGGTGGTGTGCAAGTCCTTTCTGCGCGGCCGGGAGCTGCGGCTGACCGACTTCGGCCCCGGCACGGCCTACGAGCCGTACGCCACCAGCCTGCGCATGAGCGATGTCGGTTATCGCAACCGCAACCAGGCGGGGCTGGCGGTGTCGGTGAACAGCCTGGATGAGTATGTGCGCGACCTCACGCGGGCCATCAACACGCCGTATCCGCCGTACGAGGCGCTCGGCGTCAAAGTGAACGGCGAGTGGCGCCAGCTGAGTGCCAACATCCTGCAGATCGAGAACGAGTACTACAGCTTCATCCGGCCCAAGCGCGTGGCGCGCTCCGGCGAGCGGCCCACCAAGGCGCTGCGCCGCGCCGGGGTCGAGTACGTGGAGGTGCGCGCGCTGGACGTGAGCGCCTTCGATCCCGTGGGCGTGAATCAGAACAAGCTGCGCTTCCTCGAGGCGTTTCTCGCCCTGTGCCTGATGAAGGACAGTGCCCCGATCGGTGACTCCGAGCAGGCGGCGCTGGATCAGAATCATCTCACCGTGGCGCGCCGCGGCCGCGAGCCGGGGCTCGCCCTGTGGCGCGAGGGATCCGTCGTGCCGCTGCGCGAGTGGGCGCGCGAGCTGCTCGACTCGATGACCGGCATCTGCGAGATCCTCGATCGCGGTGATGCGGCGCGCCCTTACTCGCACGCGCTCGCCGTCCAGGTGGCGAAGGTCGAGGATGTCGGGCTCACCCCCTCCGCCCGGCTCATGGCGGAGCTTGCCGCAGGAGAATCGTTCTTCGATCTCGCGCTGCGCACCTCCGCCGCGCACAAGGCCTATTTCCTCGACCTGTATCCGCCCAACGACGAGCGCCTGCGTGAGTTCGCGCAGGAGGCCCAGGAGTCCCTCGCCGCACAGCGCGCGATCGAGGCCAGCGACCGGGGAACTTTCGAAGAGTACCTGGGCCGCTATTTCGCGGACTAAAGCGCTTGGGTGGTACGCTCCAGCTGGCGCTCAACGTTATGTAAGAAACAATCGATCTGTCATGCCATTTCAAACTGTCTGTCATTCACTGTCGGTTCCGGGACTACATAAAATTCATTTCCTCGGTCGCACTATGCACGGGCGACGCGGCATGGAGGGGCGCCACCCTGCCAAGGATCTTGCGACAGGAGCGAAGGATGAAACGAAAAGCAGCAGAAGGACCTGCCGCGGCCCCGGTGATTTCATCGGCGGCCGACGAGGAATTCGCCGCGACGGCGGATGGTGTGGACAGCCTGGAGGAGCACGCGCAGCCGGGCTGGAATCCGTACGAGGTGTGGCGGACCCGCGTCAAAGAATCCTCCGAATCCTCCAGCGTGACGCCGGAGCACGAACCCGACCCGTTCCATTAGATAGAGGTGCCCGATCGCGTTCCGGGGGCGGCGCTTGCGCACCCCTGAACGCACGCCCGTGAGGTCCCTGCAGCTGCGGTTCCCCGAACCGGAGCTGGAACAGCAGTTTCTGCTGAGTTACCGCGCCGCCGCCCGGCCGTGGATCCGCATGAGCCTGGTGGTGGCGCTGTCCACGGTGCTGGGCTTTACGGTGATCGATCACTGGCTGCTGGTGGGCGTGCGTCTTGCGCGCCCGGACATCTGGCGCTTCGGCCTGCAGTTGCCGCTGGTGCTGATCATGATGGTGCTGACGGCTCCGCGGCTGTACCAGCGCTGGTATCAGCCGGCGATCCAGGCGGCGGCGCCGCTGTTCGGCGTGGGGACGGTCCTCATGGCCGTGGAGGCGACTGCGGCGCAGTTGCCGCTGGTGGCGGCGCGGCCGAGGGCGTGCTGCAGGCGGTGGCGGACCTGAAGATCACGCACAGCGGCTCCACCACGCGAGGGTGCGTGACGGTGAGCGTAGGGGTGACCACGGTCGAGTCCGACGGCGAATACTCTCACGAGCACGCCGTACACGAGGCCGATATGGCGCTCTATGCCGCCAAGGAGCGCGGGCGCGACGGCTGGTTGTCTCACGAGCGCCCGGTGCTCCGCCGCAGTCAATACCCCGCCTGAGGGAGGCGGGCGCGCCGCCCGCACGGCGCTCACTTGCGCTCGCGCGCCGGAGCCCCGATCCTTTCCCCATGAATGCACTCTCAGTACGCGGACTGACCAAGACCTACGGAAACGGGGTGCAGGCGCTCAAGGGCGTCGACCTCGAGGTCGAGCGTGGCGACTTTTTCGCGCTGCTCGGACCCAACGGCGCCGGCAAGACCACGCTCATCGGGATCATCACCTCGCTGGTCAACAAGACCGCCGGCGAGGCGCGCGTCTTCGGTCACGACATCGACCACGAGCTCGAGGCGGCCAAGGCCTGCATCGGCATCGTGCCGCAGGAACTGAACTTCAACATGTTCGAGACGCCGTACACCATCCTGGTCAACCAGGCGGGCTTCTACGGCATCCCGCGTGCGGTGGCGCGCCAGCGCGCCGAGAAGTACCTCAAGCAGCTGCAGCTGTGGGACCGGCGCAAGGGTATCTCGCGCGGCTTGTCTGGCGGCATGAAGCGCCGTCTGATGATCGCGCGCGCGCTGGTGCACGAGCCGCGGCTGCTGATCCTGGATGAGCCCACCGCCGGGGTCGACATCGAGATCCGCCGCTCGATGTGGGAGTTCCTGCGCGAGATCAACGACCGCGGCACCACCATCATTCTCACCACGCACTATCTGGAGGAAGCCGAGACCCTGTGCCGCAACATCGCCATCATCAACGGCGGGCGCATCGTGGAGCGTGATCGCATGAGCAGCCTGCTGCGCCGGCTGCACGTCCAGACCTTCGTACTGAACGTGCGCGAGCCGCTCGCCAGCGCGCCGCTTCTTGCGGGTTACGTGGCGACCGTGGTCGACGATCACACCCTCGAGATCGAGGTGTCCAAGGAGGAGAACCTCAACGACATCTTCGCGCGCCTGTCGGCGCTGGGCATCGAAGTGCTGAGCATGCGCAACAAGGTGAACCGCCTGGAAGAGATCTTCATGCAGCTGGTCGAGGGGCGCGGGCCCGCGGGCGAGGGCGGGCGGGGAGCCGCCGCCGCGGCGCCCTCCGGCACCGCCGGCGCAACGCCCCTGCAGGCGGGTGCGCCGCGATGAGCAGCGTGGTACTTCCCGGCGCGCCGCCGGTCAATCTGAACGTAGTGCGCTGGATCGGCTTCCAGACCATCGTCATCCGCGAGTACGGGCGCATCATCCGCATCTGGGGTCAGACCATCGTACCCTCGGTGGTGACGGCGACGCTGTATTTCGTGATCTTCGGCAGCCTCATCGGGCGGCGGGTCGGCGTCATGGGCGGCTTCGACTACAAGCAGTACATCGCGCCCGGCCTGATCATGATGTCCGTCATCACCAACTCCTACGGCAACGTGGTCGCCTCGTTCTTCGGCGCGAAGTTCGGCAAGCACGTGGAGGAGCTGCTGGTCTCGCCGCTCCCAAACTGGGTGATCGTCGCAGGCTACGCGACCGGTGGGGTGGTGCGGGGCCTGCTGGTGGGGACGGCGGTGACCGTCGTGTCGCTGCTGTTCACGCACCTGCAAGTGCAGCACCTGGCGGTGATCGTGGCGGCGGGCCTCCTGACCTCGCTCATCTTCGCACTCGGCGGGTTCCTCAACGCGCTGTTCGCCAAGAACTTCGACCAGGTCAACTGGATTCCGACCTTCATCCTGACGCCGCTCACCTATTTCGGCGGCGTGTTCTACTCCATCACGCTGCTGCCGCCGTGGGCGCAGCAGGTGTCCTACGTCAACCCCATCCTGCACATGGTGAACGCGTTCCGCTTCGGCTTCCTGGGCGTGTCGGATGTGAGTATCGGGCTTGCCTTCGCGCTGATGGCGCTCGCCGTGGCGGTGCTGTTCGCGGTCGCGGTCGCACTGATGAACCGGGGCGCGGGAATCAGGGAGTGAGGACGGCCATCGCCCTGGTGAGCGCGCGCGCCGCGCGCGACCTCGACGAGGACATGCCCCCGCTGCTCTCGGCCTTCAGCGCCGCGGGCGTGCACGCCGAGATCCTCGACTGGGACGAGCCCAAGGCCGATTGGGCGCGCTTCGATGCGGCGCTGCTGCGCTCCGCCTGGGACTACACCGAGCGCCTGCAGCAGTTTCTCGCCTGGATCGAGCGGGTTGCCTCGCTCACCCTGCTGTTGAATCCGCCGCCCGTGGTGCGCTGGAACGCCGACAAGCACTACCTGCTCGAGCTCGCACGTTCCGGCCTGCCGGTGGTGGCCAGCAGCTTCGTGGAGGCCGGCGCGGACCCGGCTCTCGCGCTCGAGGAGTTTCTCACGCGCCATCCCTGCGCGCAGTTCGTGGCGAAGCCGGCCGTGGGTGCCGGCGCGCGCGACACGCGCCGCCACGCACGCACCGCCCTCGCGGAGACGCTCGCGCACCTGCGCCGGCTCCTCGACGCCGGGCGCAGCGTGCTGCTGCAGCCCTACCTCGAGGGCGTGGATACCCAGGGCGAGACCGCCCTGATCCACATCGGCGGGGCTTTCAGCCACGCCGTACGCAAGGGTCCGCTGCTGCCGCTCGGGGCGCCCCCGACCGGGGGGCTGTTCGCACCCGAGGAAATCACCGCCCGCGCGCCGGGGGCGGATGAGCTCAGCGTGGCCGAGCGGGTGCTGGCGGCCCTGCCGTTCGGCGCGCTGCTGTACGCGCGCGTGGATCTGATCCGCGACGCCGCCGGCGCCCCCTGCGTGCTGGAGCTGGAGCTCACCGAGCCGTCCCTGTACTTCGGGCACGCCCCGGGCTCGGCGCAGCGCCTGGTGGCCGCGACGCTCGCCCGGCTCGCCTGAGGCGTCCGGCGTCTAACTTATTGGCGCAACAAAACTTTCACAATTCAGTAATCTCGCTGACGCGCGCCTGCGCGAGGCTGTACGCGTCATGAAAGCGACCGGCTTCAACACCTTCATGGCGCGTATCGACGCGGCCGAGTACGGACTGTGCTGCAGGCTGAACCGCGGCGCCGCCTTCGCCCTGCCGCGCCGGATCTTCCAGATCGCGAGCCGCCTGGGGGATGGCCTCGTCTGGTACGCGCTGATCCTGGCGCTGCCGCTGCTGTACGGCGCGGCGGGTGTGCGGCCGGCGATCGTCATGGCGCTGACCGGGGCACTCGGGGTGGCGCTGTACACGCTGCTGAAGCACCTGTTCGTGCGCGAGCGGCCCTTCATCACTCATCCGGCGATCGATCCGGCGGCGGCGCCGCTCGATCGCTACAGCTTCCCCTCCGGTCACACCCTGCACGCGGTGTCGTTCGCGTGGCAGGCGAGTGCGCACTTTCCCGAGCTCGGCCTGCTGCTGCTGCCGCTCGCGGCACTGATCGCCGGCTCGCGCGTGGTTCTGGGCCTGCACTACCCCTCCGACGTGCTTGCCGGGGCCGCGCTCGGCGCCGCGCTGGCGGAGCGGGGCATGTCGGTGGGGTAGACTCGCGTGATGCGCGACTGCGGCCCCTAGCGCGTGCGCGTGCTGTTCATCTCCGACGTCTACTTTCCACGCGTCAACGGCGTCTCCACCTCCATCCGGACTTTTCGCCAAGACCTCGCCCTGCGGGACGTGCACACGCGCCTGGTGGCGCCGCACTACGACTGCCCGCCCGAGGCCGCACCCGAGGAGCAGGGCGTGCTGCGCGTGCCGGCGGCGCGCGTGCCGCGTGATCCGGAGGACCGCCGCATGCGCTGGCGCGCCCTGACGCGCGCGCTCGACGCCCTGCCCGCGAGCGAGTTCGATCTGGTGCACATCCACACGCCCTTCCTCGCCCACTATGCCGGGGTGCGCTTTGCGCGGCGCGCCAACATTGCGTGCATCGCGACCTATCACACCTTTTTCGAGGAGTATCTGCATCACTACGTGCCGCTGCTGCCGCGGCGCCTGAGCAGACGCCTGGCGCGCAGCTTCACGCGCTCACAGTGCGCAGCCGTGCAGGCCCTGATCGCACCCTCTGAGCCGATGCGCGCGGTGTTGACCGGTTACGGGGTCAGCGCGCCCATCCACGTGCTGCCGACCGGGCTCGCGGCGGATCGCTTCCGCGCCGGGGACGGCCGCGCGTTCCGCGCCCGCGCCGGCATCGACGCGCAGCGCCCGCTGGTCACCTACATCGGGCGGGTCGCGCACGAGAAGAACATCGGCTTCCTGGTCGAGGTCTTCCGCCGGGTGCTGGCGAGCGTGCCCGAGGCGCTGCTGGTGATCGCCGGCGAGGGTCCGGCGCGCGAAGCGCTGCGCCAACAGGTGGCGCATCTCGGGCTCGAAGGCCAGGTGCACTTCGCCGGCTACCTGGAGCGCGACTCGGCGCTGCTCGATTGTTACGCGGCGGCGGATGTGTTCGTGTTTGCATCGCGCACCGAGACCCAGGGTCTGGTGCTGCTCGAGGCCATGGCGCAGGGCGTGCCGGTGGTCTCGACCGCCGAGCTCGGCACGCGCTCGATCCTGGTCCCGGGGAGCGGTGCGCTCGTCGTGCCCGAGCAGCAGCAGGAATTCGCCGCCGCGGTGGTGCGCGTGCTCAGCGACGCGGGCGTGCGCGAGGAACTCGCGGCGCGCGGGCGCGCCTACGCGCGCAACTGGTCATCGGCCGCGATGGCGCGGCGCCTCGCCGAGCTCTACGCCGGGCTACACGCTGCGCCGCGCGCCGCGCGCGCCGGCGTGCCGCAAACGCTCGTCTGATCCGCTGCGGGGTCGTCTTCACTGCGCGACAGCGTTGAACGCCGGGTGTTCTGAGCTACACTTTCCAAAGATGCCGGGGCGCGGCGCTGGGGGTGGGGCATGAGCGCAAAACGGGCGTTGATCGTGGACGATTCGAAGTCCGCGCGCGTGTTCCTTGCCCGGGCCCTGGAGAAGTACGACATCGACGTCGATGCCGCCGACAGCGCCGAGGCGGCCATCGCGTACCTGAGCAGCAACCGCCCGGACGTGATCTTCATGGATCACCTGATGCCGGGCATGGACGGCCTGCAGGCCGTGCAGGCCATCAAGAACAACCCGCGCACCGCCACCATCCCCATCATGATGTACACCTCCCAGGAGGGCGAGCTGTATCTGGGGCAGGCGCGCGCGCTGGGCGCGGTGGGCGTGCTGCCCAAGCAGATCAAGCCGACCGACGTATCCAAGGTGCTGTTCGAGTTGCACCTGGTTCCCGAGCGGCGCACTGACGAACAGACGAGCTTCACGCCGCTGAACCCGCGCGTGGAAGGGGTGCCGGCGGAAGCGGGCGCTGCGGTAGCGTCGAAGCCCCTCACCGACAGCGCGCTGCGCGAGCATTTCGCAGAGCTGCGCCGCGCGCTGGTCGCCGGCATCGACACCCAGACCGAGCGCATCACCGCGGAGGTGCGCGCGCTGCTGCGCGAAGCAATGCCCCCGCCACCCGAGGTCGCCGCGCCGCCGCCGCGGCGCGCCGCCACTGCCGCGTGGGGGTGGGTCGCGTGCGCGGCGCTCGCCGTGGCACTGAGCGGCGCGCTGTGGTGGCGCACGGTGAGAGTGCTCGATGCCCTGACGACCCAACTGACGCAAATGCGCGAGCATCAGGACGCGCAGGCGCTCGCGACGGCGGCGGGCGCAGCCTCCCGCGCACCCGCGGCGCCCGCAGCCGCGGCCCCCGAAGCCGTGGCGCCTGCGGCAGCGGCGCGCTCTACCCTGGCCGCCGCGGCGACCCTCATCCCGAGCGACAGCAAGCCGCTGTTGGTGCCGGTGCCGTACGGGGCCGACGCATTCGGCGGCGCGCGACTCGAGCTCATCGGCAAGCTCCTCTACCGCCTGGCGCGGCAGAAGGTGGCGGGCGTCGTGGATATCAGGACATTCCCCGGACGCTTCTGCCTCGTCGGTAACGCGCTCGACGGGTACTCGCTCGCGCCGGAGGAGACGCTGTTTGCCAGGTGTGACGTGGTCGGTAACCCCTCGGACGAGGCGCTCCCGGGCAGCCAGCGCACGCCACTCGCACTGGCCAATCTCATCGGCGATATCCGCAGTTCCACCCACGGGGCGCTGCAGGTGCAGGTGGCCGTGGGCGACACCGGGAGCGTGCTCGCGCCGTATCCGCTGGTGGTGAGCGAGCTCAGCGCGGGGGACTGGAACCGCGCCGCCAGTGCCAACAACCGCGTCGAAATCCGCGTGCACTGAGGGCACTCAAGCTGCACGATACCCCCGTGCAGCACGTCGAGGACGACTTCCGGCCGCCGCGCTGGTTACGCAACCGTCACCTGCAGTCGATGCTGGCGAGCACCGCCTGGCGGCGCGGCCGCATCCTGCGCGCTGCCGCGCCGCTGCTCGCTGCGCAGCGCGAGCTGCTGCTCGATTGCGGCGCGGGCGTGCGGTTGCAGTGCTTCCGCTCGAGTCCGCCGCACGGCAGCGGCGATGCGGTGGTGCTGCTGCACGGCTGGGAGGGGAGCGCGGACTCGCTGTACGTGCTGTCGCTGGCGCAGCTGCTGTTCGCGCAGCGCTTCGAGGTAGTGCGGCTCAACCTGCGCGATCACGGCGACACGCATCACCTCAATCGCGAGCTGTTCCATTCCTGCCGCCTGCCGGAAGTGATCGGCGCGGTGCGCGCCCTGCAACCGCACTGTGCGGGCCGCGCGCTCAAGCTGGTGGGTTTCTCCCTCGGCGGCAATTTCATGCTGCGGGTGGCCGCGCAGGCGCGCGAGGCCGGGCTCGACCTCGCCCGGGTGATCGCGGTGTCACCGGTACTCGATCCGGGCGAGACGCTCACCGCGCTGCAGCGGGGCGTGCCGGGCTATGAGCGCTACTTCGTGCGCAAGTGGCTGCGCTCGCTGCGCCGGAAACAGGCGGCCTGGCCCGACAGCTACGACTTCAGCGAGCTGGCGCGGCTGCGCGACCTGCGACGCATGACGGCAGAACTGGTGCGCGGCTACACTGAGTTTCCGACGCTCGAGGACTACCTGAACGGTTACGCCATCACCGGCGCTCGCCTGGCACGGCTCGAAGTGCCGGCGCTCATCCTGACATCCCTCGACGACCCGATCATTCCCGCCGGCGCACTCGCACGTCTCGCGCGGCCGGCGGCCCTGTCGATCAGCGTGACCCGCTACGGTGGTCACTGCGGTTTCTTCCAGAGGCTCACCGGTCCCACCTGGCTGGAGCGGCGCATCCTGGCCGAGCTCGGTTCCGGCGGACCCGAAGCGGCGCCGGGCACCGGCGACGAGGTGGGGGCGCGCGAGGCGACCTAGTCAGGCTTGAAGGCCCTACCCGTTCCGAGCCCTGCGTGAACGAGCGAAGGCGAGTAACGGTGCGAAGTCGTGGTGATCCGCGGCGATTAGTGCATCGACGTATGCCTCGCGGTTCGCATCGGCGCCCCGCAACAGACTTCCGCCCCATGGCAATGGCTCCAGGTCGAAGTGTCGAACCATCACCAGGTGCGCCAGCATGCGGGCGTGTCGGCCGTTGCCATTCGCAAACGGATGCACGGTTACGACGCGGTAATGCAGCCGAACGGCGAATTCTTCGGGCTCATAGGATTTGTGTTCCAGCCAGCCGCGCGCCTCGTCATAGAGATGCCGCAACTCGAGTCGAATCGCGTGCGCCGGCGCTCCGATGTTGGTGTCGTGCTGACGGTATTGCCCGGCCCACTTCCAAACCTCATCAAACATCGCTGCATGCAGTCGCTGCAGGAAGGGATCCGAGAGCATGCCGGGCAAGCGCATGCCGCGGGCGCGTAACGCCCACTCCTGGCCGCGAATGATGTTTGCGGCCTCGACCTCGTTGAGTTCCCCGTGAGTTCTGACGGAGGGGATCCTCAATCCCTGAAGATCCTCCTCCGTGAGGGGTGTCGCACCCGGGGCGTGTGATCCAGTCAGCGCCATAGATCTCTCGGTCGCAGTTCGAGTTCGCGCGCCAGCTCATCCGTCTGGTCCGCAAGCTCCTTCTGTGTGAGACCCTGGGCCTCAAGCCGCATGGAATCGGCAACCGGAGCTATGCGTTCGCGAGCGAGCTCATGCGCACGTTCGGAGATGGTCTGGCGCAGGTTCTTGCGTGGCACCAGCGCGTACACGAACTCCGCATCGAGCGCGTTGGCGACGCGGCGCAGAGACGCGAGCGTGATTGTCCCGGCGCGCTCGCGGCTCTCCAGGTCCGCCGCTGTCTGTTGTGCCACGTGCAGCCGTCGTGCTAACGCCCCGGTCGTCAGGCCAAGGGATTGGCGCAGTGCCTTGATCCAGCCGATCGTCGGTGCGGCATGCGCGAGGGCGGACGCCGCCTGGCGTAGCGCGGGGAGCTTGCGGTCCAGTTGCGAGGCGCTGAGAAGGTGAGTGCGTGAGAGTGCCATGGGCTTTCCCGGTCGGGGCAGGACGCAAATCGTACCGCCTTTAACCGGTAAAAGTCCACAGAATTACAGCTTATAAGCTGTAGAGTTCCGTGCAGACCTTCCCTAGGGGCCGCGCCGCGCCGCGCGCTTCTCCTCGAACCGCACCACCGGCTCACCGCTGGTGACCGTCACGGCGCCGTCGATGACGGCGCCCTTGGCGACCGCGATGCTGCGCGCGACGATGTCGGCGCGAATCACCGCCGTGGCGCCGACCTCGAGCTTGTTCTCGACCACGAGCCTGCCGGAGATTCTGCCGGCGATCACGGCCGCCTGTGCGTGGATCTCCCCGTGCCATTCCGCCGTCACGGCCATGCGCAGCGCGCCGCCGACGCGGCCGTCCCCGCGAACGATACCGCACATCACCAGCGGGCCAGGCGTCTCCACATCCCCGGTCAGGATGGAGCCCTCCGCGACAAAGGTCGGCGAATCCCCGATCTGATCGATCAGTCTGCGCTTGATGGTCTCGCTCATCGGTGCTCCCTGAGGTGCGCCGGGGTCATAATACGTAACGTCCGTCGCCTGAGGATGCCGATCATGACCACATTCGGTCCACGAGGAGTCGCCCTGATCACGGTTCTGGCGCTGCTGGCGGCGGGGTGCGGCCGTGAGCAGCAGGACTGGCGCTCAGCGGAAGCCGCCGATACCAGCGAGGCCTACGGACGCTTCGTCGAGCAGCATCCCGAAAGCGAGCTCGCCGTCCAGGCCCGCGCCCGGCTCGCGCAGCTCTCGGAAGAGCGCGACTGGACGCAGGCGGGGAAAATCGCTACCGCGGAGGGCTATCGGGGGTTCCTGGCCGAGCACCCGAGCGGCAGATGGTCCGAGGAGGCGCGCATCCGCATCGAGGCCTTCTCCCTGGGATCCGCGCCTCGCCTCGCGCCTTCGACACCGGCACAGCCGGGGGGCGCGGCTCAGGGGCCCTCGGGCGTACGCGCGTTGCAGCTCGCGACCGCGATGGCGCCACCCACCGTGCACGAGAGCGCCGCGCCGCCTGCGGTTACACGGCTGACCCGGGCCGGGCCTACTGAGGCAGCGCCCGCACGAGTCAGCCCCCGCCCAGGGGGCAATTCGTACGGCGTGCAGCTGGGTGCGTTCGGGAGCGAAGCGAGCGCGGACCGCGAATGGCGGCGGCTGCAGGGGCGCTTTGGCGCGCAGCTCGGCGGCCTGTCACCGCGGATCGTTGCGGCCGGCAAGACCTCCGATCCCGTCTATCGGCTGCAGGCCCCCGCGGCTGGTGAGGCGCAGGCACGCGCCTTGTGCGATTCGCTCAGAGAGCGCTCGCAACCCTGCGTGCCCGTCCTGCCGCGCTGACCGCCCGCCCCCCTCACGCACCTCGCCTCGCTGACGCGGCGCGCCGCCCGCTTCGGGCGCGGGCGGGGCAATGGTGGCTCCGGCCCGCTCCAAAGTGACAATTCACGTCACCCCCCATCCTGCGCACACGAGACCATAACTCACTGTTTTGGCTCGGTTATATGACCTGGCATAGCCCTTGCTCTTTACTGTCCAGGTTGCGAACAAATCCCCGTGTTCGCTACTGCGCGCCGCGAAGCGACCTTCCCCCGCCTCGCGGCGCTTTTTTTTCAGGCGGTGATCGGAGGGGAGACGAGGCGTACGCTCGAGGGGGATCGAATAGGACACCTCGTCTCCCGCTCCGGTCATTTCGGCTGTCTGTGAGACACACGATACGTACCGCCGGGAGAGGGCGACAAGCGAAAAGAATTGACCCGATGCATGACCAGGTCTCATCCACGCTGGTACTGCGCGAGCGCCCAGCGGGTGAGCGCCCTCACCTGCGGCCGGTCTGCATCCTTGGGCCTGCTGACCAGGAAGTAGGCGTCGCGTGTGGTGAGCTCCACCGCAAACACGCGCACCAGAGCGCCCGAGCGCAGCCAGGAGTCGCACAACAGCGTCGGCACCAGTGCGACGCCTAAGCCGCGCTCCGCCGCGCGCACCACCGCCGACATGGTGTCGAACTCGATCACCTGTCTCGGCTCGGGTGTCTCGAGGCCCGCCTCCTCGGCCCAGCTGGCCCACGCAAACGGCCGCGTGCGGTCGACGATCAACGCCAGTGCGCCGAACACCTCGCGTCCGAGTTGTGAGACGCTGGCGAGGTGCTCGGGTGCGCACACCGCGACGAGCGCGCTCGCGAACAGCCGCTCGCTCTTCAGTCCCGGCGGCACCGAGTCGGTGACCAGGATGGACACATCCGCGGTGGCCGGATGGCTCGTGGGGCGCGGATCGCGGGTGTCCAGCTGCACATCGATCAGTGGGTGCGCCTCGCAGAAGCTCGCGAGGCGCGGAATGAACAGCTCGTTCGCAAACAGCGCCGGCAGCCGCACGCGCAGCGCCTGCCGGCCGCTGCTGCGCGCCAGCCGCGTCAGCGTACGGTCGAGCGCCTCGAGCAGCGGCTCGACTTCCTCCAGCAGCCGCAGACCCACGGTGGTCAGCTCCAGCGAGCGCGTCTTGCGCTCGAACAGACGCAACCCCAGGGCCGCCTCGAGCTCCTTCATCTGGTGGCTCACGGCGGAGGGGGTCAGACACAACTCATCGGCGGCGAACTTGAAGCTGCCCTGGCGCGCCGCCGCGCAGAACGCCCGCAGGTTTCTCAGGGGCGGGGGTCGGGACAAGCGCATCTGTAGTCCCCCTGCGTTGGCGCCAGCATCGTTGAAGCAAGTTCCGTGCCCCGCCAGGGAAGAGCACGCGCGCGCAGCGCGAGGGGTGCCGGCCGGCGGTGCCTCGAGGTAGTGCCGGCGCGCTCGTTTGCGCACCGCTGCAGTGCGCCGCATTAGAATCAGCGCCATGGAATTCCGTGACTACTACAAGGTCCTGGGCGTGGAGCGAGCGGCGGGCGCGGATCAGATCAAGGCCGCCTACCGGCGGCTGGCGCGCAAGTACCACCCCGATGTGAGCAAGGAGCCGAACGCGGAGGCGCGCTTCAAGGAAATGCAGGAAGCGTACGAGGTGCTGAAGGACCCCGAGAAGCGCGCCGCATACGATCAGCTCGGCGCCAACTGGAAAGCCGGCGAGCAGTTCCGGCCGCCCCCGGACTGGGGCAGCGGCTTTGAATTCTCCGGCGGCGCGGGGCGTGCCGGAGGCGCCAGGCGGGGAGCGGGCCGGGCGCGATGGAGCGGTGCCGCCGCGCAGGACGGCGCGTCTGCCGAACAGGATTTCAGTGATTTCTTCTCCTCCTTGTTCGGTGGCAGCTCCCCGTTCGCCGGGAGCGCTGGCGGCGCCGCGCGCGATCATCACGCGCGGGTCGGCGTCGATCTGGAGGAGGCCTACCGCGGCACCACGCGCACGCTCGAGCTCAGGCGCCCCGAAGTGAAACCCGATGGCTCGGTGGAATTACGCACGCACACCGTGCGCGTCACCATTCCACCCGGCGTCACCGAGGGGCAACTGATCCGGCTCGCCGGCCAGGGCGCACCGGGGGCGGGCGGCGCACGGGCCGGGGACCTGTATCTGGAGGTGCACGTGCAGCCACACCGGCTGTTTGCGCTCGAGGGGCGCGATGTGACGCTCACCTTTCCGGTCGCCCCCTGGGAAGCAGCCCTCGGCGCCTCGGTCACCGTGCCCACGCTCGGTGGCCCGGTCGAGATGCACATTCCCGCCGGTGCCCAGTCCGGTCAGAAGCTGCGGCTGCGCGGCCGCGGCCTGCCCGGAAATTCCCCCGGGGATCAGTACGTGCAGCTGAAGGTGGTGCTGCCGCCCGCGAACTCACCGCAAGCGAAGGCGTTGTATGAGGAGATGCGCAGCAAGCTCAACTTCGATCCGCGCGAACCTGCGAGGTGATGCATGGGAGGGGTGACTCAGGGGTTCGAAGCCCACCTGCTCAGCGAAGGTGACTGGATCGGCGCGACCGAAATCTGCCAGCTGTGCTGGCTCGATCTCGGCGCGGTCATGGAGCTCGCCGAGCTCGGGGTCGTGGCGCCGCGCGAAGCACTGCCGGGCGAGTGGCAGGTTCCAGCCACGGCGCTGCCGCGCCTGCGCGTCATCGGCCGGCTGATGCGCGATCTGGGCGTGAATGTCAGCGGCGCGGCGCTGGCGCTGGAGCTGCTCGAAGCCCAGCGCGAGCTCGAGCGGCGTATCCGCACTCTGGAGCGCCTGGCGAGCGATCACTGAGGGAAGTTTGCCCCTGCCTTGCGCAGCCACTCTTCTTCCGCGGGCGTGTTCTCGCGGCCGAGTAGCCGGTTACGATGAGGAAAGCGGCCGAAGCGCTCGATGATCGCGCGGTGATTCTGGGCCGAGCGCGCCGCCCCGGCGAAGGGGCCGAACAGCTGCTGGGGCGCCTCGACGCGCAGTCGCCGGTAGGCGGCGACCGATTCATCCTGTACCTCGCGGCTCTCGGCGTGCTGCAACGGCATGTAGAAGAACATCCGCTCGACCGGATCGAGCGCGGCGTCAGCCCCTGACTGCATGCCCGAGAGCGTGAGGGTGAGCGCCTTGGCGTCGTAGGCGAAGGCGCGCGCGCTGCCGCGGAACATGTTGCGCGGGAACTGATCGAGCAGCAGGATGAGGCTCAGGCGCCGCCGCGGACCGTCCGCCCAGCTCGCCAGAGCCCCGCTCGCGGCCTGCTCGAGCAACTCACCGAAGCGCTCGCGGATGTGCTCATCGCGCAGTCGACCGAACTCGGACGGTGGGCCTCCGAACCAGAAGGGCATGCGGCGATTTAGGGCGTCCGCGGACAGCGGCAGCCTTCCGAACCAGAACTCGCGAACGCTGAGCGCCTCGTCCATGGGCTACCCGGGGTCGGTGCGGTCGGCTTCGAACAGCTTCTCCAGCTGCTTCGCGGCCTCGCGCGTGGTGGCGAGGAACTTGGTCTCATCCTCCCTGACCTCATATTGGGCGGCGAGGGTCGCCTCATCGTGCGCGCGGAAGCGGCGCACCGCCTCGCGCGCCACCGCCGGGGTTTCCCCGAGCGCCTCCAGGACCGAGGCCGCCATCTCCAGGCTCGAGGCGTAGGTGTCGCGGATCACCGCGCTGACGCCCGCGTCCATGAGGGCGAAGGCGTGCTGACGGTTACGAGCGCGGGCGTAGATCTTCAGACCCGGGAACTGCTCGCGCACCAGCACGGCGGTGCGGGTCGAGGCGTCGACGTCGTCGATCGCCAGCACCAGGATGCGCGCGCTCTCGGCGCCCGCGGCGCGCAGCAGATCCAGCCTCGAGGCATCGCCGTAGTAGACCTTGTTACCGAAGCGCCGCACGAAATCCACGTGCGTCTGGCTGCTGTCGAGCGCGGTGAACGGCAGGCCCTTCACGCGCAGCACGCGCGCTACGATCTGGCCGAAGCGCCCGAAGCCGGCGATGATCACCGGAACCTCGTGGTCCTCGATGGCGTCGTAGGGTTGCTGCGGCGGAGCGAGCCAGCGTCTGGTGAGGGACTCGTGCGCGATCAGCAGCAGGGGACCCAACATCATCGACAGCGTCACGGCCAGAACGAGCAGATCCGCGGTCGCGGCATCCAGGATGCGCTGGCGCGCCGCGAGCGTGAACAGCACAAAGGCAAACTCGCCCCCCGCCGGCAGCGCGAACCCCAGCCGCCGGGCCGAGTCCCCGCGCTGGCGGGCGAGCCGGCCCAGGAAAGTCACTGCGACGATCTTGACGGACAGGAATGCCGCGGTCAGCTCCAGCACCGTCACCGGCTCGGACTTGAGCAGTCCCAGATTCGCCGACATGCCGACGGAAACGAAGAACAGCCCGAGCAGCAGCCCCTTGAAGGGCTCGAGGTCGGCCTCGAGCTCGTGCCGGAACTCGCTGTCGGCGAGCAGCACACCGGCGAGAAACGCGCCCAGCGCCATCGACAGGCCCACGAGGTTGGCGAGCAGCGCGGTGGCGATGACGGTGAGGAGCGCTGCGGCGGTGAACACCTCACCCACCCGTACGCGTGCCACGATGCGCAGCGCCGGCCGCAACGCCAGCCGCCCGCCGCCGATGACCACCGCGATCACCGCCAGGAGCTTCAGCAGTCCCATCCACCAGGGGCCGCCGGCCTGCTGAGTCCCCGGGGGCGGCGCGAGCAGCGGCAGCAGGGCGAGCGCCGGCAGCACGGCGAGATCCTGGAACAGCAGAATCCCGAACGCCGCGCGCCCGTACTGCGTCTTGAGCTGGCCGCGCTCGGCGAGCACCTGCAGAACCAGCGGCGTGGAGGACAGCGACAGGCCGAAGCCGATGACGGCCGCCGCGACCGGCGGCTCACCGAGCGCCCAGGCCCACGCGCCGAGCAGCACGGCGCACAGCGTCACCTGCGCGGCGCCGAGCCCGAACACCACGCGCCGCATGACCCACAGCCGCGTCGGCTGCAGCTCGAGTCCGATGATGAAGAGCAGCAGCACGATGCCGAACTCCGACACCTGCATGATGCGGTCGATGTCACCGATGAGGTTCAGGCCCCAGGGCCCGATCACGAGCCCGGCGGCGAGGTAGCCGAGGATCGAGCTGAGTCTCGCGAAGCGAAACAGCGACACCGCGACGACGGCCGCGGCCAGCAGGATGGCGGTTTGGGCGAGCGAGATCATGGCCGGCTTAGGATACTCGCAGGAATCGGCAGCGCCGGCCCAGGGCGCGGTTCGCTCTGCCGCAGCCACCCCTTGTTTTTGTCCGTCCGGTCCCAATGCCTGCGCAATGCTCGATACGGTGCCACCGGAGCCCTCATCGACCGAGCCTCTGGACGCCTATTCGGCCGCCGTCGTGGGTGCGGTCGATGAGGTGGGTCCGGCGGTGGTCAGCGTGTACGTGGGAGGCGCTGCGGAAGCCGAGCAGGCGCGCGGTGGCGCAGGCTCGGGGGTGGTCGTGACGCCCGACGGGTATCTCCTCACCAACGAGCACGTGGTCCAGCGCGTGGCGCAGGCGCGCGTCACGTTCATCGACGGTCGCAGCGTACCGGCCGTCGTCACCGGCCGCGATCCGGCCACCGATCTGGCGGTGCTGCGTGCGCAGGCCGGGGCGCTGCCCTACGCGCAGCTCGCCAGCAGTCAGCGGCTGCGTGCCGGGCAGCTCGTGGTGGCGGTCGGCAATCCATTCGGGTTCGAGTCGACGGTGTCCGCCGGCGTCGTGAGCGCGCTCGGACGCTCGCTCCGCAGCCGCCACGGCCGCCTGATCGAAGGCGTCGTGCAGCACAGCGCGGCGCTCAATCCCGGAAACTCCGGCGGGCCGCTCGTGGACGCGCGCGGCCGCGTGGTGGGCATCAACACCGCAATCATCGCCATGGCGCAGGGCATCGGCTTCGCCATCCCCGCCTCGACCGCGCAATGGGTGCTGACGGAGATCCTCACCCAGGGACGCGTGCGCCGCGCCTGGCTCGGCGTGGGGGCGCGTGACCGGCCGCTCGATCTGCGGCTGGTGCGGGCGCTGGGGCTCACCGCGGCGCGCGCGGTCGAGGTGCTGTCGCGCGAGAGCCAGGGACCGGCGGCGGAGTCGGACCTGCAGCCCGGGGATCTGATCGTGGCCGTGGACGATCAGCCGGTCGACGGCGTCGATGCGCTGCACCGGCGCCTGAGCCGCGTGGCGCCCGGAAGCACGCTCAATCTGCAGGTCGTGCGCCGCACGCAGCGGGTGAACATCGCGCTCACGGTGCGTGAGCCGCCGTAGAGGTTCGGTCTTAAGCCCTCACTCGCACAGGCTCTCGAGATAACCCTGCGCCGTGGCGCACAGCCGCTTGCGCGCCAGGGCCCGCGCCCGGGGCGCATCGAGGATGTACTCGAGAGGTCCCGAGACCAGCATCTGCCGGATGCGGGGGTTGCGCCTTGAGGCGCGCGCCATGCGGTTCAGCACCGCAAAGCCGCGGCTGATGAGCCGTCCGGAGGCGCGGTTCTGCTCGATGCTGCGCGCGAGGTACTGCCCGAAGCGGGCGTACAGGAAGTAATCATCGTCCCCGACCTGGAAGCGCGCCTCGGCGAAGAAATCGGGGAAATTTCTCTCCAGGTACTCGTTCAGACGTTGAAGGCGGGGACGAGCGTCGCTGTCAGTCGACACTTTGCGCTGCTTCATTTCGGTGCCAGCACCTCGATCGCCGCTGAAGATACGGCGGCGGGGATGTTGGAGCAGCCCGCGGCACGATGCAAGAGGTGACTTCACACAACGCGATAAGATTCACGCGCTAAAAGATTCACGCGCATGAAGGCAAGATTCTTTCGCACCGCCGCCGAGTTCCGCCGATGGCTGCAGCGCCATCACGGTACCAATATCGTCCTCGATTCGAGACTGGTGAATCGGGTCAAGCGCCTCGCCAGCGTGAAGACCACGCGTGAAGCCGTTCACCTCGCGCTCGAGCATTACGTTCGCAGCCGCGACTATTCCGCCGTGCTTGCGCTGCGCGGCTCAGGGGGCGTCGCAGAAGGGTACGACCCCAAGGCGGCTAGCCCGCGGCGCTAGAGGGTCGATGCTCGTCGACTCGTCGGTTTGGGTTTCCTTTCTGCACGGCGACACGACGGCTGAGGTCGACCTATTGGTCAAGGCGCTCGAGCGGGCGGACCCTGTGTGGCTGGCTCCACCCATTCTGCAAGAGGTACTGCAGGGGGCTGACAGTCCCGAAGGGTTTACGCGCTGGGATCGGATACTCGGCGAATTGCCCATGCTGGTGGAGCCCGACGCCAGGACGGCTGCGCGTGCCGCGGCTCACGTCTACGCCCGGTGCCGATGGGCTGGCGTAACGCCACGATCCGCCGCTGATTGCTTGATCGCCGTGCACGCTATCGACGGTGAGGTGCCGCTTCTGCATCGCGATCGAGACTTCGTATTGATCGCCAGGGTCGAGCCGAAACTGAGGTTCGTCCCGGTGGCGCAATAGTCGAGTGAAGCCGGCGGACCCGCCCGCTGGGGCGCGGGCTCGTGAGATCGATCATCTGTGCTTGCAAGAGCCTCGCGGGCCGGTATTATCGAAAGCATAGTGATGGTGTAAGACAGTCGGCCTCGACTGACATTCGCGGACCCAAGGGTCCTGCGGACCTCCTGAGCGCATGAATTGCCGGATCGTTTCGCCCAGCGGCCGCTTGTCCGCAGGGCAGACGTACCTGCAGCTGCACCAAGACGAGGCCGCCTCATGCACGCTCCGCCCGCAGGACTCCATCAAGACGCGTACGAGCGCGACAGCTGCGGATTTGGCCTGATCGCGAGCCTCGACGATGCGCCGAGCCACTGGCTGGTGCGCACCGCCATGACCTCCCTCAATCGCCTCACGCATCGCGGCGCGATCGCCGCCGACGGCAAGACCGGCGACGGTTGCGGCCTGCTGCTGAAGAGACCGGAAGCGTACCTCCGCGCGGTGGCCGCGGAGGCCGGCATCGAGCTCGGCCCGCGCTTCGCCTCGGGGCTGGTGTTTCTGTCGCGCGATGCGCGGCAAGCCGGCGAGGCCCGCGTGGCGCTCGCCGCGGAGCTCGCGCGGCAGGGGCTTGAGGTCGCCGGCTGGCGAGTGGTGCCGGTGGACCCGGGCGCCTGTGGTGAGCAAGCGCTGAGGACGCTGCCGCTCATCGAGCAGCTGTTCGTGAAAGCCGCGCCCGAGGGTATCGACGAGGCGGCGTTCAACCGGCGCTTATTTATGGCGCGCCGCCTCGCGGAGAAAGCCCTGGCCGGGGATCCGGTGTTCTACGTGCCGAGTCTCTCGGCCAGCACCATCGTCTTCAAGGGCATGGTGATGCCGCAGTACCTGGCGCAGTTCTATCCGGATCTGGCCGATCCGCGCCTCGAGAGCTCGGTGGCCGTGTTCCATCAGCGCTTCTCCACCAACACCCTGCCGCAGTGGCGCCTCGCACACCCGTATCGCTACCTCGCCCACAACGGCGAGATCAACACCGTCCAGGGCAACCGCAACTGGGCCACGGCGCGCGGACCGCTGCTGCGCTCCCCGCTCCTGCCCGACCTGCAGGAGGCGCTGCCGCTGGTATCGATGAGCGGCTCGGACTCCCAGAGCCTCGACAACATGCTCGAGGTACTGCTGATGGGCGGGCTCGATCCGTTGCATGCCATGCGGCTGCTCATGCCGCCCGCCTGGCACGGCCTGGATTCGCTCGACCCGGATCTGCGCGCCTTCTACGAGTACTACTCGGTGCACATGGAGCCGTGGGACGGCCCGGCCGGGGTGGTGCTGACCGACGGCCGCTATGCGCTGTGCACGCTGGATCG